>Ga0207422_1002833_pt1 | contig 20380 bp, 11 predicted proteins | sample MarCyaLeptolynsp_FD_187757 | JGI IMG/M metagenome (GOLD analysis project Ga0207422, IMG submission 187757) | Marine cyanobacterial communities from Panama - species 1 Leptolyngbya sp. (SPAdes) | ecosystem: Environmental > Aquatic > Marine > Unclassified | place: Panama: Panama City | collected...
CATCGTTCGCCTGTGAATTTTGGTGTGAATGTTTTGTGTGGATTGATTGCCTACTGTCATCAACCTAAGAAGCCTAGTCTTGAGCTAGACTGGCTTTTGCCTCAATCCGCTTAACCCGAACTCAGGTTAAAATCCCTCCGGCCACTCTCGCGCACCGTGGAGAACGCGCAAAATTACAACAGCGTCCAGAGGCTGAAAAACCGTATAAGGGACGAGATAGGGCGTTCCGGTAATGACCAACTCTCGCGTTCCCGCCACTCGACCCGGACGACCCAGATTGGGTTGTTCGCTCAACCGTTCTACCTTGCTGCGAATTGCTTCGTAAATACGCCAAGCAGCGGAAGGATTCTGGCGAAGGAGAGACTCAAAGATTTCATTGAGATCCGACTCGGCTTGCCGCCGCCAAACCAATTTCATTATCCCAGCTTAGCTTTGAGTTGAGCTTCCAATCCCTGCATGACCTGCTCGTGGGGAACCAGTTCGGCTTGACCGGAGTTGAGATCGTCGAGAGCTTCTTCAATGGCTTGGATCTGCCAAGCTTGTTCTTGGAGATATCGCGCGATCGCCTGTTCGATCACCCAACTTCGGGGACGGTCTAAGGAAGCGGCGAGAGCATCGAGTTGCTCGGCTAGCTCTTCGTTTAAGCGCACGGTTGTCACTTTTGCCATCGGATGACTTTCTCCCTCTGCATACTTTGTATTCTACTTGAATACAGAGGTGGGAGAAGATTTTGGGATTAACTGAACATTGAACATTAAACATTGAGCATTTAACTTGTCCCTACTCCCTACTCCCTTTCCCTAGCAAAGGTTTCAGGCTGTTTGCATCAGACGTAACCCTGAACTCTAACAGTTAGACTTCATAGCCAAACAAATTGGGGTCCACGGCGGTCAAGTCAATGTCGGCTAAGCCATATTCTTCCCAACGCCGATCGACTCGGGCCGCGACATCGAAATCGGACTCCAGCACTTCTCCCCATTCATGCTCGGTTTCTGGGGGAATTTTAGTCGTTGCGTCAATTCCCATGCGTCCTCCCAGCCCAATTTTCTGACTGGCAAAGTCGAGACTGTCGAAGGGGGTGTTGGGGAGGATAAAGACATCTCGGGTGGGGTCAACTTTGGAGGAGATGGCCCAAACCACTTGGCGGGGATCGCGGATGTTGATATCGCGATCGACGACGATGACAAATTTCGTGTAAGTAAATTGGGGCAATGCACTCCAGAAAGCAAGGGCGGCGCGTCGCGCTTGGCCGGGATAGGATTTATCAATGGAGATAATCGCTGCTTTGTAGCTGAGGGCCTCCATGGGTAGGAAGAAATCGACAATTTCGCTGACTTGCTGGCGGAGGATCGGGGTATAGATGCGGTTGAGCGCGATCGCCATCATTGCCTCTTCTTTCGGGGGACGGCCGCTGAAGGTGGTGAGGTAAATCGGATCGCGGCGATGGGTCATGCAGTGAAAGCGGATGAGGGGGGAGTCTTCCACGCCGCCGTAATATCCCATGTGATCGCCAAAGGGCCCGTCGGGGAGAACTTCGCCAGGGGTAATCGTTCCTTCGAGAACAAACTCGGAGTCTGCGGGAACTTCAAGGTTGAGGGTTTTGCACTTGGCCAGTTGAACGCCTCCGCCACCGTAGAGTCCGGCAAAGAGCCATTCAGAGAGATCGACGGGAATGGGGGTAGCTGCCGCCATGACGAGGAGCGGATCGACTCCGAGCGCGATCGCAATTTCCAGCTTTTGCCCCGCTTCTGCGGCTTTCCGCAGGTGTCTCGCACCGCCGCGCACCGACAGCCAGTGGACGGTCATGGTGTTTTTCGATTGCAGTTGCAGGCGATAAACCCCGACGTTCGGCGTTCCCGTCTCCACATCTTTGGTAATGACCAATCCCAGGGTGATAATTTTACCCGCATCGCCGGGATAGGGACGGATGAGGGGAAGTTGGTTGAGGTCGAGATCTTCCGCCGCGATCGCGATCTCCTGGCAAGGCGGGAAAAAGTTGCGTCCGGGTTTGGCTTTGAGAACGTCGAACAACACCTTCCCGAAGTCAACGGCTTGGGAAATTTTTTTGGGAGGTTTCGGTTGCTGGAGCATTGCCAGCTTTTTTCCCAGGGTTTCTAACTCTTGGGGATGTTCCATTTTCATGGCCCAGCAGATGCGCTCGACCGTTCCCATCAAGTTGATTGCAACCGAGAAAGAAGACCCTTTTACATTCTCAAATAGCAGGCCGGGGCCGCCAGCTTGCAACATTCGGTTGGCAATCTCTGCAATTTCTAAGTCAGGGTCAACTAAGGTCTGAATTCTTCGCAATTGTCCCCGTTCTTCGAGCAGTTTGATGAAGCCGCGCAAATCTCTTGCCATAGTTAAGAAATGTAAAATATTGTCTTTTCATTTTAGTATAAGACGGTAGTCCAGTAGATTATACTTTTGGCGAAAAATATTGATTGGTAGCGAAACTGTCAACAAGAATAATTGAGTTCTTGAAGTGACTTCTAATTTAACCAAGTTTTATTTTTTCACGAATTATCAGATATCGCCAAAAAAGTCAATTCAATTAGGGCGATCGCAATTGAAACTTCAACAACAGAGAAAAGCAATTCTTGATTTCTTTTGTGTTTTTATCTTGACAGCTATTTTCATTCTTTGCAGTCAATCTTTCTTGTTCAGAATTTCCGTTCGGGACGAGATCGCGCAATCCACCGATTCCAATCTAAGAGAGGAGATTCCTCAACAATTTCAAGGAAAAATTATTCGCAAAGTCCGTCTCAAAAATCCAGAAAAGGTTATTGCCCTCACGTTTGATGACGGGCCAGTGGGCGACACAACTTTACAAATTTTAGATATTTTAGAGCAATATCAAGTGAAAGCAACCTTCTTTTGGGTTGGCGCTAATTTGCAGCAATACCCTTACGTTGGTAGGACAATTATTCGCCAAGGACACGCGATTGGCAACCATTCTTGGAGTCATTCTTCCGAGGAGATGAGTGACGAAGTTGCAGCACTCGAAATTGAGGATACATCTCGCTTAATTGTCGACTTAACCGGGATGCAGACTCGTTTATTTCGCCCGCCTTTAGGCTATTTAGAGAATGGCTTAGTGACCTACGCTCAAAAACAAAATTATGCCATCATTCTGTGGTCAATTGACTCTGGCGATGGGGTGGGTTATGCGGGAGTTAAAACGATTGCAAACAATGTTGTGAATAACGCTCATTCGGGGGGAATTGTGTTGCTTCACGATGCACCGTGGTATCGCCAGAAAACGGTAGAAGCGTTACCTCAAATTATTGAAGGTTTGCGATCGCAAGGCTATCATTTTGTCACCCTTCCAGAGTTGCTGGCGATGGGCGAGTAGGATCGAGGTTACCCGTTTCATATGAAATCCACTTGATTAACCGATCTTTGAGTTCCTCCTAAATGCGAACGACAATTCCTTGTTCTCTTGATAAGGTTCGTTAAAACCCTGGTTTTTCTGGGGGGTTTTGCCCCCCAGACCCCCACCGGGAGCGTTACGCCCCCCCGAACCCCTGACGTATCGGTTGACTCGTTGGCCTCTTAATTGTGGAGCGACCTTTAGACTAAGATTAGTTTGCATAGGTTATGAGTCAAGCCATCAAAAGGATTTCGTTTCAGGGGACAATTGCCATTAAACTGCAACGCCTTCGATCTCTTCGTCGGTTAAATCGTACAGTTCTCGCAGTTGCTGTAACTTCTCGTCGTCGGGTTGCCAAAAGCCGCGGCCGTTGGCTTCTAGCATTCGTCCGACAATGTTGCGGAAGGCTTCGGGGTTGGCTTGGCGTAGCTTCGCGGCCATCTCTGCGTCGAGTGCGTAGGTATCGGCGGCTTGGTCGTACACCCAGGAGTCGGTGAAGTTGACGGTTCCTCCCCAGCCAATTAAGGCGGTCATTCGCTGGGAAATTTCGTAGGCCCCGCCACTTCCTTGGTCGGCCATGGCTTCGGCCCATTTGGGGTTGAGGAGTTTGGTGCGGTATTCCAAGCGCAACAAGTCTTCGAGTTTGCGGGGAGTGGTGTCTTTGGAGAAGCTTTCGATCAGGGAAGCGTTGACTTTTTTACCGCTGCGTTTTTCGGCCGCTTGTTTGAGGGCCCCGGTGTTGGCGTAATACTCTTGGATGTCGGTGAGGCCGTACTCCACTGAGTCAATTTCTTGGACGACGCGATCGCTGGTTTTGAGGAGTTGTTGCAAGACTTCGGGTCGGGCCTGTCCTTTGTCGGTGCGTCCGTAGCTGAAAGTGTTGCGACTTTCCCAAGTTTGGGCCAATTCGTCACCCGCGTCCCAGTTACCATCGACGACGCGATCGTTGACGAGGGAACCGTAGTCGCCTGCGGGGTTGGAAAAGAGGCGGGCCGATGCGTTTTCAATGCCGCGCGATCGCAGTTCTAAAGCGTGTTTGCGAATGAAATTTTCTGCCTCGTTTTCCTCAGCTTCAGCGGCTCGTTGAAAGAGGTCATCGAGTAACTCAATAATGTTAACAAAACTGTCTCGAAAAATACCGGAAAGATTGCCTAAAATATCGATGCGAGGATGTCCGACTTCTGCGAGGGGTTTGAGGTCGTAGCGAACAATTCTCCCCGTCCCTTCTTTAATCGGTTTTGCACCGACTAACTCTAGGAGAATGCCAATCGATTCTCCCTTAGTTTTAATCGTATCTAAACCCCACAACATCACGGCCACAGTTTCCGGGTAACTGCCCTGTTCTTCTAAGTGTTGGACAATAATTTTCTTGCCAATTTCTCTCCCTCGTTCGTAAGCTGCGGGGGACGGCATTCGATAGGGATCGAGAGCGTGAATATTGCGTCCAGTTGGCAGCACTCCTGCACCATCTCGCAGTAAGTCTCCTCCCGGTGCGGGGGGAATATATTCTCCATTTAAGCCGCGCAGAAGGTTTGTGAGTTCGTCGGTATTTTGCTGCAATAAGTTGTAGATTTTCTGTGCTTCCTCTACCTTGCCGTTCCACTCCGTTTTCGTTTCTTGTTGCGAGGTAACAGCGGCGAGAAAGTCTTCTGTCACTTCTTCCTCAAAGTAAGCGTCTAAATAGGATTTCAGCGCGTTTTCTGTAGGTGCTTCTCCGAGGGTATGTAACCCGGAAGAAAAAAGACGCTGTTCGACCACTTGTAAGTACTCATATACTTTGACAAAATACCGATTAATTGCATTCTTGCTGAAGAGTTTTGCATTGTCTGTATTGAATGAAATTCCTAAATCTTTGCCTTCCTCAAACGGACAATCCGAATCAATTCCCACATCCACAATTTTCTGGCAAATGGCATCTTTGAGTAGGGAATTTTTCTCCGGGTCTTCGCGATATTCTGCAATTAATTCTCGCAGCGACATTAACTCTTTGTAGAGTCCCGCACGGCCGTAGGGAGGAACATTGTGAGAAATGAGAACGCCGTAGCCGCGACGTTTGGCGATAATGGATTCGGAGGGATTATTACAGGCGTAGATATAAAGGTTGGGTAAGTCTCCTAACAAGATATCCGACCAAGAGTAGCCGGTATTTCCCAGCGGCGAACCAGGCAACCATTCGACCGTACCGTGCATCCCGAAGTGGACAATTGCCGAAGCTTGGAACTCATTTTGCAACCATTTATAGAAAGCAGCGTACTGTGGATGGGGCGTTAAATCTTTCTCAAACATCAAGCGCATCGGGTCGCCAGCAATGCCGAGGGGGGGTTGCACGCCGATCCAAACATTACCCAGTTGAATGCCGCCAACTTGAAAGCGATCGCCCACGGTTTTAATTCCTGTTTTGGTCAGGGCGTTCCACTGCTTTTCGATCCGGGTAGTCAGCAGGTAACCGAGCCAATTTTCCAGCGTTTCTACCGCAATAGAATTGCTTTCTTCATCACCCATCGGCGAGGAAGAAAGTATCTTAACCTCATCCGCCTCTTTCACCTGGCGAATAATTTCTTCTCCCTCTTCTGGAAGTTCGCCCACATCATAGCCTTGCTTTTGCAGTTCTTTGAGAAATTTGAGCAAGCTTTTCGGAACATTGAGGAGTGCGGCCGTTCCCGTTGCACCGTATCCGGGAGGAAAGCCGTATAAAATAATTGCAATTTTCCTTTCTTTCGCCGGAGTTTGTCGCAGCTTAATCCAATTTTTAACTCTACCGATGAGGCGAGAAACACGTTCGGGGATGAGGTAAATATCTTCACCCACCAAACCGCCGAGAGAAACCGTGTCGATCGCGCCGTCGAGTTCGGGTAAAGCATAGAGAACAACGCTTTGCAGTCCGCCAATTCCTTGGCGAGTCCAAGAGTAAATATCTTGAATCAGGAGCGGTGCGGCAATAATATAGGGAATATTTTTAGCCGTTAAAATGCGCTTGGCAACCTCCACTTGTCTGCCAGCTTCCATCGATCCCGCCGGGCCGCCAACGAGAGGAAAACCGATGGTTGAAACGATCGAGTCAACTTCAACTGCTTCGGCGGACAGGGATTTAATTTCTATATTTCCTTGCTGTCGCTGCGCTTGTTCGTAAGCCGTTGTCATCCAATCGCGAACGGCAATATGACCTTCAACCCCGTTAATAAAAATAGGGATTGGGATGAGTCCGGAGGCTTCAAATTGTTTAATAAGTTGAGGAATATAGGGTTGTTTGGTAATAACATGCTTGCGGTAGAGAAGAATGCCAATCGCCGGAGCTTTTGCAGAAGAAGGCGCGCGATGGCGGAACCAATTTAAATAGTCGCGAGGAGAGGTAAAGTATCCCGAATAATCGGGATGTAACAATCCCATATTCGGGGTTTCAATCGGTGCGGGAATCTCTCCTACGGTTAGACCCAGGTACTTCTCTCCCAGCGTCCAAAACATTGCCGCTACATTTTCCGCTCCCCCAGCATTCCAATAACCGTAAATAATTAACCAATTTCGCAAGTCCTGAACTTTCTTCGCCGGAATATATTTGAGCAACTTCGGCCCGATTTTCAGAAAGCTAATATACCCCGCCAGCTTATCTTCTTCCTTCCCATTACTAAACTTGTCGAGGATAAATTTAACGGGTTTTGGCATCCCCTTCGGTTTGTCGCCGATCGCGAACTTCCCCAACTGAGTCAAACTCATGAGTTCCAACGCCGACTCAAACACGAGGCGAATGGGGATGTGTTGCACTCTCTCCCGCAACCACAGCACTTGGTCGTAGTCAAAAATGAGGCTGGCAAAAAACACTTGTGCGCCTGCGAGTGCATCCGCCACAGCGTCCGGTTGACTCGCCAGATCGCGATCGCTAAAGACCTGAACCTCCAACTCCCCGCAGCGAGATTGTGCTACCGCCGCCGCCTGTCGATACAAGTCCGCATTGAACGATTCAAACCCTGCAACTAAGACAATCCGTTTCATTTGCCAAGCCTGTAAACTTTCTTTACATTTATTTTAATCGAGTCCTCGGTCAACGCGAGTTCGGACATTGTTGTGGCAAATGGCGACGTTGAATTATGAAAAATTGCGATTGCGTCTATAGAATTCGCAATTGACAAACTCAAGGTAGAGCTGAAGCGATCTAAGCACCGTTTGCCGTCCAGCCGATTTGCTATAATGCCCCTTGCGCGATTCGGCGCTGGTGTTTAGGGAGAATTTGATTTGGACTAGGATGGAAGGTGTCCTCGCTCCCGCTACGTTATCTAGGAGGCTGCCATGAATCAGGACTTCCGCAACCTATCTCAGTTCAAGTTCTCCGGTCTTGGCTGCTGGTTAACCGCGTTTGTTGTTTGTTGGTTGTTGGGATCGGTGGGTCTGGGATGGTTAGTGAACAGTTTTTTCATCCTGTTGGCCTTGATTCTCGTTGCGCCGGTTATTGGTTGGTTTGGTTTCCGGTGGTGGGTGCAGCGCAATCTCGTTGAGGGGCCCTGTCCCGTTTGCAGCTATGAATTTACGGGTTTCAATGGTAGCGACTGTCGATGTCCGAGTTGTGGAGAACCGCTGAAAGTTGAATCGGGACGCTTCAATCGCATCACTCCCCCTGGAACCATTGACGTAGACGCGGTAGAGGTTTCAGCACAACCCGTAGACGACTAAGTTCGCGATCGCTTTGCCGCATCTGGGGTCAATATGGCAAAGCATCGATCTTTGGTCTCAAGAGAAAAGCGGGCGATCGCTCTGTTGATAACTCTCTTAAACGGTCTAACCTGGGTAGGAATCGTGCTGCTTTGGATGCAAACGATCGCCAGTTATACTTGGATTCCCGTCGAGGGAGAAATTGACTCGTCGCACATTACTCGCCACACCAATATGCGCGGGACGGTTTCCTATCGCCTCGAACTTCGCTATTGCTACGATGCTGGCGGCGAACGGTTCTGCGGCCAAGATTTCAAGATTGGCGGCTTCAATCCCAACAGTTCTTCCCAATCGCACCTGTCTCCCCTACAGCAACAATACTCGCCAGGGAAAAAAGCGATCGCTTACTACGACCCAAATCGCCGCGATCGCTCTGTCCTTCAACCCGGTTTAAATGCAGATATCTTTGGGGTTACCGGGATGGGGTTAATCTTGCTCGCCGCCAATATAGCCGTTTGGATTTGGCTGGCTGGCAAAACAGCGCAGAAATAAGCCATTTCAAACAAAATACATTTGTACCTATAATGAGAAGGTTAGAGCCAACCGCAAATCCCCCTCATGAGTAGCAAAGCGCCTGCGTCCGAGCAATCCACTCGCCTAACCCCTCAAACAATTCACTGGTTTCGCCAACAACTGATGGCCTGGTCGGAACAGAATTTTCGCGATTTTCCTTGGCGACACACGACTGACCCCTACAAGATTCTGATTGCCGAGTTACTGCTGCAAAAAACCGACGCACCCGCAGTCGCACCCATTTACGAGGCCTTCCTTGCCAAGTATCCCAATTTGCAAGTGTTGGGAGAAGTAACCGTTGAGGAAGTTGCCAGTTTGCTGCAACCGCTGGGACTCTTCTTTCGGGCCGAGAGGTTATGTCAGACCGCACAGATCCTTTTGTCCGAATACAACGCTCAAATCCCCAGTTCTGAAAGCGAGTTGCTCAAACTCCCCGGCGTTGGCAAGTACACGGCCCGCTCGATTTGTGCCAATGCGTTTGGCCAGCCGGCCGCCGTCCTCGATACCAATGTTGCTCGAATTATAGAGCGCTTTTTTGGAGTTCGTGGGGAACGAGTCAAATCCCGGTGCAAAATCCTCTGGAAAGTTGCAGACGATATTGTCAGCCAAAGCGATACCAGTCGGTGGAATTTAACTTTACTGGATTTTGGCGCAGCCGTTTGTACGGCCCGAAATCCTCGCTGTACGGATTGTCCTTTACAAGCACAGTGTCATGACTTGCAAAAATAGCGATCGCGTGAATTGATATGAAATCTTTTTGAAGACTTGACTCATGTCCGATGCGAACTAACCTTAGTCTAAAAGTCGCTCCCAATTAAGAGGCCGGCGAGTCAACCCATACGTCGGGGGTCCGGGGGGTTTTGCCCCCCAGAAAAACCAGGGTTTTAACGAACCTCATCAAGAGAACAAGAAGTTGTAAGTTCGCATTTAGAGGGAACTCAAAGATCGGCTCATCAAGTGGATTTCATATGACTCGGCAACCCAAGTCTTTTGCTTTTCGACTTCCCGAACGGACGGAGTTTGGACGCAGCCTTCCGATCGCGGCTTGAATAGTCTAATCTGCAAGGTTACAGCCTGATTATGTAGGAGAGACTGAGTTGGATGGCTTTAGTGATTGCCGGCGATCGCAGTGGTGCGGGGAAGACGACCATAACCCTTGCCTTGCTTGCTTTTCTGGCCCGACAAGGGGAAAACGTTCAGTCGTTTAAGGTCGGCCCCGACTACATCGACCCCATGTTTCATACGGCGATCGCGCGTCGTCCTTGCCGAAACCTCGACCCCATCCTCACCTCCGAATCTTACGTGCAACAGTGTTTTGCACGCCACAGCCAGGGGGCCGATCGGGTCGTGGTGGAAGGGGTGATGGGATTATTCGATGGGGTGCGTTTCTCACCCCCAACTTCCCCCTCTCAGCCCGTTCGGGATTATGCTAGCACAGCTCACATTGCCAGACTGTTGAACCTTCCGGTGTTGTTGGCGATTGATTGCAGTCGGCTATCGGGTTCTGCGGCCGCGATCGCGTGCGGCTATTCTTCTTTCGATCCGAGGGTAAAAATTGCCGGTTTGGTTCTCAATCGCGTCGGGAGCGATCGTCACCTTCAACTGCTTGAAGATGCCCTAGAACCGCTGGGTTTGCCGATTTTAGGCATTTTTCGCCGCCAAGACCCAATAACCCTCCCCGAACGGCATCTGGGACTGGTTCCCACCGCTGAAATTGAAGGGTTAGAAGCCATTTTCGACCGCCTGGCGGAACTGGGAAAAACCGGCTTCAACTGGGAGCGGTTGCTGCCTTTGCTAGCCAGTCCGGAGAGGAAAGGCGACCTTACAAAGAAATGTTTTTTACAAACTGTTTCTTTGGCCTCAGAAACTCGTGAGTTTCCCGACAATTGGGACTCTGACGAATCAACCCACAGGTCGGTGGTTGGGGGGCGTTGCGGCGGTGGGGGGTCTGGGGGGCAAAGCCCCCCGGAAAGCTTGGGTTCTGACAAGCTCGTTGAGAATCAAATCAAAAGCTCAAATCTAAAAAGCATACACTTGGAAGGGAAAGGCGACTCAATCCCAGCAATCCCGGCCCCCTCAACTCGAATTGCAATTGCCCGCGATCGCGCCTTCAGTTTCTACTACCCTGACAATCTCGATCTCCTCGTCCAACTGGGCGCAGAACTGCTGCCTTGGAGTCCAATGGCGGATACAGATTTGCCAACCGGCACTCAAGGCCTGTACCTAGGAGGTGGTTTTCCCGAAGTGTTTGCGCGATCGCTTGCCGAAAACAAAAAGGCTCGTCGCGCCGTTCGCGAGGCCATTGAGAGGGGAATGCCAACCTATGCCGAGTGCGGGGGGTTGATGTATCTGTGCGAACAACTGATTGATTTTGACGGTTGCGCTTGGCCGATGGTCGGGGTCTTACCGACCTCAGCAATCTTGGGTCAGACACTTGCCCTCGGATACCGCAACGCGATCGCCGAGCAAGACAGTCCCGCGATCGCATCGGGAATGGTCGTGTGGGGACACGAGTTTCATCGCTCCCAACTCACCGCAAACCCTGCAAAACCCCTTTTTAAAATCAAAAGCCTTCAACCGCAGACTCCCCTCTCCTCAGAAGGCTGGCAGACGAAACAAGTTCACGCTTCCTACATTCACCTCCACTGGGGCGCAAACCCCGAAATTCCCAAACGGTTTTTACAACAGTGCGATCGCTTCTCGCCGCCAACTTAGCATTTGTCGATCCTCCCCTTCTTCCCAAACGGTTGCCATTGATACTGACGCAGATCGATCTTTCCCGCCGGACTAAATTGAATGCCTTCTCGTTCGAGCAAAACTCGCTGCAAATAGTCAGTTCCCTGTCGCAGCGAGGAATGGGAAATCTCGCCCTTGGCGTTGATAACTCGATGCCAGGGAATATCCGTCGCTTGCAGATCGACACGATAAAGAGCATAACCGACCAAACGTGCTTTTCCCGCTAAATTTGCTAAAGCCGCAACTTGTCCGTAGGTTGCGACTCGGCCCTGGGGAATTTGGCGCGCGATCGCGTAGATATCATCGTAAGCAGACATAGGTTGTTGAAAGATCTCAAGAGGTGACAAGACTTACACTCAGCCATTATGCAATTTAAGTGCGATCGCGCCCTACCAAGGATTGCCAATCATCGTAAATGCACTCCAATAGTAGGGATGGCTCAAATCGACAGTCCCTAACTCAGCTAGCGTTGTTGGTAAAGAAATGGTCTGTGTCGGGGTGACCAAAACTCCATTCTCAATTCGCACTCTTCCCTCAATCATCGCCAACTGTGCTAACCGCAATGCCTCGGACTTAATCGGCACTTCCCCTAACTGCTCGTAAAAGGTCGCCATCAACCCCAAAGTCCCCACATCGCTGACATACCAAAGACTCCCTAGTGCTGTCTTTACTCCCGCCAGGACTGCAAGTCCGGCAAACCCTAACTCCGCCTCCACATCTCCCAATGCCGTGCGACAGGCACTCAACACCAGCAACTCCACCGGGGGATTGTGCCACCCCAGTGTCCGTAATTGGTCGAGGGTTAGCTTTGTGTCTTCTAATTGAATGTAGGAATTACTGGGTTTGCCAGCCTTAAACTCCCCGTGAGTCGCCAGGTGGATAATGCCATAGGGGGTTTGGGCGCGTGCTTGCCGCAGATTACTCAGTGTAAAATCTTCATTGAGGAACGAACTCCCCTGCCACAATTGCTCGGTAACAATTTCCAACTCCACTGGAACAGCCGGAAGCGCATTCTGTTCGGCAAAGGTGTCAGCTCCCATCGCCAGGATGGATGTGTTGCGGATGTCTCGATAGCTTGTATCGCTCAAGGAAAGGCTGGGCATTAAGCCAAGACTGTAATGAGCGACGATAAACTCATTGCCATCATGGAGAGCTGCTAGGGGAATAGAGCGCAACCCCGCATCCATAACAAATACCAAGTTGGAGATATTTTGCTCTTTTAAGTCTGCTTCGAGGGGAGCAATCAACCATTGATACATCTGCTGTGCGGGGGCGCGATACGTGTTGGGACGGCGGACATTTGTGACCGTGCTACGGAAGCGATTGGCAACAGCCATCACTTCTTCCTGCGTCGCGCCGACAAGGTGGCGGATCGGTCGTCCGGAGGCAGTCACCAGAACGAGTTCGAGTTGGTCTGTGGGTTGAGATGCGGAAAGATTCGCCGCCCATTGTATTTCAGGAGTCGCACTCAATCCCTGGCGATTGAATTGCCAAAGAGTTGAAGGGAGATTATTGGCGTTGCTTGCCCATGCCATTGACGATTTTGGGCTGTTGGTGTTGCTCGACACGGAAGCATAACCTGGAACGAAGAAAACATAGATGATGGCAGGTTTTACACCAGCGGCCGCTTCCAGGTTCTCCAAAGCTTTTTGGGCTTGTTCGAGACTGACGGTTGCAATACTGGTGTCGAGGTAGTCCTCAAATTGTTGGGCGAACTTGGCCTCAACTTCAGCCACAATCGTGTCAACGGTGACATCTGGGAGCGCATTTTGGGAGGGAAAAGATGAGGTTGTGGGGTTGGCAATTTGGTTAAGATCGACAGCATTGATGGTGAGGGGAGTATTGGCAAGACTAAAAGCAATGGGCGTTACGCCCGTCGCCTCCGCCGTCACTTGGTAGCCGCCGAAAGATTTATTAGCGGTGAAGGGAAGGCTAATAATGCCACTAGCATCGGTTGTGAAGTTAGAACTGCCAAACGTGCCGCTCGCACCCGTATTGGGAACGGTGAAGGTCAGAGCAACATTGGGAACGGGGTTGTCAAATTGGTCGAGGATTTGCAGGCTGAGGTTGTTGGCGAAGGTTGTGAGGATGGGGGTTGTTTGGTTGTTTCCACCCAGGAGAAGAAGGCTGCTGGGAGCATCCGGTATGTTTGTGAGATCAAAACTTGCTGAGGTCGCATTGATTGTGGAGGCTAAAGTTTGATAGTTGCCCGCCACTGTATTGGCGGTGAAGGGGTTTGCTGTGGCAATACCCGAAGCATTGGTAATTGCTGTATTCGCCCCCGAAAAGCTACCGCCCGCTCCACTGCTGGGAGAAGAGAAAGTGACCGTTAATCCAGCAAAGAGAATGGGTCTGTTGGTAAAGTTTTCGGTCAGTTGAACTTGTAGGTTGGTCGCGAAGTTTGTATTGACTGTGGTGCTTTGAGGCGTACCGGTGATGGGAGTGAGGGAAAAGCCTTGGGACTCAAATGCACCGATATCGACTGTTCCCTCAATAATTCGGGCTGCCCCTCGTTGGTCGGTCGCTCCTAGAGGGCTAACAGCATTGTTGCCCGTATTGAGAGCGGGACTATCGGGGAGAAGAGCATGGGTTTGGGTGGGGCCGCCATAATCTCCCAGAGGGGCAAGGCGGGGGTCGATGGGAGTGGCGGTATTGCCGACGAGGGTACTGGTGGGGAAGATCCCCAGAGTATCCTCTCCGATCAGGTTGTTGCCGGAGTCGTTGAAGACGCCATTACTAAGACTATTCGGTCTCACATCGGGGCCAGATGTAGTGGCAATGTTACCCGCGATAATGCTATTGCTGATGATCGCTACTGCTGCATTGTCCACAACCCCATTGTTGGCAATGCCACCCCCAAAGTTAGCAGTATTATCAACAATCGTACTGTTTTGTACCAAGAGAATTGCTGAGTTTGCCACACCCACACCTCCTCCCACGTTGTAAATGCCGCCGCCATTGCTTGTTGCGATATTACCGGAAATAGTACTGTTGGTCACTATCATGACTGCCGCATTCGTTCCCCCCCCAAAAGCAAAGTTAGTAATGCCACCGCCACCAGTACCAAAGGAGGCCGTATTACCGGAAATAGTACTGTTGGTCACTGTCATGACTGCCGCATTCGCCGCATTCCCAAAGTTTTCAATGCCACCACCTCTGACATTAGCGGTATTATCGGAAATGGTACTGTTGGTCACTGTCATGACTGCCGCATTCACCGCCCTCCCCGAGTTGTAAATGCCACCACCTCTGTTGGTAGCAGTATTGCCGGAAATAGTACTGCTCGTCACCGTTGCCGTCGCTGCGTTCGCTGCATTCCCATCGTTGAAAATACCACCGCCGAAGCCAGCGATATTGCCGGAAATAGTACTGCTCGTCACCGTTGCCGTCGCCGCGTTCGCTGCCGTCCCATAGTTGAAAATGCCGCCGCCGCCGAAAGAGGTAGCGGTATTGCCGGAAATAGTACTGCCCATCACCGTCACCGTTGCCGCATTCGCTGCCGTCCCAACGTTTCTAATGCCACCGCCATTGATAGCGGTATTGCCGGAAATAGTACTGCCCGTCACCATCACCGTCGCCGCATTCGCTACCGTCCCATAGTTGTAAATGCCACCGCCGAAGCTAGCGGTATTGCCGGAAATAGTACTGCCCGTCACCATCACTGTCCCCCGGTTGAGAATGGCCCCCCCACTCTGTTCTACAGGCGTTCCCGCTATCTGCGTACTGCCATTCCTCAATGTCACATCATTCAATCGCAAATCCGCTCCTCCCTGAACGTGGAAGATGCGAAAATTAGGAGCCGCCGCACCGCGCTCAATCGTTGACCCAAAGCCCTCAATCGTCAGGCTATTCCCCCCATCCGGAGCAATTGACGGCAAGCCATTCGCACCATCCGTCGCATTATCAACCGCTGTCAAAGTAAAGGTTGTATTCGGTTGCAAGCGAATCGTATCCGCTTCTCCATTGCCATTTGCCGTGGTAATAAAGCTAATTAACTCCCCAACATTTGTTGCTGTAAAAATCTGAAAAACTTCTTGGTAATCCTCCAACACCTCCAACCGAAAGGCTAAAGTCGCCTCAATCTCTCCAGTACTCCTCTCCAGCGTCCAATCTCCTCCCAGTTGGGAGTTCCCTGTCAAATTGGTCGAACCGGCGACATCTGCTCCGGTAATGTCTGCAATCCCATTGAGCAGAGCATTCCCTGACTCTCCCAAGGCGGTTAAACAGGCATAGATGAGCAAATCTGCACCGGGATTTAAACTTTGTCCCCAAGACTGAAACCGATCGCGATATTGACCAATATTCTCGCTGCTCACAAAGGCATTCCCCAACCAGAAGTTGCCTTCATTCCCTTCCGAGATGATATGCAATTCGTCTATTCCTACGATCCCATTCAGGGTTTCTGTCACCTTCTCAATCCCATTTTCCCTTGGCGTGACAACAACTGTTGTCGTTCCCGCTTTGCCGCCGTAGAGGAGTGTTGAGTAGTCGGGGACGGTGGAGTCGAGGAAAACAAAGGCTTTGGCATCGTCAGCACTCTGGGGGAAAAGAGTCACCGTGGGAGCGCTTTCGGTGCCATCTCCGGTGCGAACGAGGGTAAGGGGATCTCCAACAGGAACAACCTGGTTGGCGGCGAAGAGGTTGACGCTTTGAGCTTGAATGGTTCCGGAAATGGTGACGTTTCCAGGGTTGACAGCAACGCCTGTATCGCTGAGTGTTACCGAGTTATCGGCATTGAGAGTTAATCCGGTTTCAACTCCCGCACTGGCGAGTAATGTGGGTAAATCCAGGGCAGAAAAGGGCAGAATGTTCCCTTGTAAGTCTCTGGGAGGTTCGATTTCCAAACTGAGCAAGCTTCCAGGTTGGGAGATTCTCACGAGGCTGGTTCCGGGGACGGCGGCCATGTTAATTGTGCCTTCGGGTGAGGCGATCGCTCCTGTGTTAACGACGGTTCCGCCGATCAGGGTAAGGTTTTGTCCTGGGGTCAGAGATAAGTTCCCAGCGTTGATAATGGTACCGGGTTGTGCGAGGTCGAAGGCGAATTGAGAGGGATTGCCGACCAAGATTTGATAGTTGTTACTGCCAAAGGCGTTGAACCAGTTGTTCTCGCCGAAACCAATCCCGGTAGCGGTGGTGGCGGTGAAGTCGGCGGGGAGGTTGAGAGTTGCATCGGAACCGAAAACGATTCCGGTAGGGTTCATCAGGTAGAGGTTGGAGTGTCCGCCGGTTATTTGGATAAGGCCGTTGATGATGGAGCGATCGCCTCCCACAACCCGACCGAGGATGTTTTGAATTTGTGGGGAGGAGAGGAAGTTGGCGATTTGATTGGCATTGAGGCCGAATTGCTCGAAGGAGTGGAAGAGGTTTGCGCCGTCGCCGGAGAGGGTTCCGCCGTCGATGTTGAATTGGTTGCCATCGAGGGTGATGGTGGTTCCGGTTCCATCGGCTGCAGGAGTTATGGGTTGGGCGATCGCATTTCCCCAGAGATCGAGCAAACAGAAAGCCGCAATCGTACTGGCCAGCCAGCATTTGTGAGACACGACACGAATCCTCCCCTAAAGACCTACCAAGGATTGCCAATCATTGTAAAACCACTCCAATAGTAAGGATGGCTCAAATCAATGCCCTCTAATTTTGCCAACTCCGGCGGTAAAGGAATGTTCTGCGTCGGAGTCACCAAATACCCGCTCTCAATCTGTACCTTCCCCTCAATCATTGCCAACTGCGCCTGTCGTAACGCCTCCGCCTTAATCGAGGCCTCCCCCAACTGCTCGTAAAAGGTTGCCATCACCCCCAAGGTTCCCACATCGCTCACGTACCACAAACTCCCCAACGCCGTCTTCACCCCCGCCAGAACCGCGAGTCCAGCAAACCCTAACTCCGCCTCCACATCTCCCAAAGCCGTGCGACAGGCACTCAACACCAGCAACTCAACCGGCGGATCGTGCCATCCCAACTCCCGCAATTGGTCGAGGGCCAGTTTCGTATCTCTGAGTTGAATGTAGGAGTTATTCGGTTTCCCCGCCCGAAAATCGCTATGAGTTGCCAGGTGAATGACGCGGTAGGGGATGCGAGATCGCGCTCCTCGCAGATTATCGAGCGTAAACTCGTCGTTGAGAAACAAGCTTCCCTGCCCCAATTGCGCGGTGACAATCTCTAACTCCATCGGCACGGCCGGGAGAGACTCTTGTTCGGCAAACATATCGGCTCCCATCGCCAGGATGGAAGCATCGTCAATGTTTCGATAGCTCGTATCGCTTAAGGAGAGACTGGGCATTAAGCCCATGCTGTAATTTCTAACGATGAATCCTTCGCCATTATGAAGGGTTGCCAGAGGGATAGAGCGCAACCCCACATCCATGACAAAAACCAAGTTCGAGATATTTTGGGCTTCCAAATCCGCTTCGAGAGGCTCAATCAACCACCGATACATTTGTTGAGCTGGGGAGAGGTATTCATTGCGGCGATGGGGGCTGACCGCGGTTTTGCGAAAGCGATTGGCAACGGCCATGACCTCTTCTCGCGTGGCATCAACGGCATGGCGGAAGGGCTGGCCGGAGGAAGTCACCAAAACCAGTTCGAGGCGATCGCTCGGTTGCTCCACTGGAGAGTCGGTAGCGAGTTGTATTTCATTTGTCCAACCGAGTTTCTGCCGCTCCAATTGCCCAACAGCGATCGTGTTGCGGGCCAATTCCAGTTGGGATTTCAAGTTGTTGACATAAAGGGGTGAAGCACTTGTATTGGGAACGAATAAAACATAGATAATCGCCGGTTTAACGCCCGTAGCGGCTTCCAAGTTTTGTAGGGCTTTTTGGATTTTTTCGAGGCTGGTGGTTTCGCTAGACTCAGAGGAACCAACGCTAAGACCCAGATAAGTCTCAAACTGCTCGGTGAATTGCGCTTCCATTTCGCCAACAATTGAGTCAACAGCAATGTGAGGAAGAAAGACTGCTGTTGCAGGGAGTATTGTGTTAGTAGTTTGGGCGAGATCGACAGGATTAATCGTCAGAGAAGTATTGGTCAAATTGAAAGCGATCGGTTCCAAATCCGCAACTGTGGCCATTACTTGATAGCGACCCGCAGACGAGTTCGCAGTAAAGGAGGTGCTGAAAATCCCACTAGCATCAGTTATGAGGTTAGAACTGCCAAAACTGCCACTCGCTCCCGTACTGGGAGCTGTGAAGGTTACAAGCGCGTTGGGAATAGGATTTCCAAATCGATCGAGGACTTGGAAGCTAAGGTTTTCAGCAAAAGGTTTGAGAACGGGAGTTATTTGATTATCGCCGCCCAGGATAAGGAGACGGTTCGGGACATCCGGCGTATTCGTGAGATTAAAACTGACTGGAGCGATATTTGCAGTTGAAACCGTGACTGAGTAGTTGCCTGCAATCGTATTGGCAATCAAGGGATTGGCCGTCGCAATGCCAGAAGCATCAGTTATAGCGGTGCTAGCACTGGAAAAGCTGCCGCTGGCTCCACTGCTGGGGGGAGCAAAAGTTGCCGTTAAGCCAGCAAAGGGAATTGCGCTGCCAGCAAAGTTTTCGATGAGTTGAACTTGTAAGTTTGTCCCAAAGGTTGTATTAACCGTTGTGCTTTGGAGCTTACCAGCTATTGGGGCGAGGGATAAACCCTGGAACTCAAAAGCACCAATATCTGTAATGCCATCGCTAATACGGATGGCTCCCCGTTGATCGGTAGTTGTGCCTCCAGGAATGAAAGAATTATTGCCAGCGTTGAGAGCTGGACTATCGGGAAGAAGAGCGTGAGTCTGGGTTGCACCGCCGTAGCGACCGAGAGGAGCCAGACGAGGATCGAGGGGGTTTGCCGTCGTACCGACGAGAGTGCTGTTCGTAAAAATGCCGAGGTTGTCCTCTCCGATTAGATTGTTGCCAGAGTCGTTGAAAATTGCACCCAAAGTACGACTCACATCGGGATCGGTTGGAGCAACATTGCCTGCAATAATACTGTTCCGAATGGTGACGACTGCTCCGTTTGCTAGCCCTCCATAGTTGTAAATCCCGCCGCCTCTGTTAGCCGTATTGCCGGAGATTGTACTATTGGCGATTGTCACTGTCGCCGCGTTTGCCATAAACCCATAGTTGTAAATCCCGCCGCCTCTGTTAGCCGTATTGCCGGAGATTGTACTATTGGCGATCGTCACTGTCGCCGCATTGACCGCACTCCCTCGATTGTCGATACCGCCAGCATAACCAGTAGCGGTATTGCCGGAGATTGTACTATTGTTTATCGTCACTGTTGTCGCGTTTGCTGCAAACCCATAGTTGGTAATGCCGCCACCATAATTAGTGGCGGTATTATTAGAGATCGTGCTGTCATTCACTGTGACGGTTGCTGAATTTGCCGCCAACCCATAGTTGGCAATACCACCACCATGACCAGTAGCGGTATTACCAGAGATAATGCTATTGCTCGCCGTCAGTGTTGCTGTGTTTAGGGCGTTTCCAGAGTTGTAAATCCCCCCACCCGCCAACGAGGTATTGCCGGAGAGGCTACTATTGTTGACTGTCAGCGTTCCCCGATTGAGAATGGCTCCTCCAACCTGCTGTAGACTTCCGCCTGTGGTCTGCGTCCTACCATTCCGCAGCGTCAGATTATTCAACTGCAAATCCGCTCCTCCCTGAACGTGGAAGATGCGAAAATTAGGAGCCGTCGCACTGCGCTCAATCGTCGACCCAAAACCCTCAATCGTCAGACTATTTCCCCCATCCGGTGCAATTGACGGTAACCCATTTGCTCCATCGGTCACATTATTAACTGCTGTCAAAGTAAACGTCGTATTCGGTTGCAAGCGAATCGTATCCGCTTCTCCATTCCCATTCGCCGTGCCAATGAAGCTAATTAATTCCCCAACATGCGTCGCTGTAAAGATCTGAAAAACTTCTTGGTAATCCTCCAACACCTCCAACCGAAACGCTAAGGTTGCCTCAATCTCTCCGGTACTCTCCTCTAGCGTCCAATCCCCTCCTAACTCCGAGTTCCCCGTCAAGTTAGTCGAACCCGCCACATCGGCCCCGGTTATCTCTGCAATCCCATTGAGCA
>Ga0207422_1002834_pt1 | contig 20379 bp, 16 predicted proteins | sample MarCyaLeptolynsp_FD_187757 | JGI IMG/M metagenome (GOLD analysis project Ga0207422, IMG submission 187757) | Marine cyanobacterial communities from Panama - species 1 Leptolyngbya sp. (SPAdes) | ecosystem: Environmental > Aquatic > Marine > Unclassified | place: Panama: Panama City | collected...
CCGACCGGGGCGCTCGGGATGCAGGCGAAACCACAGGGCGAGCCACATCAGCGGCCACGACAGCTCGAACGTCCACGCGATGGCGGTCGCCACCTGCGTCAGCGGGTAGACGTAGGCGAGCCAGTTCATGTTGCCGTAGTGCCACGACGGCTGCTGCAGGATGTAATAGAGCGCCGAGAACCCACCGGCCGGTGTCCAGTAGATCGACACCTTGTGCAGGCCGGTGAAGAAGTAGAGCACGCCCAGCTGCGCCACCATCAGGTAGCGCGGCCACGCCGACACGCGCTTGTCGCTGGTCCAGGCCCCCGTGCGGTGGCGACACGCGACCGAAAACGTCGCGGTCGAATCGGCGAGCACGAGCAGCCACAGCGAGTTGATCAGCAGGCCGTCGTAGCTGCTGCGTGCGTGCGTGTTGGCGTTGGACAACGCCATCAGGCATTGACCACCGACGAGCGCCGCAACGCGTCCCGAAACCCCGAAGATCAGGCACAGGCTCGCCCCGATGCAGCCGGTCACGAGCGTCCACGCCGTTTGGGGCGTGGGTCCACCGAGCAGGTCGACCAGCCAGCTCGACCGCAGTGCCCGCATGCCCCCGTACTCGACGTCGACCCAGAACGCTTCGGTCAGACCAACCAGCGCTGGCGCCCCCACGGCCACGAGCAGGGCGACGCCGGTCAAGATGCGAAACAACGCCAACGCCTCACCGGTCTCCTGCTGCCCGACGAAGGCGACCCAGCGCCGCCACCGGGTGGTCACGACGCCGATCATCGCAGCCCCTCCAGCTCGATCGTCACGGCCTGGCGAAACTCACCCTCCGGAACGCGGTCTTCTTTGACCTCTTCGGGGCTCGGCGTTCGAAAGCCGTACCAGCGCACGCGCACCTTGGCGGCGTTCGGAAAATCCTCCGCGGCCCAGCGGGCGACGTAGTGCGCGAAGCGTCGGTAGTGCCCTCGATACTCGCGCCATGCGTACCGGAAGAGCATCGAGCGCGCGCGGGTGTGGTCGAGCTCGAGGCCACGCCAGGTGTGCTCGGACGAACGCGCGACGTAGACGGTGCGCCACTGCTCGTTTTCCTGGACCTCGACGTGCAGTGTTGCCGGGTGCCGGTGCGGCGCGACGAACATGCGCCAGCGCTGCCGCACCCCCGCGTACTCGGTGTACGGCTTGAAGGGCTTGCGCAGCGCGATCATCCAGGCCGTCCACGTCTGCGCGATGTCCCAGACGGCCTCCTCGAGCTCGTCCTTGCTCATCTCGATCCCCACCGAGGACAGCGACTCGGCGTAGGACGCGAGCTCGTTTTGAACGGTGGGATTCTTCCACGCGGAGCGCTTCGCAGCGGGTCCCGCCGCATCCGGAATCGCGAGCAGCATGATCGCGACGATATGCGCGAGCACGAGTGCGGCCCGCAGCTGCGGCCAGATCCCGCGCTGCACCGCAGGCTGTGCGTTTGGCTCGTCGCGCACGCGGGGCAAGCAATACCAGGAGGAGGGCCCGACCACCGAGCGCAAAACCTACGGCACGATCCGACGCAGTTGAGCGCCCGCAGCGCGACATCGGACCGTAGCCGGCGTTTGGTGTTCGTGGCCCGTGCTCGGGCTCGTCTCACGGGGACGGAGCTTCGTCCGCGAGCCATTCCCGCAGCGCGACAAGCTCGGCGCCGTCGGGCTCGGTCTTCGCGAGGATGTCTGCGGCCTGCTGCGCGAGTCGCCGCGGCCGCGCCGACCGATCGCCCGTTTCGCGCAGCGCTCGCGCGAGCGTGAACGCGGCCGAGGCATGCGAGGGCATCCCGTTGTGAACCTTGCCGAGCAGCTCGAACGCCGGCTCGGCATAGGCCAGAGCCCCCGCCCCATCGTCGAGGGCAAGAAGCGTCTGTGCGAGGGTCTTGGCGATCGATGCCGTACGCGTGTGCCGTAGCCCGTGCGCCTCGCGGCCGAGGTCATAGGCGACCTCCAACTCGGCACGCGCCCCCGCGAAGTCGCCCTTGGCGTGAAGCGCCTGCCCGATGAGCTGGTGGGACGTTGCAAGCGTCGGATGACTCGCCTCCAAGGCGGGCTCGCGAAGGGCAAGCGCAGCGCGGTGCTCCGCCAGCGCCAGGTCGGGTTCACCCTGCATCCTCAGCACGACGCCGATGTTGTCTAGGAACGTCGCGAGCTCGGGATTGTCCGGTGCGAGCAGTTCGCGGGCGAGCCCAAGTGCCTTGCGGTACTCGACGAGCGCATCGTCGAGGCGGCCCGCTCGTCGCAACGACACGCCGGTGAAGTTGTGGTTTTGGATGACGTAGAGGCGATCGACCCCTGGCTTTGCGTCGTAGCTGGCCTTGGCCTGACGATGCTGATCGAGCGCCTCGTCGAGACGCCCGGCTTCGCGCAGGGCCGTGCCGAGGTTGTCGCGCACCCGAGCGGTCTGCACGTTCGACGCGCCATAGACCCCGGTGAGAACCTCGACGGCTCGTCGGTAGTACCCGATCGATTCGTCGTTGCGATCGAGGTCCTGCAGCGCAGACCCGATGTTGCTGAGCGTGATGCCAACGCGGGGGTGGTTGGGCCCCAATGCCTCGGTCCGCATCTCGAGGGCGAGCTGCAGCTGGGCAAGCCCCTGTTCGTAGTTGCTGAGGTACAGGTTGAAGGTGCCCGCGTTGTTGTAAGCCAGCGCCAGCGTCAGCACGTCGCGCTGTTCCTTGGCCTCGAGGATCGCGAGCCCTCGGCCAACCTCGGTGAGCGCTTCCTCGTACCGACCCATGCGGCTCAAGACGAGCGAGAGATCGTTGTACAGCGTGGCCGAAAGCGCATCTGGCGTCGTGCGCACCGCGCCGTAGAGCGTCAGAGCGCGGCGAAGATCGGCGAGCGCCGCGTCGTGCTCCCCGCGACGGACCAGCGCGCCCGCACGCACGCGGTAGACCTCGACGGCGGTCAGCGGCGAAGCGAGATCGACCATCGCGTAGGCGCGGTGCACGTGCTCGAGCGCGGCACCGTTGTCACCCTGACCGCGCTCGATATCTGCGAGCTCGGTGAGGGCTTCGGCGACGAGGGGCTGATAGCCCAGCGCCTCGGCCTCGCGCAGCACCCCCTGGCCCAAGGCGCGTGCCCGCGAGCTCTGGCCGCCGTGGTCCAGCGCAGTGACGCTGGCCAGCACTTCGCGCAGCCGCTCCACCTCGTCCCGATCGCGTTCGTCGGGCGGTGGCACGTCGGCGCTGACGTAGGCGAGGTCGTCGCACGCGGTGAGTCGCGGCAGTCCCTCGACCGCATCGACCGCGTGCTCGACCGCAGCCGCGTCAGCAGACGCGAGCAAGTCCAGCTGAGCCCGCAACGCACGCTCGCGGTCGTCGAGGCAGCTCATGCGCTGGAGCATCACGGCCTCCGACTGGGTGCGTGCCACCATCGTGTCTGCACACGCCTGCTGACGTGCCGCGGCGAGCTCGCGAGCGTAGCTGTCGATGAGAGTCGGGACCCGCTCGGCCAGGTGGGCCGCGAACGCGCTCTGGGTCGACTGCATCGCCGCGACGAGCTCGTCTCGTCGCTCGGGACTCCAGACCTCTTCGACAGTCCGCGCCACGCCATCGCACGGATCGGCGGCTGGACCATCGGCCGACATCGCGACCGCGAGGCCAACGCCCACTCCCAATGCCCCGAGCATCCAGGCGAACCGCCGCGACGGAGGTCGGTCGACGTCGAGCTCGGTGAGCAGCGCGTCCATGGACGGCCAGCGGGACTGAGGATCGGTCGACAGGCCGCGAAGGACGGCCCGGCGTACCTTGTCCGGCACCCCTTGGCGCGAGCGTGCTTGGACTCGATGGCCCTTGAGGACGTTGGAGCCGAGGTCCGGAAGCGACTCTCCCCGGTACGGCCGCTCACCAAACAAGGCCTCATGCAGCGCCACGCAGAAGGCGAACTGGTCCGAGCGCGCATCGACGGCGAGGCCAGCCCACTGCTCGGGCGCCATATAAGCGGGCGTGCCAGCGGTCGGCGTGCTGGCCTCGAGTGTTGCGGCTTGGTCGGCATCACGCTCCCGGTCGAGCGCCAGGCCGAAGTCCATCACCCGCACGACCCCGTCGTCGCCGATCATCGCGTTGTCCGGCTTGAAGTCGCGGTGCACGATGCCTGCGCGGTGGGCCGCCGCGAGGCCCTGGCCCGCCTGCCGATACATCGAGAGGATCTGTCGCCATTCGCCAGCCTCGGGCTCGTGGTCGGACTCGTCGACGCGCAGCGTTCGGCCGGCGACGAACTCCATGGCGATATAGAGGTCGTCTCCTTCGAGTCCGGCCTCGTAGACCTGCACGACGTTGTCGTGGCGCAGCTTCGCCATCGTCTTGGCCTCCCGCAGCAGCTGAGTGTGGCGGGCGGCTCCGACGCCAAGTGGAGCGGCGATCAGCTTCACCGCCACCTTCCGATCGAGCACCTCGTCGTAGGCCGCGAAGACGACCCCCATCGAGCCCGCGCCGATTCGGTCGAGCAGGGCGAAGCGGCCGACCTTCGTCCGGGTCGCGGGTCGGGGACGGGCGTCCGCGGGCTCGTGCGCGAGCGTTTCTTCCGCCGATGGAACGGAACCGTAACCATCCATCGGCGGCGACGTCGGCACCGCCTACGATTGTATGGCGTTGATTGTTCGGTTCTGCCGAATGCACTCGTCGGCGCCCGTAGCGCCCGCTTATTCGAGGATCGGCCGCAGGACCGCGTCGCGATCGTGCGTGCGCAGCTGATCTGCCAGCACGCCGCGCTTGATCTTCTGGCTCGCGGTCTTGGGGAACTCGTCGTCGAGGACCACGTACGCCGACAGCCGCTTGAAGTCCGGCAGCCGTTGGTTGCGCTTGGCGATCTCGGCCTTGAGCTCGTCGGTCGCGCCATCCCCTTCGGGGCGCACGACGATCATCAGCTGCTCGCCGACCATCGTCTGCTTGGGCCACACGTAGTTGGCCGCGAACACGCAGAACTCCTCGCAGTCGGGCAGGTCCTCGAACGCCGACTCGATGTCCTCGGGGTAGATGTTCTTGCCGCCCTCGGTGACGATCATGTTCTTGGCGCGCCCCATCAGCTTGAGGTGCCCGGACACGTCGACCGAGCCCAGGTCGCCCGTGCGCATCCAGCCGTCGATGATCGTCTCCGCCGTGAGCTCGGGCGCGTCGAGGTAGCCCTTCATGACCGTGCGGCCACGAACCCAGACCTCGCCGATGCCCTCGTCGTTGGCGTCGCGAATCTCGACCTCGACGCCGTCGACGGGCTTGCCCACGGTGTCACCGCGGAACGGCGAGAGATCGTTGACCGTGATCACCGTGCAGGCCTCGGTCAGGCCGTAGCCGATCGCGATCGGAATCCCGAGGTCGTAGAAGAACTCGGCCATGTCGCGGTCGACGAAAGTGCCGCCGGCGACGATCAGCTTCAGACGACCGCCCAACTCGTCGTGAATAGGCTTGAGCAGCTTGCGCGAGACTTCGGGGCGCGGCTTTTTGGCCGTCAGCATCGCGTTGGCGCGCTTGACGTTGTCGACCACGATCCGCTGCCAGTCGGGCAGGTCGTCGAGGCGCTCACGGAGACGCTTCTCGAGATTCTTGAGAATGGTCGGCACCAGCGCGATGTGGGTGATGCCGTACTCCTTGAGCGTGGCCCGCACAAACTGCGGACGCAGGCTGCGCTGATGGACCACCGCAGCGCCCATCGACAGCGGGATCACGAAGCCGACCATGAAGTCGATCGCGTGGTTGGTGGGCAGCACCGAGAAGAAGCGACCATCCTCCGCGATCGGGTACATGGTGCCGAGCACTTGCGCCTGCTCGAGGTAGTTGTCGTGGGTGAGCATGCAGCCCTTGGGCGTACCGCTCGTGCCCGACGAGTACACGATGCACGCCACGTCCTCGCGGGTGCGCGGCTTCATCTCGACCGTGCCCGCGGTGGGCTCCTCCCAGCGCCTGGCCGAGCCGAGCTCTGCCCCCTCGGGCGCCTCGGTCACGAGCACGAGCACCCGCTCGAGCGCATCGCCGGGCTGCTTCTGCAGATCGAGCCAGGTCGCGTACTCCGTGACGAGCACGCGGGGCTTGCCGTGCGCGACCAGCTCCACCAGCTCCTTGGCGGTGAGCTTGTAGTCCAGCGGCATCAGCGTGGCGCCGGCCCAGAAGGCCCCGGTCGCGCTGATGAGCCACTTGGCCTGGTTTTGCATGATGACCGCACAGCGATCGCCGGCCTCGAACCCGTGGGCCTGCAGCAGCGCCCCGAAGCGTCGCGCCTCGTCCCGGAACTCGCGGTACGTCCAGCGGCCGTTCTCGCGATGGCGATCGACCTCGATGAGCGCGTTGTTGGTCTTGTAGGTGATGCACGCGTCGGCGAGGGCCTCGCCGATCGACTGCACGTGGGAAAGCGTCAACATGAGATCATGCCCCCTTGTTCACTGTGGATGCCTCGCCCTCGGAGGGCGGCGGAAGCGGCAGCTTGCCAATCGAAGCCTCGAGCACGCCGCGAATCGCAGCCTTGTTGCGGTTCGTGTGCACGTAGCGCTGCCAGAGGTAGTAACCGACCGCGCCAAAGGCAAAGGCCAGCCAGCCAATGCCGGCGGTCAGCGCGGATCCGATGAGCTTGAGTCCCGCGGCTGCGGCGACCCACGCCCCGAACCCGGCGAGCATCGAGTAGCCGATGCTCGGCTTGTCGGCGACCTCGAGCCGCACCAGCGTGCCCGAGGACACGTGCCGTACGAGCATCGAGACCTCGGTCCCTTTGCCATGCTTGGCCCAGCGCCAGGCGTCACCGAACGGCGTGAAGTGCCCCGAGCCACCAAACTCGTGACCCAGGCGCAGCGCGAGGTCCCGCAGGTCCTGCTGCGACAGCCAGCGCGGCACCTCGCAGCTGGCCACCGTTGCGTTGCCCTCGCGCTCGATGTCCACCTTGGCCCGCGTCCCGAGCACTTCCTGCAGCGCGCGGGGAACGAGGCTCGCGTCGAGGCCGGCCTCGCTCGCCACCTTGACCAGCTCGTCCCGCGACGTGCCGCCGCTGCCATCCCGCGCGGTCTGGAGCTCGGCGACGCGCGCGAGCACCATCTTCGTCTCTTCGGGGCTGAGCAGATCAGGCATGGCGACGACCCGACGCCACTAGCGGCGCTTGTCGATGACCTGCGCGAGGGCGCCGAACGTGCGCACCCCCTGCAGCTCGTAGTCGGGAATCTCGACGTCGAACTCCATCTCGAGCTCGCTCATCAGCTCGACGGCCTGAAAGCTGTCGATCTTGAGCTTGTCGAAGATGTCGTCTTCCGCCTTGATCACAGACGCATCGGCGTCGTAGCGCTTGGCGGCGAGCGAGATGAGCGTACTGAGAACCTCGGCCATGGTCGTATCCGTGTCGCTCCCTTACGGGAGGTAGGGTCGAACGTCGTCGCTTTCGACGAACTTTTTGAGCGCCAGCTTGAGCAGCGGACGCGAGGCGAGCCGCACGAAGTGTTCCTTCTCCTCGGCGAGCTCGGCGGTGGGCAGGGGCTTCATGAAGCGCTTGGCGGTCCTGGAGGCTTCGCGATCGAACTTCGTGGCCTGCAGCGCGGTCACTCGAGCGGCGCGCTCGCCCTCCCCCACCGGCACCACCTGCGAGACGAGCCCCACGTTTTGCGCTTTCTTGGCGTTGATCGAGCGCCCCGTGAGCAGCAAATCGCGGACGACGCCGTTGGGCGTCTCCCTCCGCAGTCGGGGAATACCGCCAAAGCCCGGAATGATTCCCAAGCGCAGCTCGGGAAAGGCAAACCGAGCATTTTTCTCGGCGATGAGAATGTCGCACGTCAGCGCGAGCTCGAAGCCGCCGCCAAAGCACACGCCGTTGATCACGCCGATCGTGGTCAGCGGCAGCATGTCCAGGCGATCCATCACCGAGTGGATTCGGTCGATGAACTCCCGCAGCGCCGGCTCGTGCTCCTTTTCGGGGCGCTTGTTGAGCTCCTGGTAGAGCTCGCGCAGATCGGCTCCCGCCGAAAAGCCCGACTTGAGACCGCTGCGAATGATCAGCGAATGGGCAGAGTCAGTGTCCACGGCGTCGAGAAAGCGCTCGTACGCCTCCAACATCGTCGTCCCGATCTCGTTGCAGGGGTCCTGGCTCATCACGAGCTCGTAGACGCCCTCCTTGAGTGACCACTCGATCATCGTCCCGCCCTCTCGTGTCGTCCTCACGCGTAGAGCGTGTCGATCTCCTGCTGGAAGTGATCCTCGATCACTCGCCGTCGCAGCTTCTGGTTGGCTGTCAGCAGCCCGTTCTCCACGGTGAAGCCCTCGCGCGACCGGTACCACTTCCGGATCTTCCGGTAGTGCGGCACCTCGCCGTTGATGACCTCGATCGCCTTCTCGACGTTGTCCGCCTGCACGTCGCCGGTCACGATGATCGCGAGGTACGGGCGACCGTGCCCCACGAGCATGCAGCTCTCCGCCTTGGGGCAGTACTGCAAGAAGCGCTCTTCGATCGGCTCGGGCGCAATGTTGTGGCCCGACTCGGGGATGATCAAGTTCTTGATCCGCCCGATGATGCGCAGGTTGGGGCCGTCGTACTCGACCTGATCACCGGTGTGAAACCAGCGCTCGTCGTCGAGGGCCTTCTTGGTCTCGTCCTCGCGTCGCCAATAACCCTGGAAGATGTTGGGACCGCGCACGAGCAGCTCGCCCCCTCGCCGATCTTGATCTCCTGGCCTTCGAGCGGCACGCCGACCTTGCCGGGCTCGACCTTGTCCGGGTCGTCGAGCGAGACGATGCCGGTGGTCTCGGTGAGGCCGTAGGCCTGGTAGACGGGAATGCCCACCATCTGAAACCAGCGCTGGGTGTCCTCGGTGAGCGGCGCCGAGCCCGAGATCAGAAACTCGAGGTTGGGGCCGATCTTCTCTTTGATCTTCGGGAACACCAGGCGCTCGGCCAGTCCGAGCGAGACGTTGTCGAAGAACGTGTTCTCGCCGTCGAGCATCTTGCGGTAGGCCGCCATGCCGCGCTGGTACAGCGCCAGGCCGACGCCGCCCTGTTCTTCGAGCTTGGCCCCCACGCCGTTGCGAATGCGCTCGAGCACCGCAGGCACGTTGAGAAAGTAGTTGGGCTTGGCCACCGCCATCTCGACCACCAGGTTGGTGAGGTCGGTGGACATCATCAGCGGATTGGGCCGCGACATCTGCGTCCACAGCATCATCCGCGAGGCCGCGAAGCAGAACGGAAGGAAGTGGAAGACCCGGTCCGCGCCGGCCCGCTTGTTGCCGATGACCCGCGCCACGCGGTCCATCGTCTTGGGGATCATGTAGTCGACGTTGGCGCGCGACAGCATCACGCCCTTGGCGTCGCCGCTGGTACCCGAGGTGTAGATGATCGCGACGATGTCGTCCTCGCCCAGGCCGTGGAGGCCCTTGTTGCTCGGCTTTTCGTCGAAGGCCTCGTCGAGGGTGGCGATCTTGTCCTTGCCCTCGCTCCACGCCTCGCCGATCGACTTGGCGAGCTTGTCGTCGCCGGCGATGAGCAGCGTGGGCTCGGCGCTGCGCAGCATGGCCGCGAGCTCACCGGGGTCCTGCCGGTCGTAGAGCGGCACCACGATGGCGCCGCTGGCCAGGATCGCCAGGTCGGCGGCCACCCAGCGCGTGCTGTTGGGCGCGAGCAGTGCGATGCGGTCGCCGGTCTGCACGCCCTTCTTCTCGATGAAGGCCCGCGCGCGCGCGACGAGGTCGAGAATGCCGGCGCCGTCGGTGCCCTTGAGGTTGCCCCCGTGGACCTCGATCAGCTTGGTCCGCTCGGGCTTGTCCTTGAGGTTGTCGAAGATGCGCTCGAGGAAGTTCACGCGTATTTCTCCATCAGCCCCTGCAGCGAGGGCGAAAGCGGCGGCAGGTGGGCCTGCCACGTCCGCGGGAGCTCGCGCCGGGGGAACTCGGGGTAGACCCGACACAGCTCGTCCATGAAGTCGATCCCCATCTGCCCCATCAGCTCGAGCTGACCGGGCAGGACGCGGGCAATGTCTTCCTTGATCTGGTCGCTCTCATTGTCGAGACGCTCGAGCACGGCGACGATCTTGTCCGCGAGGTCCTCGTCGTCGACCTCCATGAACATGTCCGGGTGACCGCGGTCGTTCATCAGGTTTCGAATGCGCTCGTCCATCGTGATGCCCGCGCTGGGCACGAGCCCCGGCATCGAGGTCACGATCGCGTGAAAGCGCGAGGACAGCATGAACGAGCAGTTTCGCAGGATGCTGACCAGCTCGAACATGTTGTAGTCGTCGCTGATGAACAGCGGCGGGTCGCCGGGCAGACGTGCCGCCACGGCCTCGCACGAGCCGCGGTCCAGGCGCTCCATCCCGACCATGATCGGGAAGACGTCGCGGCCGCGAATGAAGTTCGACACGCCCTCGGCGATCGCATCGATGTACGTGTCGTACTGCAGATCGGCTTCTTCCGAGGAGTGGTGAAAGTAGAACGACCGGTAGTGCTCGTCCCTGTACTGACCCGCGAGGTGACGGGCCGCTGCCTTGGCCAGGTCCGGCTTGACCGGCCACCAGAACGGATTGATGGGGCAGACGACGAGGACCTTCTTCTCGCCGTCCCACCCCGCCTTGCGCAACAGGTCTGCACCGACCGACAAGGGCGCGGGCTGGAACGTCCACGCGGTATCGGTGCCGCCGCTGGTGCGAATGCCGAGCCGGCCCAGTACCTCGCGCGAGGGCTCGTTGCGGCACTGAATCAGCGCGTGACGGCAGTGCTTCTTGACGAAGTCACGCAGCGCCGGGGACATCGCGCCCGCCTCTGCGCCGTAGCCGACGGCGAGCTTGTTCTCCGCGGCCGCCATGCCGAGCGAGCCCGCCATCATCGTCGACAGCGCCGAGGCGAACTTGCTCTTGAACATCGAGCCTTCGCACGACACCACGCCGTGGTGCTTGGGGCACTCGTCGAAGAGAAACTTCGGAAACACGACCGGCAGCTCGACCTGGCGAACGGTGCGGAAGTAGCCCGCCGTGCGCTCGCGATTGACCGACATGATCGTCAGCTCGAGGTCGTCGTCGCCGATGATGTGGCGAAACTGGCGAATCATCTCCTCGACGCGGACGTCCGCTCCGGTGTTGCGGCTGCCGACGTAACCGGCGAGCAGCAGCTTGAGTGGCTTGCCCGGGGACCAGGTCTCCTGATCCCGATCGAGTGCCCGCTTGACCGCGGTAGCCTCGATGAACCCGTTCATCACCTCCATGAGGGCGCGATCGGGGTCGAGCGCATCTTTGAGTCTCTGAAAAATTCCCATCGGTCCGGCTCCTCGAAGACCCTCAGGCGACCTTCACGGCGAGCTTGGCAAGACGCTCGTCGCCGTCCGCCGGCCATTCGGCGTACGGGTACGAAAACTTGTTCTTCACCGCCCACCGCAGCAGCGGCAGGGCGTACTCGGTGAACGGCGTGGGCGCTTCACCGAGCGCCTCGACGATATGACTGTTATCGAAGACGGTGTCCTGGACGAGGTACGGCCAAAACACCTTCATCAGCGACGCCGCGGGCACCAAGCCATACTTGCGAGGCGTCCGCATCCCGAGCTCGACGATGTTCTTGAACGAGCTGCCCAGCGCCGGGGCGAAGCGCACCATCGGCTTGTGCCCGGCGTCTTTGAGACCACCGACGATCTGCCGGTAGGTCAGCGAGCTCGTCCCGGACGACAGGTTGTAGCTGTCGTACTTCGGGTTTTCCGACTGGTGCACGTGCACGATGCCGCGCGCGACGTAGTTGGCGGGGCAGATGTCGTACCGCCACTCGGGATTGAGCGGCAGCACCCGCATGTAGGCAAGCGCCGCGAAGGCCCGCACCATGTCGAACTGCGTCGTCTCGGGGCGGCGGCTGTCGCCGAGCACCGTGGACGGTCGGAACACCGTTGTTTTCACGTCGGGCAGCAGCTCGTGGACCATGTGCTCGCAGAACTTCTTGGTCCGGGCGTACGGGTCGAAGTCGCTGCGGTCCCACTGAACCATGTCCTCGTGGGACACGGTGTCGCCGGTGCGCAAGCCAGAGACCGCGGTGGTCGACACGTCCGAGAAGCGCCGCAAGCCGTGGTGATCCTGGGCGTCGCGGGCCATCTTGAGGATCGTTAGCGTCCCGCGAAGGTTGGTGTTGAAGCAGGCCTTGGCCGACTTGCGATTGAGCGACGCGGCGATGTGCAGGACCGAGTCCATGCTCTCGACGAGCGTCTTGCGGTTGGCGGCATCGAGCCCGAGGTCTGGCGAGTGCAGGTCGCCGAGATAAACGTCGAACCGCGGTAGATGCTGGGCAAACTCGTCGAAGGTCATGTGCAGCTGCAGTGACTTCCACAGCCGGCGCTTGGCCTCGTCGGGGTTCTTGGCGCGCACGAGCACCGCGATGCGGTCGTCGTGCTCGGTGAGCAGGCCGTGGGCGACGTAGGACCCGATGTAGCCCGTCACGCCGGTCAAGAAGATCGCCATTTTGCTGTCCTTCGCTCGTCGCGCCGCGAAAATCCGGGCCGCGATGTGGCGGCGGCAGCGGACTCGTCCGAGGCGCGGCAGTCTGGCTCGGGCTGACCCGCCAATCAACCGCAGGGGGCGTCTGCAGGGGCTATCTCACGCCATTGGGGGAGCGAATGAACCTCGCGCGTGCGCTGTGGCGCGCAGCCCTGTTCACGGTCCGCGAAAAACGTGCCGCCGATGACGCCGCGATGGCCCCAAATCGCGCCTCGCGCTTGGCCGGCTCGGTTTTCGGCCGGCTCGAGTCCACGCCGCACCTGCACTCGTGCAGTACGGCCACGCTTGACTTGGAGTCCGATGCGACCCGTGCCTGTGCCTCGCGATCTCGATCGCGCGACGACGAGCGACGACGAGCGACGCCGCCTCATCGTCGCGTCGTCAACGATGGAATCGAACGCGACGAGATCGAGTGGCTCGACACGTCGTCTCGCGTTTCCGATCCATGCGCGGCGCGATCGAGAACGCGCGTCTCGTTCGACGTGCACGACTGCGACCACTGTTCACCGATCGCTTGGGGGACGAAGTCATCGCATGGTCGAAGGTGGCCGGTGCGACCACACCGATCACTGTCGTCGCATGTCGGTCTACGTGGCGACCGGACGAAAACGGGCGAACAGCATGCGTCTCAAATTGAGGCGCGCGCTCCGACCGAGACAGACCTACGAGCACATGCAACGGCGAATACCTTGGCCGGGTCGAGCGACCCGGGTACTCTGACGAACAGCTCTCCGTATGCTCGACCGCTTCAGCCACCGAAACCGATTGTTGGCACTCACCCTTGTGTTTGGGGCCGGCTGCTCACTGCAGCTCCTGAGCCGAGCGGAGTGCGAGACCGACGACCAATGCGCCGAGGTCCTCGGTGCCGGTGCCGTCTGCGGAGGGTCGGGCTTCTGCGTCGTCGGCGAGACCGAGTGCACGACGTCGGAAGACTGCCCCGACTTCTCGATCTGCCGCGACAGCGACTTCACCTGCGTCAGCCTACTGAGCGACGACTGCATCGAGGTCCACGGTGACTACCGTGCCGAGAACGCGTTCATCGTCGGCCTCGTCAGCCCGCTCACCGGCAACGACGAGGGCACCGGCAAGAGCATTCTCAACGCGTTCAAAATGGGACTCGACGACCAGGAAGCCACGGTCAACGGGCTCCCGCCGATCGATGGCGGCGGCCGTCGTCCGATGGCGGTCGTGGCTTGCGACGATCAGGCCGAGGCCACGACCGGCGTCGAAGCGGCCGACTACCTGGCCAACGAAATCGGCGTCCCAGCGATTGTTGGCGCCGCATACTCCGGCATTACGATCGCCGTGACGACCGAGGTCACCCAGCCCGCGGGCGTGATGACCTTCTCGCCGTCGGCGACGAGCATCGCGATCACCGACCTCGCCGACGACGGACTGCTGTGGCGAGCGTCGCCGTCGGACGTGCTGCAGGCCGAGGCGCTGAGCAAGTTCACACCGCTGCTCGAGGCCCAGATCCGCGAGACGAACATGATCGACGGCCCGGTCGGCTTCGTCATGCTCAACAAGGACGATGCCTACGGCAGTGGCCTGGCGTTGGCCTTCGAGGGTCAGCTGCAGATCAACGGCGGCGCAGCCCTCAACGACACCGACAACTACGCGCGCTTCAACTACGGCAACCCGGACGACGAGGCCCAAAGCCCGACGAACTTTCCCGGTGCCGTGGCGACGGTGCTCGAGCGGCAGCCGAACATCGTCGCGATCCTCGGCACCGCCGAGTCCTTCGACCTCATGCAGCAGATCGAGGACGGCTGGGACGACGCCGTGCCCCGGCCGAACTACCTGCTCGCCGACGCAGGCGTGCAGTCGACCCTCTGGGACGATCTGATCGGATCCAACGACGATCTCCGTCGCCGCGTCCAAGGCTCGATCCCGGGCGTCGACTCCGCCGAGTTCAACGCCTTCATCGTCAGCTTCAACTCGCAGTTCAACGACGGCGTTTCGAGCCCGGAGACGTTCGGGGCAGCCGGCGCATACGACATTGCGTACATGCTCTTCTACGCCGCGGCGACGCTCGACACCCTCCCGATCACGGGACCACGACTTGCCGGCGCGATGAACCGGCTCGTGGGCGGCACCCCATCGACGGTGGGACGCAACGGCATCTCCACGGCCCTGCAGACCCTCGCGGGGGGCAACGACCTCGACTTCGTCGGCGCTTCGGGACCGCTCGACTTCGACCTTGCGACGGGTGAGGCACCCTCGGACGTGCAGATTTGGTGCGTGCCGACCGACAACTCCGGCAACGCAGCCGCTGCGGTTCAGTCGGGCATCTCGTTTTCGGCGGCGACGCGCGAGCTCGCGGGCACCGACTTCGGCGAAGACTGCGACCGCATGTAGACGAAAGGGAGGTGCGATGAACTTGGCACTCACACTCGCGCACCCCCTCAATCACTCAGCCTCACTGGCACAGGCTTATTGCCTATACTCGTCTCCTGAGCCGACTGTGCTCACAACCCTTTGATGCCGACCGAAGAAGCAAAGCAGCTCGAGGAGTTGGGGCTGGCCCCACCGCCGTCCTTTGGGGTCGCTGACCGCACGGACAAGCACATGCTCCCCGTGGCGACAGCCATGGAGGACATCCTCAACGAAGACATCGACGAGCTCGCGGCGCTCGGCACCGACTCGGGTGCTCTGCCGTCGGAGGCCATCGAATCGCTGGAGTCCCTCGAGTCGCTCGAACCGGTTCCGGCCGGCAGTGTCCCGGCACCGGAGGCTCCTCCGAGTGTCGAGTCGGTCCCGAGCGTCGACCACACTCCCGAGCCGGCGGGCAACTCCGGAGGACGTCGCTTGGCGATCGTCGGGCTCGTCCTCTCCGCTGCTGCGCTGGGGTTGTGGCTCTTCGTCGATCGAGGGGACGAGGCGCCCGGATCGGCCGAAACGGCGCCAGCGCAAACCGACACGATTGCGAAGGCTGGGCAGCCCGCCGGTCTCGCGAACGACAGCCCCGCTGCCGAAGCAGGGGCCGACGAAGACGGCTCCGACAGCAAGTTGGACTCGCAGGTGGACCGCGCGAACAACATCGCGGAGATGAAGGCCACGTCCTATACGGCGCGCCACGCCCTGCTCGAAACGCTCGAGCGCCAGGGCGCGACGGGCCGCGTCGACCTCGACCTGCACATTGCCCTCGATCTGATGCAGGCCGACCAGAGCACGTCCCCCTGCGCGACCTTTGCCGATGCACTGACGCTCATCGAGGCCGATCCCGATCGACCGTCCGTCAAGCCAGCGCTGGCTTCGGTCCACACCGTCCCCTCGCCCGGACGCCGCGAGGCCTCCGATGCGTGCGACGGCCTTCAACAGCGGCTCGACGCCCTCACCGCCCCTGCGGCTGAAGCGGAGCCCGCCGCCTCGACGACCAAGTCGTCCAAGTCCAAGCGCAAGCGCCCGACCAAGCGAGGCGCCGCGAAGTCGCCGAAGCCCTCGACTCCCGCCGCCGCGCCCCCTCCTGCGGCGGAACCCAAGTCCGAACCCACCCCCAAGAAGCCCAAGCCCAACGTCATCTCCAAGCTGGACGATGACCTGCGGGAATGAACGAAGCACCCATGAACCGAACCCTCTCGTCGCTCTCCGTCGTCGTGGCATTCACCCTCGGGGTCAGCTCGACCCCTGCCCTCGCGCTGGCCAAGCCTCCACCGCCTCCGACCAACCCGTCGGACGAGGACATGCAGCGCTCCACGGAGTTGTTCGACAACGGAAAAGGCCTGTACCTCGACGGGAGCTACGACGCGGCCATTGCCGCCTTTGAGCAGGCCTACGCCCTGTCTGGCGACCCGCTGCTGCTCTACAACATCGCGCTCGCGTACGACCGCGCCGGCGACTACGACAAGGCGATCGAGTACCTCGAGTACTACCGCGCCTTCGCCCCCGCGGAGGAAAGCGCCGAGATCGCCGAGAAGGTCGAGAGCCTTCACCGACGAAAGATCCGCGCCCAAGCCGAGGAGCCCGAGAACGACTCGAGCGAAGACGGGACAACGGCGGCGGGAGGCGAGCCCGACGAGGGCCCCAGCGACAGCGGCAATACGGACGAGCCGACGCCTCGCTCGAAGCAGGCCGACGACCGTCCCGCCGTGTTCACCCCGCTCGCGATCGGGTTGGCGGCGGGTGCCATCGTGGCGGGCGGAACCGGGCTCGGACTCGGTCTGGCATCGCGCTCACGCAACTCCGACGCCGAGTCGATGTGCACGACCGATCCGGTCCTGTGCCCCTCGGAGGCCGAGAGCGACGTCGACTCGAGCCGGCGGCTGGCCCTCGGGGCCGACATCATGTTCGGCCTGGCGGGTGCGGCGGCGGTGGGTGCGATCGTCGTGATCGCGATCAATGCGTCGAAGCGCAAGAAGGCGACCGCAGCTGCCGCGAGTCAGCGAATGGCGCTGACCGCCGGCCGACGCAGCGTCGGACTGAGCGTTCGGTTCTGAGCCGCAACCCGGCCGCTCGTAGCGGGGACGCGACGGCAACAAGCCCCTCGCGTGACCCCGTGACGAGGGTCGCGAAGCAACGAGCGTTCGCGACCCCTTGTTCGGCTCCGGCGACCTACTTGACCGACTTGATGTCGTCGAGCCGGGTCACGCCGGTGCTCTTCTTGGTGGGCTTGGGCGCAGGCGCTGCGCTGGCCGGAGGAGCGCTGGGTGCTGGCGCCGGTGCTGGCGCTGAGGCCGAGCTCGCCTTGCGCGAGCGGGACTTTCGCTGCGACTTCGAGCGCTCGGCGACGCGCGCTTCCTTGGCGGCGGGCTCGCCCGAGCCCCCACCCGTCATCGCCGCAAAGGCCTCCGGTAGCCCGTCGCAGCTTCCGTCCGGCGAACGTCCGGCACCCAGCACCGTCTCCGGCGTCGGCGCCGAGATGGTCTTCCACACCTCGAGGTGCGTCGAGTCGGTCGGAGCACTCTCAATGCCCTCGAGCGCTTCGCGGAAGGTCGTGCACGGCGTCGACGAATCCGCCGCTTGAGCCAGATCGAGCAGTCGGTGCCACGTTGGATCGATGCGAGCCTGGAGCTCGGGACGCTCTGAAACTCGCTCCAGCAGCGCGTGGCGTTCCCCATAGCGAAGCACGCTGTCGAGCTCCGTCCGATTCAGGGCAGCGACCGCACGGATCGGGTCGAGCGAGCTGGCGCTCGGCGCCGCGTTGGCCGGGGCGGCGACGGCAGCCCCATCGGGTGTACCGGCAGCTGCAGCGGCCACCGGCGACTCGCCATCCTGGGACGGAGTCGCCGCCGCGCTCGAGTCATCTCCCGAGGAGAGAACGACCACCGCGCCGACCAACACCGCGGCCACGGCAGCGATGGCAGCCCAGCGCTTGCCCGAGGACGGTCGGGGCTCCATCGCCGTGCCGACGGGAGCGCCACTGCCCATCGTGGGTAGAGGCGCCGGCGCGATGACCTCCGCAGAGCTGCGGTCGGCCTGCACGGCGGGCGGCAACGAGATGATCAGCTCGGTATCCGTGTCGCGCAGTCGCCTCGACGTGGGCTTGCTGCCCGGCCACACCATCGCGGCGCTCGCCATCAGCGTCTGGAATGCGTCGGCGGCCTCGGCCGCGTCCTCGAACGCAGGCTCCGTTGCCCCTTCGAGGCGCTTGATCACGTGCCAGAACTCGCTGTCGTCCTCTCCACTATCGACGAGAGCACGGACGAGTCGACCGATGCAGCCCAGATCGGTTGCCACGCTGGGCTCCTCTCCGGCCACGAGTCTCGGATCGGCATAGGGGTCGCGCGTTGCATCGACGGGGGGTCCCTCGCGGCCACTGGGGCGCGCGAAGGACAGCCGAACGATTCGAACGCCATCGCCGAATGGGGACTCGTCGACGTGCTCGGGGTGCAGCCATCCGAGGAACCAACCCACGGCGTGCAGACGAGCGACCGCTTCCAGCAGCTGTGCCGCAACGCGGGCCGCGAGCTCCTTGCTCAGCGCGCCCATGCGGTCGGAGATCCGAGTCGCCGAGCGCTCCGCCGCGATGTAGTAAAGGTCGCCGCCGGGCAACGCTCCCACCGTCACGACGGGAAGGAATGCACGGTCGTCCACGCGACTGAGGATCTCGGCCTCTTGCGAGAAGGCGAGTCTCGCTTCCTCGGAAGCGCTTGCGTCCAACACGTGGGCTTCGAAGCGCTCGCCGGTGATTGCATCACTCGCGACGAAAACCCGAAGTTCGCCGGCCCGAGCCAGCTCCGAGCGAAGCTTGAATCGGTGTTCGATCTTTGAACCGGGACCAACGTCCGACATTGCTTCGATTGTATGCGACGTGCACTGAGGAACGAAATGGGACACCTCATACGCACGTCGCTGAGAGCGCGGGGATCCAACGCGGCACCTCTGGTTACCTCGACATACTTCGGGGGCCAAGGTCGGAGAGTTCAAACGTCGCGTGAACCCGCAGATGCAACGTTCGTGATTTCGGACGCGCGAGTTCGCGAGTCACGACCAGCAGCGTCGTCGCGCGAACCCGAACACGAGCCATCGACATCGAGCTGGTTGTCGCCGAAACGCCGACGAGATCGGCGAAGGATCAACCCTCACATCGAGTAGCCGCAGGAGAGCGCGCCCGCGCACATCATCGTGTCGGGGCACGTCTCGCCTTGGTCGCACAGCAACCGGCACGCCCAGAAGGCCACCGCGACGCAGGTTCCTTCCACCGAGCAAGCTTCGCCCATCGGACACGTGGAGCTGTCGTCGCAGGGGTCTTCGCTCCCGCCCGCCTGAGCAAATGGAGTGCACACCGGCGTCGCGTCTCCGGTGGCGGCAGCCGGGCACGCATCGCCCTCGCCCGTGCAAAACGGCGCGCACACCTCAGCGCCGGGCAGCGTCACGTTCACCGTGTTGTCCGGGCACTCTCCGGCCGTCGGCGTCGGGTACGTCGGATCCCCCATCGCGCCGCCCGAGCCACCGCTCGACGAATCGGCCCCCCCGGTACTCGTATCCGCTCCGCCCGTCGACGTGCCGCCCGACTCCGCTTCACCCGTAGAGTCCCCCGAGCTCTCGGCCTCGCCCGACGTGGATCCGCCGGTCGTGTTCGAGCCCGCGCCAATCGTCGTGACCGCTCCCGACGAGTCCGAACCATCATCCCCACCGCACGCGAGGAGCATTGCGCAAACCAACGTCAGGCCACGAGGCTTCATGCGCGTCAGTGTACCGCCGCCGGCGAGTCACCCGGGCGGATCGGGAACACACAGACCTCCGCCTTCGATCTGTGCGTTGGTCCGGAATGTGTTGAGCTGCTCCCAGCTCGGCGCCTCGAACATCGGGATGGTCCCGTCCTCGCGCACGTTCGTGACGTGGTAGGCGTGCTGGTTCCAGATCCGGCGGGCCTGGATCCACCGATCTTCGACGTCCGCGGTGACCTGCAGCGTGGGTGCGGCGCCGGAGTTGGAGACGAACGCGATCTCGGCACTGCCGTCGTTGTCGAGGTCTGCCACGATCGGATACTCCGACAACGTCCCCGAGCCTCGCGGCACCTGGAGCAGCACCTGCCCCATGCCGTCAAAGACGTACATCGCCACCTCATCGGTGTACATCGCCTCTGCGATTCCATCCCCGAGGAAGTCGAATGCGGTCCCGGCCGCGATCCCGGAGTTGTCCTGCACCGGCGCGGTCCAGTTGATCGTGCCGTCGGCTTCGTAGACCGTGTAGTCGTTGGCAGAGCTCGAAGCGAACTCGGGCTCGCCATCGCCGTCGAAGTCGTGAATCGTCGCCGGGCGCAGCCACGTGGTGAATCCCGGTGGGTTGCCGGTCGGCGTCAGCCCCGAATAGGTCACGGTGCCATCGTGCTCGATGAGCGCGAGCCCATTGGTGTTGGTGAGCACCACTTCGGGCAGCGTGTCCCCGTCCATGTCCGCCACCTGCGGATAACCTGCCCCCAGTCCCGAGTTCCAGGCGAGCGTGCCGTCGTGGTGGTAGACGGCGTGGCCCAGTACGACCTCGAGGTCGCCGTCGCCATCCATGTCCGCCGCCGTGG
>Ga0207422_1002835_pt1 | contig 20374 bp, 17 predicted proteins | sample MarCyaLeptolynsp_FD_187757 | JGI IMG/M metagenome (GOLD analysis project Ga0207422, IMG submission 187757) | Marine cyanobacterial communities from Panama - species 1 Leptolyngbya sp. (SPAdes) | ecosystem: Environmental > Aquatic > Marine > Unclassified | place: Panama: Panama City | collected...
TGACCTTGTTCAAGAATTACATCATTGCCAAATAATTTTATGACTTCGTTGTATGCTTCTCCTTGTGGGGAGACTAACTCACGACTGATTTCATCTGCATCAATAATAGGAATTTTGTATAGCGACTTGAAATAGTCGCTAATGGTTGTTTTGCCGGAACCAATTCCACCAGTTAAACCCACACGAAGCATTGCATTGTTCTTTTAAAATGTGCCAAGTAATGATTTTACTTTATCTCCCCAAAGTAAACATATGATACCACCAAGTGCCAAGTATGGACCAAAAGGAGTAGGTACTTCTTTGCCAAGTATTTTAGTGGCAATGAGAGTAATACCTATAATGCTGCCAACAACAGATGAAATCAGAATGATAGCTATCAAGTATTGCCAACCTAACCATGCTCCAAGTAATGCGAGTAGTTTAAAATCACCATAGCCCATACCTTCCTTGCCAGTAATTAGTTTAAAAGTTTGAAACACCAGCCAAAGTGATAAATAGCCAAAAATTGCACCTAATATGCTGTCTTCAAGCGTGCAAAATAAGTTGAAATAGTTGGCAATGACGCCGAACCAAAGCAGAGGTAAAGTAATATTGTCTGGCAATAATGTTGTTTTAAAATCTATTACTGCAAGCACAATCAAGCCCCAAGCCAATATCATGGCCATTAAAGTTTGCCATACAAATCCAAATTTAAAAGCAATATAGGCAGTTAAAACACCTGTAAATAACTCAATTAAAGGATATTGAGCTGAAATTCCTGTGCCGCAATGTTTGCATTTACCTTTTTGTAGCAGATAACTAATCAGGGGAATATTTTCGAGGCTGCTAATTTGATGTTTGCAGGAAGGACATTGAGAGCGAGGAGTGACAAGGTTAAATTTACTTTCATCGATATTATTCTCTATATCAAGAAGCTGTTGGCATTCAGATTTCCATCCGCGCTCAAGCATTATAGGTAATCGTGAAATCACAACATTGAGGAAACTGCCTATAAGTAAACCTAATACTAATGAGCAAACAATTAAAAAAGCCAGATTGCTGGCTAATAAATCTATTATGTGCACTTTGGTGGTCGCTATTAAACAACAGCACCCATTTTAAATATAGGTAAGTACATAGCGATCACAAGACCGCCGACTAATACACCAAGTACAGCCATGATTAATGGTTCTAGTAAACTACTTAATCCGTCGACAAGGTTGTCAACTTCTTCTTCATAAAAGTCGGCAACTTTACTTAGCATTTCATCTAATGAGCCAGATTCTTCACCAATGGATACCATTTGTACCATCATGTTTGGGAAAATCCCCGTTTGCTTCATGCTTTGTTGAAGTTGTGTACCGGTTGCTACATCATCTTTCATTTTCATGGTTGCTTCATAATAAAGCGCATTGCCTGTCGCTCCTGCAACAGAATCCATAGCTTCGACTAAAGGCACGCCAGCAGCAAACATTGTTGCCATTGTGCGAGCAAAACGTGCTATCGCAGACTTTTCGAGAATACCCCCTACAACAGGAATTTTTAAAGATAGAATATCAAGGCTTCGACGTAACTTAGGAGATCTTTGTTTGGCTTGGATAAAAGCAAATATGGATAATCCTATGCCAAAAAATATTATATACCAGTATTCTTGGAAAAAATTAGAAAGGCTAATGACCAACTTGGTAAATGCAGGAAGGTCTGCACCAAAGCCTTTGAAAATGCTTTCAAACTGAGGAACAACAAATATCAAAAGAATTGCCATTACAATGAATGCGACAACTAATACAGCGGTCGGATAAAAAAGTGCTTTTTTTACTTTTCCTTTTAACTCTTCTGTTTTTTCTTTATAAGTCGCAATTTTGTCTAAAAGAGCCTCGAGTGCACCAGACTGTTCACCTGCACCAACTAAGTTACAGAATAAAGGATCGAAATATTTTGGATGTTTTTCTAGGGAGTCAGCTAGGCTAGTACCACCCTCCACATCAGCTTTAACACTGAGAACAAGGTCTTGCATAGCAGGTTTATCATGCCCGCGACCAATTATTTCAAATGACTGCACAAGTGGTACACCGGCTGTCATCATTGTGGCTAGTTGTCGTGCAAATATTGCAATATCTTTAGGTATGATTTTTTTACCTGCACCACCTAATAGAGCTTTGGGCTTTTTCTTAACTTTAGTAGGATTGATGCCTTGACGGCGAAGGTCAGCCTTTAAGAGAATTTCGCTTGCAGCTTGCGATTCTCCTTTTACTTTAGACCCTTTGCGGTCTAAACCTTCCCATAGAAATGTAATAGGATTATTGGTTGCTGTTGCCATAGATTAATCCTTAGTTACTCGATTGACTTCTTCCAGGCTTATGACTCCGTCTTTGACCTTTTTTAAGCCAGATAGACGCAAATCGGCTACACTTTCTTTTGTTGCTTGGTCGGCAAGTTGCATAGAGTTTCCACCTTCCATAATAATTCTTCCCATTTCCTCAGAAACAGGCATAACTTGGTAGATACCAACTCGCCCTTTATACCCACTTGAGCACTGGTCGCAACCAGCAGCCTTATAAATGGTCAAATTTTTCAGATCTGCTTTTTTAAAACCCTCTTCAATTAGTGCTTCTTCGGGAATGTCATCGACGACTTTGCAATGATCGCATAATTTTCGAGCAAGTCTTTGGGCAATGATTAGTGAAACAGCTGAGGCTATATTGTAGGGCGGGACGCCCATATTGGCCAAACGTGTTAATGTCTGAGGGGCATCATTAGTATGTAATGTAGAAAGCACTAAGTGACCGGTCTGTGCCGCTTTAATAGCAATTTCAGCTGTTTCTAAGTCACGAATCTCACCAACCATGATTACATCAGGATCTTGTCTCAAGAATGCTCGAAGTGCAGAAGCGAAAGTTAGCCCCACTTTTGGTCTCACATTTACTTGGTTGATTCCCGGCATGTTAATTTCAGCTGGATCTTCTGCAGTTGAAATATTTCTGTCAGGTGTATTGAGAATATTCAGACCAGTGTATAATGAAACTGTCTTACCTGAACCAGTTGGACCGGTTACTAGAATCATTCCATAAGGCTTGGCTAGCGCATCAAGATAAAGCTGTTTTTGGTCTTCCTCGTAACCTAATATATCAATTCCCAGCATCGCACTGCTTGGGTCTAAAATTCGTAGTACGATTTTCTCGCCAAATAAAGTTGGACAAGTATTTACACGAAAATCTATAGCTCTCTTCTTAGATAGCTGCATTTTAATGCGCCCGTCTTGGGGGACTCGTCGTTCAGAAATGTCCAATCTGGACATAACTTTCAAGCGTGCGCTGATACGAGGTCCTAATGTTATTGGAGGGCTGGCAATTTCTTGTAGAATTCCGTCAATTCGAAAACGGACACGAAAGGTTCTTTCGTAGGGCTCAAAGTGTATGTCTGATGCTTTTTTGTTAATTGCATCAAGCAGCACTTTATGAACAAAGCGCACAATAGGTGTGTCATCGACATCTGATTCACTGGCATCTTCACCAGTTCCCTCATCTTCAGCGGAGAATTCTAGATTATCTAAGTCATCATCTAATAACCCATCCATCGACATAGATGTATCACCCATTTCAAGGGCTTTATCGAGAATCTGACCTAGTTTATCTTCCTCTACCAGTACCGGTTCTGTAGATATGCCTGTATTGAATTTGAATTCGTCCAAGGCAACCAAGTTCATTGGGTCTGATATGGCGACAAATAACCGATTCCCGCGTTTTTGTATCGGGAGGGCGTGATGCTGGCGGATCAACTTTTCTGGGACAAGTGAAATAGGGATTGAATCTAAGTCAAGAGAGTTTAGGTCCAATAAAGGGATACCGAATTCCATAGATGCACAGTTTGCAAGCGCACTTGCCTCAACATGTCCATTCTTGACTAAGTAGCTTGCAAGAGAAATTTGATCCTCACGAGCTTTCTGTTGCGCATGAGATGCGTCTTCTTCAGAGATTAGCCCATCGTTGATGAGGCGTAATGCTAATCCGCCGATTCTTACTGAAGATGCTGGAGTTGACACTATACAAGACTGCCTTTGTGAATTTGGATTGTGGCCTAAAAAATATTGTAATACAGTAGCTTATAGTATCAAAACTATCCATCAGACGTGAACTTATGAGTGACAAACGCCTATAAAATAGTGCTGGATGAGTATATGGTACGGATAATCCAGTAAATAAAACGCTGAAGACTGCAATTTTCTTATATTAAATAGCAAATCTCATATAGACGTGAAGCAAGAGTATCTGAGTCAGGTGTATTTTTGCTGAGCGAATTTTCAGATTTATCCCAATGCTGGTCAAGCTGAAAAGATACCATTCTATAGATTTCTTCATTAAGTTGGTCAAACCCAAATGCTCTACAAAAAACTAAAAGTTCAGGCCCAACTAATCGATATGCATAAGCGTATGAGTTTGTCTTAATGTGTTCTAAATAGTCCTTAGATGTGATGGCAAGGTGTAGTTGTTCTATTAACTTTCTTAGCTTGGGTGTATCCCATACATCACTTCCAGGTAGAGCTGATTTCGCAAGCCCTAGTGAGAACAAATTGAATGAGTGATAACCAATAGCACGACTGTATGTTTTTAAAAATATTGGATATCTTAATAATCTGAGAGTGTTCCGCATGATACTATTTGGGCCATAGTGAACGTGATGAGCTAAAATTCCATTTTTATATTTAAGTGCCAGGTTAGGGAGTTTCTTGTAAAAATCTAATAGCTCAGGTTTGTGTTCATCTATTGTTGCTTGAATTAACATACATCCAACAGCAGTAAATATGAGTTGATGATTTAGTGTTTTTGCGGGTTTGAGTATTCTCCCGTTAATCTCAATAGGCGAGTACAAATGGTAATTTTGATTATATTCATGTAACTTATATGTGCTTCTAGCAAGTTCAATTAATTTGTTATAACGTAGGTATTTGGCGCCGTGTATTAGAGACTCGATAACCCAAGCTTGGCCTATTAGGCCATTGCATTTGTTTTTGTTCTTTTCAGTCCTGCAGTTAAATGTTTTGTCAAAAGGCCGTAGCTCTGGGCTTGTAAGATAGTTATAAGCTAACTCGGCAGATTGCAGATATTTAATATTTTTTGTGAGGCTGTATGCTTTACACAGTTGAATAGCGTAATGAGAAGTGGTTCTAGCAGGTGTGACATTATCATTCCAAGAATTATTTCTACCTGGCAAAAAACTCCCATCAATATGTTGCTTTTTTATAGCTGATGTTGCCGATTTAACAGTTAGCTCTGAAAGAATGTCTGTAATATTATGTTTATTGACTTGAAACATGCTTTTTATTAAGTGTGAGCACTAGAGAAACTATGCATATCAAACCTAGTAATATGTATCCACATATTCTTAAAAATAGAGCTGCCATTGCGCCTTCTAAAAAGCCAATGTTTAATAGTTCGGCGACTAGCCCCGTTACAAACTCTTGTATTAAAAGATTGCCAGGTAATATAACTATAAGTAGTGCTGCTTTATATACTGCATGTATAATTATAATATCAACAACGCTAACATCTACACCTATAATTTTGAACCCATAATAAAGCCTGGTAGTCATCAAGATGAAAGATATTAATCCTAAAAATAATAGCTTTGCTATCAGTTTTCTGTCTATCTGAATTTTACAGAAAATGTTGCTAGCATGATTTATGATCTTGTTAAAAAAGGTATTGTTGCTGGCGATTAAGGAATTAAATAATACGATTAGTTTGGGTGTTAGTAATGTGAAAAAAAATAGCAAGGTAAATGATAGTAGTAGGGTGCTAGATTCTTGATTTGAAAAAAATAGCAGTGCAAGTGCCGCTAGAGCTAAGTTAAAGCATGTATCAAACCAAGTGAAAAAGCCATAGCTGTATGCAAAGTTTTTATAATCAACTCCTTCGTCTTTTTTAAGTTGTATGGCTCTATAAGCATTGCCGGCTTGAGGCATAATTTTATTAAGCATGCGTGAGATTATAAAATTATAAAACCAACCCCAATAAGATATATTCTTTTTGGTTATATTATTTACTACTAATAAATACCTTTTTGCGTGAGATAGTAAAAAGAAGAAATGCAGAATAAAAATAACTAAAATACTGTATATATTAAAATCAAATTTAAAATTAATTGATTGATATTCTTTGTTTATAAAATAAAATGAGGCGAGCACACATAATGCTAGAACTGTCAATTTTATTTTATTATTCATAGTAATATATTATCTGCTGAAAATGTAACAGATAAAACTTATTCCCTTTAAGTAATAAAAAACAAAAAACATGTTTATTATGCGCAGCTTTGATAGATGCAATTGTTCAAGCCTGTAAAGAGATTTCCTTAGTGGGAACGCGATGCGAAATCTTTTGGTTATTGATTTTTTAGATATATCCGTTAAATTTCTTTTTTTACCGCGAGCTGTTCTCTTGATTTTTTTAATTAATTCTTTTCGCTCTCTTGCGTAATGATATACAACTGAGGATGATATGTATTGTATTCTAAGTCCTTGGTTTGATAAGTATTGTGTATAGGCAATATCAGTGCCTGATTTTGTTGTCTCAGGGAACATCCCGAAATTTTTGAATATTGATCCATTTATAAAAAAATTTGCTGTTACACTAGCATTTCTTCGGCTTACATTATCCATGTTTTGTAAGTGGATGACTGAATCTACTAATTCATGGGTTGAGGGTGTGCTAGAGAACTTAAAGATAATATTGCCGGCAACCATGTCGCATTTTTTATCCAATAGTGGTTGGAGGCCGTTTTTAATCCAATTAGTGTCTGCAATGCAATCACCATCGATGAATGCTATTACTTTCCCTCTAGCAACTGATATTGCAAAATTACGTGCTGAATATGAATTTGCCTTACACGTATACTTTAGTGGTTGTATTCCAAGTTCATTTAGTATGTTAGCAGTTTTGTCATTAGAATTATTATCGACGAAAAGTATCTCATACTTATCCTTTGGATAAGACTGAGTTAATAACGATTTAGCGCATGCATGAATATTACTTTCTTCGTTATGGACAGGGATTATGATTGATGCATCCATTGCTATATATCTGTGTCAAGAATTTGTGCTAACTCAGATATTCTAGCGCTTAATACTAAAGGGTCATTAGTATTTAAACACATAAATTTATTTTTTTTGCAGTAATGATTGTGGAGCTGCTTGTCTATCCATTCAGTCGGTATATTCTCTATTGATTTGGATGCGTTGTTAAAATTCATTAGTCCAAACGCAATCTCAAAGCCGGTTGGGTTGTAACTCCACTCAAATTTACTTGGATCTTTCGTTGGGACGCTTAATATTTTTTCAGCTGATATTAAGCTTTTTATTGCAAGTGTATTAATCTCTTTATTGTCCCATATTGAGTGATTGCTCGAAAGTTTTTTCCCAAGTGCAAGTGCATATATAATAAACGACAAGTATCCAAGACTTATTCTTTTCCAGAAAGCGCTTTTATATGTTAGATCAGCATATAGTATTCTTGGGTTGTATAAATAACCTTTTAGGTTTGTAGTTGATATTTTATGCTGAGGAATATCCTCCACATAGCGGATTTTAGACCCAAGATTATTTAGTAGATTGATGCACTTAGCTTCGAGTTTGTTGTCTTGAAATAATAATGCTGCATATAAAGTGACTGAAGTAAAATAAATTTGTTGGTTTAATGTGTTTGAGACTGATGATATTTTTCCGGATAAGTAAGGCGTATGCCACAGGTTTAGTTTTTCATTGTAAGAAATGCTGTTCAGCGCAGATTTGGCGGCATCGATCAGCGATTCTTGTTGATAACTATCACCAACTTTTAATAAAGTTTCTATCACCCATGCTTGACCAATTAAACCGTTAGTAGAATTCATTTTCTTATCTTTTCTGCAATAAAATAAATCTCCCAATGGCCTCGCATTTTCTGAGAGTAAATATTCACATGCTTTTATAGCTGCATTCTTAAATTTCTTATTGCCTGAAAATTTATGCGCGACTAAGTAAGTGTATGCCCAATATGAAGTATTTCTTGTGCAAGTTTCTTCATGCATCCATGGTCCATTGTGGCCGGGCTGCATAGAGCCGTCACGAGCTTGCGTTTCTATGGCATGAGATGATGACTCAATAATCGTAGTGATTAACTTTGAATTTTCACTTATCAAGCATGTCATTGATTTAGCAGCCAGTTAATAACTCATACGCGAATTCGCTGACGTCTATAGTATTATCAAGTAAAATTTTATGCCTTTGTTTTATAATATCTTTATCTAGTTGCATAAACTCATCTATTGCTTGTTCAACTTTAATTAAATCAAATGAATATATCACTTTTGCCATCTGGTATCTTTGCTCTTGCTCATTTACATAACCACGACTTGTATTAGCTATATATACTGCTGGTATACCCAAAACTACAGCTTCAGATGCTAGAGTTGCGCTTTCGCCAACATACATATCACAATATGCAAGCAAATGGTGAAGATCAGTTGGTTCTCCAGCATATAGATATGGTGTAAATTCAGCAGGAACTTTTCTTTCTGTTGATATTATTACATTTCCATTTTTAGATAATAGGTTGACTATTTTAGATAAAAAAACATTATTCCAGCCTGTTTCATTAATATCATGATTTGCATTCCATGAAACAATTCTGATTAGAAAATTTTGTGACTCAGGATTTATCCCACTATTTTGAGCGATAGAGTAATCTGGCTTGAAGAATTTTTTGTTAAGATATGATAGCTCGTGATAACCAGAGTATCTTATAGTGTTGCTCGGGACCCATGATTCATAGCATTGTGGCACAATTACCTTTCTTGCAAATGGGTAAGTTAAAAGATTTTGGAGTTTTGCATTTTCAGTGTCGTAGAAAACGATATTATTAGTGCGAGTAATGAATCCGGTATGTGCAATAAAAATACCGCCTATAGCTGATAAAGTGTCTGGTTTAAAAGTTAAGATTATTTTGAATAGTTGTATTTCTCGTATTAATAATTCCTTTAAAAGGAGTATAACACTTGTTTTATTGGGTGCTGTGCTTATGCAAGTATGTTGTATGTTATATTTGTTTAACAAGTTTATAGTGACATCTTTTTCTCTGCTGGTCACTAAGACTTGATGTCCCTTACATTTAAGCTTTTGGATTATGGGTCTAAAGAAATGTACATGTGCTGGATGACAGATATCTATTAATACTTTCATGATTCAAAGGAAGTATTATTTTTTCTCTCTTCGTTGGCTAGCAGCATAAGTAAGTACGGTTATTTGCTCTGCTAATAATCCAAACATAAATAGAACAATAGAACTTAATATTAGCAATGCACTCATGTTGGTGAAAGTTCCGTTTGTTGCATATGTATATATGTAATTAATAGTACCTAACATAAATAATACAACGCTAGGTGGTGAAAAGAACTTCAATGGTGAATATAGTGAGCCTACTTTTATAATAATAATTAAAAATCTTGCGCCATCAGTTAAGGGGTTTATATGGCTTTTGCCGCCTCTTTTTTTCGCGTCTATCGGGATATATGCAACTGGAAAGCCGCTCCTCAGAAATGCCATTGTGATAGTAGTAGGGTAGGAAAAACCATTAGGCAATAAATATAAAAATCGATTGAAAGTGTCTTTTTTAACAGCGCGAAACCCTGATGTTAAATCTTGGACATTAAAATTTGTTATGAAGCTAGCAATTTTATTATAAATAAAATTAGCAAACCTCCTTAGTGAGGAAGCATGAGTGTTTGGGTTGCGTGCGCCAACGGACATTGAATGTCCGTTTTTAAGTTGATTTAGTAATTCGGGTATTTTGTCTGGCGAATGCTGCCCATCTGCATCCATGAAGACTATATATTCAGTCTTGCATGCACGTGCACCAGATTTAACTGCTGCTCCATTTCCAAGGCTATATGGATGATTTATTACGGTACAGCCGTATGATAGCGCGATTTCTTTAGTGTCATCAGTTGAGCCATCATTTACGATGATTATCTCGGTATTTGGCTGAGATAATTTTAGAGATTTTAAAAGTTGCGGCAAATTTTCTTGCTCATTTTTTGCCGGTATCACAATGCTGTAATCAAGTTCCATAAGCTATTCTATAAAATTTATTACATTATTTTGCTTTGGCAATGAGTGAGTAATGTTATTCGGTATTATTTTTTGATTGACTTTCTACAATATACCTTAACTTGTCTAAAGATGCTTTGTGAAGACTTGACTTGTCTGCATCGTATGCTTGGCTAAGATATTTTATGGCTAAATCATTTTTTCCCAAAATCAATAGCAGATTTATATAGTCAGCATAATATTGTATATTATTTGGATCTATTTCAACTGCTAATGCTAAGTTTTTCTCAGCAATCATGATGTCTAAATTGTTTTCAAGGTAGTAATTTGCTCTCAGTGATAAAAGTTCAGCATGTTGCTTGGGTCTAAGTGTAATTTTTGGGTTTTTATAAGCTGATTCAATTAGAAAAAGGCTTGCGTCATTAGGTATAAAGCATTTGCCTTCTTTGCATTTAGTTATTTGTTTTAACAGATTTATATGGTCAGCTCTTAGTATTTTTGTTCTTAATTTGAGTGCTATCCTGTTAATCCATTCTGGTTTGGCGGGCTCATTTAATTCGTAGCTAAACTGTAGTAAAGCGGCTTCAGGTTGTATAAAAATTGAATTTATTTCAGCCGCTCTTGATAAATACTTAAAGGCATCATCTTTATATTGCTGTTCTCCGGCCAATACTAGAGCCCGGTATCGCATCCCTAGTACGTGATTGGCGCGGCTAGAGTTTGGATGATGCATAGCTTCAAAATAGGCAAAGCTAAGTGGGCTAGACCACTGCTGAGCCCTTGTGTGAGTAGTGATTGAAAGAGCAACAATTAAAGTGATAAGTGCTGCTGTGATAAATTTTTTTAATCTGACAGCTTTATCCAGTATTAATAAAATTATATCAGCCAGTATTATTGCAAGGCCTATATAGGCTAAGTAATTCCTATGTTCGTAGACCATTTCTAAGGGTATGATTGTTGATTCAAGCAAGTGGGCTATGAAGAACCAAGCAATGCCTAAAGATAGTAGTGGCCGTTTGTTTCTAAATATAATTCCAAGAGTTAATATTACTAAAAGTAAGACGATGCTTGTTAGCGTAGTAGGTGGGTAGGTCAATGACTTTGATATTTGGAAATCATCATGAAAGAGCCCTAATTGTTGAATATCTGGAAATATAAACCACCAGATGTAATTAGTCACAACTCTAGGCTGTGAAAAAAGTCGTTCTTCTAAGGTGAATTCACGTGTACGTGCATACCAATGATCTAAAAAAGCTAAAATGTCACCTAAAAAAGTAACAGTTAGCAATAGAGTGAATACACCTGCGATGACTTTTAATAATGTACTGTATGGTAGCTTATATTTCTCTTCTTTGCTGTGTCTCAGGACTAAATATTCTATAGCTAGCAATATGAGAGGCAGTAGTACACCATTCTCTTTGCTAAATAGTGCTAAAGCAAAAAACACTAAACAGAATGTATAAGGCAATGCATAGCCTTCATGCTTATATATATGCTTTAGTCTTGCAGAAATATAGAACCAGATCGAAATGAGCATAAATAGCGTGGACAACATTGCCATTCTTTGAACGACATATGCAACAGTGCTAACTTGAACAGGGTGCAGCAGCCATATGGCACTCACTATTGAAGCAAAAATAAATGCCTGTTGCTTCAGGTTCCTCGTGTCGCTGCTACTATTCAAGATCGTAACTATTTTATAGCAGAGTGCAAAGATTGTTGCTCCACACAATATATGCAAGATGAGATTTGTTAGTTTGAAAGAAAATGGCTCATTACTAAAAAAATAGTAGTTGAGTGCGAAAGTGAGCATGCTTACAGGTCTTTTTAACCTGCCTGAGCCGGATGAAAAACTTGCGGCTTGTAACTCATCTAGCGATAAATTAGTTATTTTGAGCTTTTCGTTGCTGACAATATTCACTATATCATCGTGTTGGAATCCTCCGTACAGGGAGGGTTTATAGGCAAATAATGTTAAAAGTATAACAGTGCCTAATACAATGAGAATATTATATGAATATATTTGGTGAGTTTTATTCATTTAAGTCCGGTTATGTTTTGGACTAAAAAAAAGAGCGGTGATATACACCGCTCTTTTAAATATGGTTTTGTGTGTCTTACTATGCTGATAGCATAATTTTACAGACGACAATCTGCTGGGACATATTTGTTAGCAGAGTTATCAGTTACAGCACAAGTCCAAGAAATACCACCTGGACTGGTAGCTGGATCAGAAGGGGTTAGTGTTAAGTTACCTGCAGTACCTGCTGATGCGCCAAGTCCATTGTTTCCTACCCAGTTAGGTGTTATCTGAATTGCTGCTGTGTTTGCAACAATTTGCACGTCATTGATAAGCGAAGTTGCATTTTCTAAATCTGTATCATTAACTCCAACAGCATTCAAATCATCGCATGCACCAAGTGAAGCTTGTGTTAATAAGCACTCAGATACAGAAGTTTTCATTTGTGCAGCGAATCCAAGAATTTCTGAAACGCGTGCACGTACTGTGTAGTCTTGGTATGCAGGTAGCGCGACGGCTGCAAGAATACCGATAATAGCTACAACGATCATTAATTCGATCAAGGTAAAACCTTGTTGTACTTTCTTCATGTTAAAGCTCCTCTAGTTTAAGAGTATTGGTTAAGTAAGTTTTAATACCTACGCTTCCCTGCGCTCTTAGGCTTACCTCGAACCCCTGGAAACTGGTCAACTGAAATTCAGTTATTATGGTTATACATTCAGGTTTTATGCCAAACTAGTGCGATCTGAATAAACCGTGACGGAACAATACTTTATTCAGCTTGCAGTTTTTTATGTAAAAAGGATGGGCGGGCTACTTCGGGTGTTCGTTGGATATTTTTGGCACTAAGTGACAGTGATTGTCACTCTAAATCAAGTTTCTTGAGCCGGTAACGTAATTGTCTAAAGGATATTCCCAGTAATTTTGCAGCGGCAGTTTTGTTCCAACGCGTTTGTTCCAACGCAGCAGTAATCGCCTTTTTTTCTTTATCTTCAAGATATTCTTCGAGTTGGTCTTTGTTTAGACTAATACTTGATTCCTCTGGATTAGAAAGCAGTTCTTGGGGAATATTCTGAGGCAGAGAGGTTTCTTCTGTTAACTGAATATCATCTACAGTAATGGTATCTTCATCACATAATGCTGCTGCACGCTCCAGGATGTTCTCAAGTTCTCGAATATTGCCAGGAAACATATAGCTCGTTAGTTTTTTTAACGCGCTATCGTCGATAGTTAAATTATCCAATTCATAACTGTCCTTGATTTTTTCTAGTATATAAAGAGTTAGTTGTTTAATATCTTCAGTTCTACTACGTAGAGGAGGTACAGGAAGCTCAATAACATTAATTCTATAGAATAAATCTTGCCTGAAATTTCCTTGTTCAACTTCTTGACTCAGATCTTTATGGGTTGCGCTTAAAATACGTACATCAACGTTAATTTCTTCTTGTCTGCCAATGGGTTTAATTGCACGTTCTTGTATAGCACGTAATAATTTCACTTGCATATGTAAAGGCAGTTCAGCGACTTCATCTAAAAATAAAGTACCTCCTTGAGCGGCTTCAAATAAACCTTGTTTGTCATTCGTAGCACCTGTAAAACTTCCTTTTATATGTCCAAAAAATTCACTTTCCATGAGTTCAGTGGGAATAGCGCCACAATTTACTGGAATAAAAGCCTGGTCGTGTCGTGGTCCTTGAAGGTGAATTTCTTTTGCGACAAGTTCTTTACCGACACCAGATTCGCCGCGTATATAAACAGGTGCTTGACTACGTGCAAGTTTAGAAATGGTTTTGTTAAGTTTGTTCATTTCTGGAGATGAGCCAATCAAGCGAGTTTTTGCACTATTGGATATTTCAGTCTTAGTATCATTTTGGGTGGAGGATAGCTTCAATGCCCCTGAGACCAGTTTGCGTAGAATGTTTAGGTCGATTGGTTTGGAAACAAAATCGAATGCACCAGCCTTTAGTGCTTTGATAGCAGTTTCCATACTGCCATAAGCAGTGATAACAGCTGCTGGAACATTGGGATATTGATCTTGGATATGTGCAACTAACTCTATTCCATCGCCATCAGGCAACTTCATATCTGTTAGACACAAATCTATAGATTTTTCTGCTAATATTTTTTTTGCCTCATTTAAACTAGCTGCAGCAAATGGCTCTAAATCCATACGGCTTAGTGTGATTTCAAGCAGTTCTCTGATATCAGATTCGTCATCAACGATTAAAATATTTTTTACCATAGTATTTATAATTGTGCGCTATTGGCAAATCGAATTCTAAAGCAACTTCCGCCATCGTCGATTGTACTATATGTCAGGTCTCCACCGGTACTTAAGCATAATTCTTTGGATATATATAGACCTAAGCCAGTACCAGAATTACTCGTGGTGTAGAAGGGCTCAAATAATTTCTCTTGTTCTTTATAAGGTACGCCTGGCCCGTTATCAATAACATCTAAATAACTTGTTTTGGTAGTACCGTTTGTATAGCCACGAAGAGTGATGATGATTTCATTGCTATCGTTGTTTGCATATTTAATGGCGTTAGTACATAAGTTCCATAAGATTTGATGTAGGTAATTAGAGTCGCTGAATACTGATAAGTTAACTTCAGTAATCTCTAGGGAATACCAATTGCCTGTGAGTTGATTGAATTCAGCAAATTCATCAATAAATTTATCTAACCACTTATTCAAATTTATCAAATCAAGGTTTGCACTTTCTTTGCGCGACAAGCGTAATATACTTTCTATGATTTTATTTAGGCGATTTGATTGGTCATGAATAATATTGGCTAATCGTTTATTGTCTTTAGAGATATTCTCGGATTCATCTAGCAATTGTGAGGCATGGCTTATTGCACCTAATGGATTTCTTATCTCGTGAGCAATACTAGCAGTTAGGCGCCCTAGAGAGGCTAGTTTGCTTTCTTGAATATGTCGATTTAACTCCGATGTGTCCGATAGATAGATAACTGAACCTTTGTCTTCAGCGCGTGACCCAACCTTGGTTATACGCGCTTGAAGCATAGATTGGTTAGCTCGAGTGATCTCATATGTCTTATTTCTATTGCTGATATTCGTTGATGCAAGCCATATCATATGCGCATGATAAAGTTCTAGTGATACATCCTTAAGTTTGATATCTTTCTTGTTGTTATCAACATTAAGTAAATTCGTTGCAGCTCTGTTCAGAAGTTTTATGGAGTCATTTTCATCCACAACAATAATTCCAGAGTCTATACGATTAATTAAGTGGTCATTAAGTTGGACCAAGTTAGCAAGATCAAAGCCGCGTTTTTCCGCCAATGCTGCACTTTCAGAGACTCTTTTTGCCAGTGTAATGGCGAGAAAAGCAGTAGCAAAAAGTGCTATACCTATAAGGCCTGTTTGACTGTATGAAGTATCGTTGATTAACCCAGAGATATCGCCATAGAATTCTTGTGATATCAGTGCAACTGCACCATAGGAAGCAAATAACAGTGCAGATTGTCCCGGTAATAACAGTGAAGCGCCTGCAATTGGGGCAAGCACTAATGTACCCCAGCCGCTACTTATTCCACCTGACATTAGAGTGAATAAGGAAATAGATACCACATCAATCAGGACATTGATGTGAACTTGTGTTTTTAACTTTAGGAGTTTTTTAGTGCTAGTTAAGAGACAAGCTAGTGAAAATATTAAATAAAAGCTACTTAATAAAAAGAAAAACTGACCCGGTTGTACACGGCCAATAAAGGTGATTTCTACAAAATTAAAGCTGAATAGCAGTGCCGCGATAATTAGTCGGTAAGCATTTAATAATTGCAGTGAACGAAATTGATGGGACTTTTTTTGGTCGCCTTTTCTGCGTTCTAATGATTTGGCTTGGCTCATAGCATTGTTTAATATGGCTAGAGAAATTAAGCAGTCCTGATATAGTATCAAGCTTTAGTAAGAATAACACCGCATAGTCTTTATAAAATAATTAGATCGCACTTCATAGATATATGGTACTAAAAATATTATTGGCTCAGCTCAACTTTCTTGTCGGAGATATCGAGGGGAATTGTGAGAAAATTTTAAATTGTATTAAAAGAGCCAGAGAAAAGTATAATGTTAACTGTTTGGTTTTTTCTGAGTTAGCTTTGACTGGTTATCCTCCAGAAGATCTTTTATTCAGAGAAAAAATCAATCTTAGAATACATAAAGCTGTTCAACGTTTAATTGATGCATCAACACGAATGACTATAATTGTAGGGGCACCATGGGAGACTGAGGGTGCTTTATACAACGCTGCTTTGATAATACAAAATGGTTGCTTGAAGGATGTATATTTCAAAGTTGCGTTACCGAACTATAATGTATTTGATGAAAAGAGGTATTTTTCTTCAGGTCAAGATGCATGTGTGGTTGAGGTCGAAGGCGTAAATTTAGGTATAACAATTTGTGAAGATATTTGGGAAGCTGAGCCTGCGATGCTGTCTAAGCAAGCGGGTGCTGAGGTAATAGTAAATATCAATGCCAGCCCATTTCACGCTGGTAAACAAAAGCAACGTGAAGACACGCTAACTAAACGTATTAAAGAAAACTCTCTGCCTATTTTGTATTTAAATCAGGTGGGTGGACAGGATGAATTAGTTTTCGATGGTTCATCATTTGTACTGGATAACAATGGTAAGAAAATCGTGCAAGCAAAGTCATGTGCGGAGGATGAAATACTACTTGAAATAGATATTGAAACTAAATCTATCAGGTCAATTTCACCTGTACTTGATAATCATCAAGAAAGCAATCTGGCAATAACTTATCAAGTTCTCACATATGGTTTAAGAGAGTATATAAATAAAAATAATTTTAAAGGTGGAGTAATTGGATTGTCAGGGGGCATTGATTCAGCACTAGTATTAGCTTTAGCTGTGGATGCGCTGGGCGCTGAAAAAGTTCATGCAGTGATGATGCCGTCTAAATACACTTCGGGTATGAGTTTGCAGGATGCGCAGCAGCTTGCGGCAAACCTTAATGTTAAATATTCAGTAATTGAAATAGATCCTTTAGTTAAAGCATTTGAAAGTTCGCTTGCACTATTATTTGACGGTGTCGAAAAAGATACTACGGAAGAGAATATACAAGCGCGTATTCGAGGTGTGTTACTAATGGCTATTTCTAACAAGTTTGGCAATATGGTGATATCTACCGGTAATAAAAGTGAGATGGCCGTTGGATATGCGACCTTATATGGGGATATGGCAGGGGGTTTTGCACCCTTAAAAGACGTGCCGAAAATGTTAGTATATGACTTGTCGCGCTACCGAAATTCAATTAATAAAATTATCCCGGAGAGAATTATAGAGCGTCCTCCTAGTGCAGAATTAGCTCTCGACCAGATTGATGAAGACAGTTTGCCACCATATGAAGTCTTGGATCAAATCTTGGAGTTATTTATCGAACAAGACGTAAGTCGAGACGATATTATTGCTAAAGGTTTTGATGAAGAAGAAGTTTCAAAAGTAATTAAAATGATTTTTCAAAATGAGTACAAACGAAGACAGGCGCCTCCAGGGGTAAAAATCACTCAGCGTGCTTTTGGCAAAGATAGGCGTTACCCAATTACTTCAGGTGTCATTAAATATCTGCAAGAGGAGTAAAATTCAATCGCAGTAATAAGTTCTAAGTCTCAACTTCTCTAACACTCTATCCCAAACATTTGTTGCACAACTAATTCTGGTCGTAGCATAGTCGGGGTCAAGCAATGATCCATCATCGCCTAAGAAGTTTGCCGCATAGATTTTATGCGTATCATATGCTAAGTCATTGATACCTAGTTGGCGATAAGCAAGTTCCAGAGTATAGACTGCTTGAGGCATGGAAGGCGCACCTTGGTATTTTTCCATCACATATTTTGCCCGGTTAGCTGCGGCAACATATGCGCCTCTACGCATATAGTATTCTGCGACAGTCAGTTCATGTTCGGCTAATTCATTACGTAAATAGATCATGCGTTGTTTTGCATCGTCAGCATATTCACTGTCAGGGAATTTTTGAATGAGATTTTTGAAAACTTCAAATGAAGCAGCTAAAGGAGCAGGGTCTTTATCGGATGGGTTTCTTGGTATAACAAGGTTCAAAAAAGTTTTGCTTTTGTCAAAATTAGCTAAGCCCTTCATATAATAGGCATAATCTACATGTGGATGTTGTGGGTTTAACTTAATAAAGCGATCAGCGCTACTGATGGCGCTATCCATATTGCTTTGACGGTAGTAAAGATAAGCAAGTTCAAGTTGAGCTTGTTGAGCGTAGCGTCCAAAAGGATAGCGCGACTCTAAGAGGCTATAGCTTTCGATTGCATCGGAAAAGCGGTTACTTTGCATCTCTCCATTTGCTTTTTGATACAATTGGCTAGCCGTGCGATCTTCAGTAATAGTGGGTTCTTCATCTTCATCGTCGCCAAAAAGCCCTTTAACTGTTGAGCAGCCAGTAATAGAAAATAGAATAAATAATAAAAGTAACTGTTTATATGGAAACATGCTAATCATAGTGGTCCAAGGCCAACGGAAAATAAATTGTAATTTTACAGAATTATACATCAGCTGAGAGATCGCGAGGATATGTTAGTAGAAAATAATCATACTGTGATTATCCCTGATGACCATGCTGGTTTAAGGCTGGATAAGTCGCTGGCAACCTTATTTCCACAGTATTCTCGAGCAAAAATACAGTCTTGGATAAATTCACAGCAAGTCAGTGTGAATGGGAGTTATCAAACGCCTCGATACAGTGTTTCTGGTGGTGAACAAGTCATTTTGGTTCCTGCGCATGAAGATCAGAATATTCAATATCAGGCAGAGAATATTCCCATAAATATAGTATTTGAAGATGAACACCTGATAATTATTAATAAGCCTGCTGGCCTAGTAGTTCATCCAGGAGCTGGTAATCACCAAGGGACCCTGATGAATGCATTGCTATACCACAACTCAGAACAGTCAAGACTGCCGCGTGCAGGCATTGTGCACCGCCTGGATAAAAATACCTCGGGAATTATGGTGGTTGCCAAATCACAGCTTGCTCATACAGGTTTAACTAATTTGTTACAGGAGCGTCAAATTGAACGTCGATACTATGCGGTAGTTCGTGGTCAACTCATATCCGGAGGTACCATAGATGAGCCGATAGGGCGGCATCCCCATGACCGAACAAAAATGGCGATTAACGAGCGTGGCAAATCAGCGTGTACACACTATAAAATTATTGAAAAGTTTAAACGCCATACCTGGGTAGAAGCTAAATTAGACACCGGTAGAACCCATCAGATTCGCGTACATTTTTCATCTAAAAATTATCCTTTAGTAGGCGACAGTGTTTATGCCCCGAGAGTTCAGCGAGTGGCTAATGTGCCAGATGAGTTGAATGAATGCTTATGCCAATTTCCAAGGCAAGCGTTACACGCGTTTTTGCTTGCTTTTGAACATCCAGTAACGAAAGAATCAATGTCTTGGCAAATTGAGATGCCTGAAGATATGCAATCTTTATTGCATAATTTAAAAAAATATTCATCTCTATGATGTCTACTCTTATTTATCCCGACTGGCCGATTGAAGATAAAGTTTTGGCATTTACTACAACACGTATAGGTGGTGTGAGTCAGATACCTTATAATAATTTTAATCTGGCTATGCATGTCAATGATAACCTATCAGATGTAGTAACAAATCGCCAAAAGTTACAAGAATATATTCCAAGTGTTGAGATTAAATGGCTAAAGCAAATTCACAGTAACAAAGTAGTGAATGCTTCTGCTATCGACTCCGACTTGGTCGAAGCAGATGCAGCATTTACAGTTGATAGGAACATCGCGTGTGCGGTACTAACAGCTGACTGTTTGCCTATTTTATTGACTGATAAACAGGGTGAATGTGTTGCTGCAATTCATGCGGGCTGGCGTGGACTGCTAAATGGTGTGGTCAGCAATGCAGTATCGACAATGAGTAAGTACAAGAAACCGAGCTATGCGTGGCTGGGTCCTGCAATTGGGCCACATGTATTTGAGGTGGGTGAAGATGTTTATGAAGCTTATATGCAGTCAAACCCTGCTTTTAAAGATAGTTTTATGGCAAAAAAGGTTAACCAAAAAACATTACCTAAATGGAACCTTAATATCTACCAAGCCGCCAAAGTTGTGCTTAATGCGGCCGATATCTTTAATGTATTTGGTGGAGAGTATTGTACTTATACTGATTCAGATCAATTTTTCTCTTACCGGCGTCAAGCAATAACTGGAAGAATGGCAACGATTATCTCAAAGCGTTAATTTCAAG
>Ga0207422_1002836_pt1 | contig 20372 bp, 14 predicted proteins | sample MarCyaLeptolynsp_FD_187757 | JGI IMG/M metagenome (GOLD analysis project Ga0207422, IMG submission 187757) | Marine cyanobacterial communities from Panama - species 1 Leptolyngbya sp. (SPAdes) | ecosystem: Environmental > Aquatic > Marine > Unclassified | place: Panama: Panama City | collected...
CGGAAGGCCCAGGAACATCAGATCACTAACAACAGGAAACCGTGAACCCCGGTGCCACGCATACCGGTGCACGCGCGCTCCATGGCTGTACGGCAACCAAAGGCATTGCAAAGGTATTACGCTGTTAACTCCTCGACTTCCCCATGGCAAGTGACGTTTCAGGCGGTTTTCCGTTCATTTTTTCGCGTCGACCTTCTATGGTCCGTGCCCAAGAACAAACTGATGGCACCACATGACATTCCTGGTATTCATAGGCTCGGAACGGGAGAGCACGCCGCCACATCCGGCGCGCCTGGGCGAACGGGTCGCCAAGGCCTGCGCGCTCCGACTGACAGCGAACAGCGCGCCGAACGAACTGGTCGACCCGCTGAATATCGAGCTGCCAAATCCGTTCAAACCGCATTTTTCATATGCGCGGGGCAAAGCCCCGCAAGCGCTTGAACGTCTTGCCCGCCAGATCGAAGCCGCCGCTGGCTACGTCATGGTGAGCCCGGAATACAATCACTCCATGTCTCCGGCACTGGCACATCTGTTGAACCACTTCGGCAGCTCGCTGTTTTCCTACAAGCCCAGCGCAATCGTGACCTACTCCGCCGGGCAATGGGGCGGCGCGCGTGCCGCCGTCAATATGCGCACCTACCTCTCCGAACTGGGCTGCCTTCCCGTCTCAGCGATGATCCATGTTCCCAAGGCACATGAAGTTTTCGACCAAACGGGGGCCTATCTTGAGGAGACTGAAGCCGATCGCTGGAACGACTATCTCGACAGAACGGTGAAACAGCTTCTCTGGTGGGCCGAAGCAGCCGGCCGGCAGCGCATCCATAGCGGCACTGAAACACCTGAAGCGTTTACCAAAGCTCCGTCTCAGCGGAACGCGCCGAGATGAGCCATTTTCTGTGAAACAACAAGTGTACCTTTCGGGTAACGCCACCGGAAAACATGAGGTTTTCCGATTTGCAAGCCGCATTAGAGAGCGGCGTATCGGCGCGTTGTCCTCTCGGTAGAAACTTCGTGATACGGGCCACTGGCCTTTGCTATTTTTGCGCGAAAGTATTAAACTGTTAACCAAGCTGGAGCATTAGCCACATGCATTGCGTGGCTAACTTGCAGGAATTGACAATGGTTTTGTTTTTTGGGTTCGTTCTACTCTTGTATTGCGCAATTGCGTTTGTTTTTTTCACCTTGAGTGCGATGGAGCTGTTGGAGACCGGTCGCGGAAACGCAGTTTCACTTTCACTGGCCAGCCTTTCGGCGATCGTGTGGCCCTTAACCGTATCCGTGTTGACACTGATCGTTTTTCTCCGAAAGGAGAGAGATGTTGGACCAACTTGACGAAGAAACCGAGATCAGAAGCGGTTTCACTCACGCAACGAGTGCCACAAACCACGGACCAATACCCCAACCAGAGCTTCAAACGGATGGCACCGAGTGATGAGATCAGATCTTAAACCGCATAAATCGACGGATGGTTCGGTGTCTGCAGAATCGAAGCTTGAATACTCCTACAATAGAAACCATGCGCCCTTGGACTTGGTTGCTTAGTAAGCGTCGTTGAGGGGTGTCCGTTTCGTAACAAAGACTTATTGTCTTTCTAAGACCACGATTTAACCTTAAGACAATTATAAGAAAAATGTGCCTCGAAATTTAACGAACGAAGGCCTATTTTGGTGTTGCAATGGTAAGGCAGTTTGCAGGAGCAATTTTCATGACTTCGACGCCGCGTTTCAAGCAGGCAGTCGCTCATTTTGTGACGATTTTCGGCCTAATATTTCTGGTCGGCTGCAGCTCTTCAGAAGAAAGAGCGGAAAACCACTACAAGCGCGGTTTGGAGCTTGTTGAGGAAGGCGAATTCGCGAAAGCCAGCCTGGAATTCCGAAATGCACTCAAGCTGAAATCTGATCATACCGATGCACTATTCGCGTTTGGCGAAGTGCAGGAAAGCCAAGGTGAAATCCAGTCGGCCTTCCGGATCTATAACAGCGTTGCGGAGCAGGCCAAAGATCATGTGGCCGTGCGCCTGAAGCTCGTCTACATGCTCTTGACCGCCAACCAGGCAGAGCAGGCACGCAAGTTTCTGGACGAGGCCAACGCCCTCGCCGCAAAAGACCCAGAAGTCCTCGTCGCGAATGCGACATATGAACTCAAGACCAGCAATCCCGAAGAAGCTGAGAAACTCGCACTGGAAGCCCTGAAGGGAAACGCCGAACTCGAAGACACCTACATCGTTCTTGCCTCAGCGCGCATGGTTTCCGACGATCCTGAGGGTGCCTTGGAGTATCTGGACGGGGCGCCCGAAAGCAGCCGCGGAAATCTTGGGCTGCAGATCCTGCGGCTTTCCGTCCTGGATGCGCTCGGCGACGATTCGAAGGTTGAAGCTCAGCTGGCTGTAATGGTGGACCAGTTTCCGGATAACCCGCAACTCACCACTGCTTGGTCTCAATGGTATTTGAGCGAAAACCGACCGGATGATGCTGAAAAAGTAATGCGTCAGGCTGTGGAAGACCGACCGCACGACGATGAAGCGCAGGGACGTCTTGTTTCGTTTTTGCTGTCTCAGAAAGGTCGGGAAGCTGCCAGAAGAGAACTCGAGTCACTGATCGAGTTTCGAAAAAACGCCGGCGGTGACCCTTTCCCGTTTCAGGCAGCCTTGGCGCAACTTAGTTTCGCATCAGATGATGGTCGGGAGGCCATTCAATATATGCAATCCGTGTTAAACGAAGCGAGTGATGCGGAGAAACAGAATCAGGCTCGCCTGATGCTGGCGGCGATGCTTCTGGAGACCAGCAACGTAGACCAAGCGGAAACCTATGTATCGGAAATTCTTAATACTGACGCAAAGAATGTTGAGGCGCTTCGACTGAATGCTACGATCAAGCTTTCTAAAAACAACAGCGCCGGTGCTGCTGATGACATACTTCTTGCTCTGAATGAAGCACCACAAGATGCACGTCTACGTGTCATGCTTGCAAATGCACACGAGAGGAACGGCTCCTCAGTCCTTGCTGAAGAGGAATATGCAAAAGCTTTCGCATTGGACAACCAATCCGCTGAAACCGGATTGCCAATGGTGCGCTACTTGCTCAGCCACGGCAGGGCAGAGCAAGCGGAACGCGTATTGGAAACAATTCGCGCGAAAGACCCTTTAAACCACGAAGTGCTTGCACTCATCGCGCAACAAAAACTGGCGAAACGCGACTTCGCAGGCGCGCAGGAAATCGCAGACATCATTCGTAACTCCGATGATCAAAACGAAACAAGGCTTGCCGACCGGATAACCGCTGCGGCGCTCGGTGCTCAAGATAAGCACGACGAAAGCTTGGATTTTCTCAAAAAATCAATTGCTACCGCGACTGAAGAAGACCGTCAGCTTCTTCCCGACCTCATCGGCGCTTACATTCGCTCCGGCCAAGAGGAACTTGCCTTAGAGAAATTGCAATCTGTTCTGAGCCAAAACCCTCAGGACGTGCAAGCTCTTGTGCTGCTCGGACGTCTATACATGTCTACCAGAGAAATCGAAAAAGCAGAACAAACCTTCAAAAGTGCCGCCAAAGACGAAACTAGCGCCTTTGGTGATACTGCACTTGCACAGTTTTATTTCTCGACGCGGCAGGCCGAAAACGCAGAAAAGACCATTCGTGCGGGTCTTGCAAAGGACGAAAACAGCGCTGCGCTGAAGTTCATGCTCACAACGGTTTTGCAACAGACGGAACGGTTCGACGAAGCAATTGCCGTTTATGAAGAGATGTTTAGAGAAAACCCCGGCTCCACGGTTGTGGCGAACGACTTGGCCAGCCTGCTGTCAGAAAGACGCGGAGATGAGGCATCCCTTGATCGCGCGTTGGAAATCGCTCAACGTTTTCGGACGTCTGAAGTACCCCAATACCAAGACACACTTGGTTGGATTTACTACCTAAGGGGAGAGTACTCTTCAGCGCTTTCGCTCTTGCGATCTTCAGCCGAAGGCCTTCCTAATATGGGTCTTGCGCAGTACCACTACGGCATGACACTCGCCGCGCTCAACCAAAGAGATCAGGCGATAGCAGCGCTTGAACGTGCATTGGATCTTAAGTCACTTATGACACAACAAGATCAGGATCTCGCCCAAAAGACTTTGGAAAAACTTCAGAACCCGGAAAAGTCTGCAGGCTCTAACTAAATCAAGAACGCCAGTGTGTAAGGTGTTTCTGTCAAATGGGTTAAGGATTGATGGAACAGAGTTTTAACCTTGGTACGATAACTTCAATTGCAAAGCGACGCTTCGTTCAATTTCTCATTCCCGTTGTTATCCTGTTTGGCGCAGCGATTGCTGTGGCTTATTCGCTTCCGAAAAGCTACGAAGCAAAAGCAACGATCCTAATCGAGTCCCAACGCATTCCAAACCAGCTTGCTTCTGCGACGGTTAACGCTGACCCAGGAGAGCGTTTAAAGGTAATTGAGCAGCGTCTATTGGCGCGGAACAACCTATTGAGTATTGCAGGCGATTACAGTCTGTATCGCAGCTCAGACTTTCCTCTGACACCCACTGAAATAGTTGAAAAGATGCGCTCCGCCATCAAAATCACGCAGATTGCAGTTGCGAGATCGCGAAGGAACACGCAAATCGTTGGATTTGAAGTCGCTTTCACGTATGCAAGCGCCTCCACCGCTGCACGAGTCGCAAATGAACTCGTGACTTCAATTCTTTCTCAGAACCTCGAAACCAGACTTAGCCGGGCTGCGGAGACGAGTGAATTTTTTGAGCAGCAACTTCAAGAGCTGGAGGCAGACCTGCTTGAAATGGAAGAGAAAATGGCAGCGTTCAAACGCGAACATGAAGCAACGTTGCCTGAAACACTGGGCGCTCGCCGCTCAAGTCTTGCTCAAGTTTCCGCGCAACTCAGGTTGATCGAACAGCAGCTGCGAGCGGCAAACGAGGTAGAGGGCACCCCTATTTCAAGTGATGAAAACAGTGCTCAGCAACTTTCCTTCAGACTTCAGTCTGCCGAATTGAACCACAAAGCGCTGCTGGAGCGGCGAGAGCAACTGTCCCCTCTCTTTGATAAGGGGTTCGTGTCGAAAAATACAATTGATGGACTGGACCGGCAGATTGCTCAGTCAGATATTCAAATGGCTTCGATAAAATCTCAGATGGCACAACTCGGGTTTACAGCTGATCCCAAGACTAGAATAAAACTTCTTACACTGCAGCAAGAAGAGCTGCAAATTCAGGTCGACGACTTGGAAAAAAGTATTTCGGCGACACCTGGTGTTGAAGTTCAGCTGCAAGCCATGGCTCGGGAATATCAAAACCTTCGTTCGGAATTCAACCAAACAAAATCCAAACTCACAGACGCAGAAATTGGTGAGAAACTTGAACAAGACAGGCAAGCCGAACGTTTTGAAGTGCTAGAACAAGCGACGACACCCGATTCCCCCAATAGTCCAAGCCGTGTCCAAATCGTTGCCGCCGGTGGTGGTGGTGCAATGGCGATCGGATTAGCGCTTGTCGTTCTTCTGGAGTTTTTGGACAACAGCATCAGAACGGCAGGAGACCTGGAACGACGGCTGCAACTTCGGCCGATTGCCGTCATTCCCTATGTCAGCACAAGACAAGAGCGAATTAGCAAACTTTTGCGACGCCTATTAACAGTTTGCCTTATCCTGCTTGGTATAGTCGCTGCGTTGGCAATCGCGCACCTTTATGTCACGCCGCTCGACATATTGGCAGAGCGGGTTTGGTTTAAGATCGAGCCCTTCTTGCCTGGCATGTTAAGGCCCTGAATACGCTGAGATAGTAGTTGGAGTTTACCACGTGGAACACATCAAGAGTGCTCTCAAAAAGGCGGGAGTGACTGACGGCGAGGCTTTTGAAACGGAACCGATCGCTCCCAGGATCGAAACCGCAATTCAGAATGCACAAAAGCCGCAGACCGTCAAAGAGGCTGCACCAGTCCGCGAGATAAAGCCGCTTCGTCAAGTCGACATCGATCTGAAACATCTCGAGCGGAAAAGGATCGTCTCAAAATCGATGGATGATCCGAATCACATTGCGTTTAATCTGTTGCGCACGCGTGTTCGGCAAGCCATGTCGGACAACAAGTGGAAGTCGCTTGCCATAACCTCGCCTACGCCGGGCTGCGGCAAGACAATGGTGACGCTTAATCTCGCATTCAGCCTTTCGCGAAATCCCGGTCTAAAGACCGTTGTCGTGGACCTCGATCTGCGTCGGCCTTCCATTGCTCCGACACTGAACATCGAACCTGATCGCTCGATTGCCCAGTACCTGCTTGAGAGAGCTGATGATGCCCGTGACTGCTTCGTTCAGGCGGATCCAAACCTGTACCTGGGATTGAACAGTGGCCACACACCGGCATCGTCAGAGCTTCTGCAAGCTCCAAGAATGCTCGAGTTGTTCAGTTTCATTGAAAAAGAGCTCAAGCCGGAGATCATCCTGTTCGACCTCCCCCCGATGAAAAGCAGTGACGACGCGCTTGGCTTCTTGCCCCGGGTCGACACCTCCTTGCTCGTGGTTGCCTCCGGAACGACCACGACCGCTGAGGTCGATGAATGTGAACTTCAAATCAGCGAACTGGACAAACTGCTCGGTATCGTCCTGAACAAGTGCGAAGACGTTCCGACAGAGGACTACTATTACTGATCCGTATATTTGGGTTGGCTTTTCCTGAAAAGCCAAAGCTGAGATCTGTCGGTACCGTGCGCTCTTGAGCAACGGCCATCCGGTCAGCGTCAAATAAAATCTTGCTAAAACCAAAACTTACCCATTGCCCTCTATTTTAACCAAAAATATTAACGCAACAAAATAACTATAATCGCGCAATTTTTTCTTCAATCCATTAAATTACTTGTTGCCCCAACTTATGAATGCTACTTCAAATTTAGATAAAATTCGTTGCAAATCCGAATAATATTTGAGGCCAAAATACTATGAACATCAAAACATCAATTGCAGCCCTGGCATTTTTTGCCGCAGGAACGAGTGTGGCGCTTGCGGCACCCGTGTCGCTCAGCAGGACAAATCCCAACAGTGTTTTCGACAACGGCGGGCGCACCTATCTCAATATCACCAACACCAGCGATCCAGTGATCGATCAGAATGTGACTGCGGGCGGTTTCCGTCTGAGCACAGGCGCTGCCAACATTATCGCGTGGTGCGTCGACATTGCGCACAATCTGTCGCTCAAGGGTCTCTACCAGGTAACAAACGTTCCCTTCTCGAACACCTTTGCTTTCAGCCAGGTTCAAAAAGACAATATCAAGAGCCTTTTTGAGACGAATTATTCCAACCTGGACCTTAACAGCAATGGTCAGTCTGCAGGTTTCCAGCTGGCACTATGGGAAATCCTTTACGAGAACAGCGGGAAGCTTGATGTGAAGGACGGCAGTTTCAAGTCCACAAGCGACACGGCTGCGCGCGAGTATGCGAATACCTTTCTCGGCAATCTCGGCGGCGCGATCACACAGTCGTACAAACTCGACTATTACGAGTCGCTCGGCTACGGCAGGGACCAAAGCCGCTACAGCCAGAATCTTGTAAGCGCAACACCGGTTCCGATCCCGGCAGCGGGCCTGCTGCTGGCTTGTGGTCTGTCGGGCATCTACCTTGCCCAGCGGCGCAGAAAAAGCTGATCAAGGTTGCTTCACGGGTGATGCGGGTAACTACGAATTGCGTACCGGCCTATTGGCCAGTTGGCTCCCGACAAGGGCGCAGTGTCAGGCCAACTCCCCGCTCAAGTTGGTTGGCACTGGAGCCTGTTCAGCCAGATTCGTTCACTACCCTGACGTTCAACAAACCGTGTCTAGAATTGCTCGCTAAACAAAGTTTAACTGGCAACGAGACAGAAAAATGTGCTAAAAGGTCACGTTGATGTATTTACTGTTTTTCAAGTAAAAGCTTGAAAATGTGCGAGAAAATTGTTTATTGGCAACAGAGTGAATCGGTAAGGTAAGCTTCGTACCATAATTAACAATATGTTGCTATTTTACCGATAGTGAACGATGCAACAAAACGAAACTTTTGAACAGTCACGCACCTCGGGGTCGATGATGTATGAGCCGTATTACGGCCTCCTGACAAAGCCGTTCGCGCTGGTTCCGGATCCGCGTTTTATATACTGGGCCGGCCCGCACAGTATGGCTTTTGCCATGCTGGAATACGGCATCGTCAATCATGCCGGGTTCACAGTTATCACAGGCGAAGTCGGTGCCGGCAAGACCACGCTTATCCAGCATCTTCTTAGCAAGCTGCCTGGCGACGTGCGTGTCGGATTGCTTTCGAATACGGGCGGCGGCGGCGAGCTCCTGCAATGGGTCTTGATGGCCTTCGATCAGGAATTCGATACCGATTCACACGTAAAGCTCTACAAGCAGTTCAGAGATTTCCTGATTGAGGAATATGAACAGGGCCGCCGGACCGTGCTGATTGTCGACGAAGCGCAGAACCTAGGTTCGGAAACGTTGGAAGAGCTGCGGATGCTCTCCAATATCAACACGCATAACCGGGAGCTGCTGCAAATCGTCCTGAGCGGGCAGCCCGAGTTGAAAACGTTGTTGGCCGCACCCAGCCTCAGACAATTCGTTCAGCGCGTCACGTCCGACTTTCACTTGTCGTTTCTCGAACAGCAGGAAGTGGCGAGCTATATTGCGCACAGGCTGAAGGTCGCCGGTGCCAGCCGGCCGCTGTTTACACCGGGGGCCTGCGACCTGATCTATTATGCGACGCAGGGTACACCCCGTCTTATCAACACGATCTGCGACACCGCCCTGCTCTATGGCTTTGCCACCGAGGCAGAGGAAATCACTCCTGACATTGTCAAACGCGTGCTCGATGACAAACGTCGATTTGGTGTGTTCTCCATGCAGCCGGACATGGCGCTTTCGCAATAATTCTACATTCGCTTAAGCTAGTCCTTGAGCGGCTTGGTGCCTATGACAAAAGCTGTTGAGGCGTAAATTCCCAACGTCGGTCAAAGCGACCGAGCGGACGGACTTCAGCTTTGTCTTGAAACACCCAAGGTTACGCCTTTGTGACCAGCTGGGTCGGCAGACCGCGCGACGCAATGGCATTCCGGGTGTCAACGATAGGAATTGTCAGCTCCACCAGGCGCGCATAGTCGATGGCATCGTGGTCCGTCGAGACAAGAACGGCATCATAATCACTGCCGTGCACATCCTCCATAGCCACAGCAGCCCGGTTCTGCAGATGGGGATAGTCCCGCATGCGCGGGATCTGCGGAATGTGGGGATCCAGGAAGTCCACCTCCGCACCGGCTTTCAAAATCATGTCCATCAACGCTACTGAAGGACTTTCACGCATATCAGGAACATTCTTCTTGTAGCTGATCCCAACCAGCAGGATCTTGGCTCTGGACAGCCCTTTCCCGCAATGAAAATCCAGAACTTCTCTAAGTTTGGCAACTACGTAGTTCGGCATATTCACGTTGATTTCGCCGGCAAGTTCAATGAACCGTGTGGCATGTCCGTATTCGCGCGCCTTCCAGGTCAGGTAGAACGGGTCGATCGGGATACAGTGTCCTCCAAGACCTGGCCCTGGATAAAAAGGCATGAAGCCGAACGGTTTGGTCGCAGCCCCATCGATAACTTCCCAGATATCGATATCCATTGCGTCGTAAATGACTTTCAATTCGTTCACGAGCGCAATGTTCACAGCGCGAAAGATATTCTCCGTTATCTTAACCGCCTCAGCCGCCTTTGCAGACGATACGGGAACTACCTTTTCAACGACATGCCCGTAAAACGCGGTGGCCAAAGCACGCGACGCTTGGGAATCCGCACCGACAATTTTCGGTATCGTGTGCGTGCGGTAAATTTCGTTTCCCGGATCCTCCCGTTCAGGGCTGAACGCGACCCAAAAGTCGTTGTCCGGACGGTAGCCGTGCGAGGACAGGATCGGGGTCAAAACCTCTTCCGTCGTCCCCGGAAATGTGGTGGATTCCAGCACAACCAAACTACCGGGACTCATGTGCAGCAGGATGGTCTGCGCCGTGTCCTCAACGAATGTAAGGTCTGGTTCGCGGTGTTTGTTCAAAGGGGTCGGCACACAGATGACAATGACATCGCATTTCGACAACCTAGCGAAATCTGCCGTCCACGTTACTGAACCGGCCTCGCCGGCCTTGTTGAGCATGTCATTCGTAACCGCGGCGATGTAGCTTTGTCCTAAAGCCAGCTTCTTTGTCTTTTCATCATCAATGTCAAAACCAATGACCGAAAATCCGCGAAGCGCGGTTGTTACAGCGAGCGGCAGCCCGACATAGCCAAGGCCAATGACACCGATCAGTGCAGTTTTGTTTTCAATGCGGTCAAGCAGGGCGGAATACGTTTGGGTTCCAGGTGTCATCTTACAGTGTCGTTCGTGAGGGCTTTGACGAAGCCAGGTCCCGCACCTGACCGGCCGTTGCCACGTCTTATCCGATTTTTTTCGCCACGTATCAAAATTCGGAGGCTTTTCTGAGCCCCATGTGCGTTCAATGAAATGCAAGGCCAAAAGCCGCGACGTTTCGGCACCCCGGAATTCCTAGGGCACACAGAACGGTTGGTTCCGCAACCCGGGAACAAGTCCCGGGCCGGCCAAAGGACGGCGCACTTTTGGGGCCGTCAGTGCACCTAAGCCTCTATGCCTGGGAAATATTCCGGCAGCATCGGTACGACATCGTCCAGGAACGACTGCAAACGATCATCGGCACGCTCAACATCTTCGCCGGGCGCAATTGGTGTTACAACGCGCACAAGCCCGCCGTCCGAACGGCCTTCCGAGAAAGTATCCCACATGGAAACGAACTTGGCTTCAAAATCATTGGTGATCTGCCTGCCACGCTGCTCGAACCAGAAGTAAACGAGCTGGCGCTGCAGGCCAAGCTGAATGACGGCACGGTTGACCTTGATGGTCTTCGCACCCTGGCCAGTTCCAACGTTGATGGATTTCTGTTGCCAACTGGAAACTTCCCAGCCGCCCCCTGGCAAACATATCTCCGGTGAGTGAATCCCGGAGCCATTGGTCTGCGACTTGTAGAACGTCATCAGCAGATTGACGTTGGCATTCTCACTCTCGAAGTCTGCGAGGAGATATTCGTCCGCGCCGAGAACGCGCTCAATGTCTCTGTCGAGGATCGTTGCCTTGCCCTGCCAGTTGTCAACATGCATCGGGAATATCCCAAGCGGCAGCCGGTTGATGGAGGCCGCTGACGGCGCGGGGGTCAACTGCCAGGCAATGCCGGCGATCACCGATATGATCGAAGCCGCAATGAAGGCCTTACCAGTGGTCACCATGGGAAACTTCTTCAGTGGACCAAGAACACCCTCGTAATCCATCCCGATAATGTATTTCGGGCGCTCGCGGCCGAACGAGAAGAACCGGGAAAGGATCACTGCCAACAGGTAGAGGATCACGGTGCACGAGACGAAAATCACCCAGCCTTCGAAGTAATGGATGAAACCTTCCGCATGGCCGATGCCGAAGTGATTGACCAGGACGCCGATCATGCCGACCCGGAAAGAATTCATCAAAATCGTTACCGGTATGGTGGCCAGGAAAATCACAACCCGATGCCAGTTTGGGCCGTTATAAAGAACTGCCATGAGCCAGCCGAAACTGAAAAGCGGAAACAGGTAACGCAGGCCACTGCAGGCTTCGGCAACAAGAAGCTTGTACTCACCAAGATCGATCACCGTTCCATCGAGCAGGACCGGAATACCCATCAGTTGAATGACCCAGACGCCAATCTCGGCAGACACGGCCTGGAGATGCGTCGACACGCTCAAGTAAATGAATTGAGGCAGAGGCAGCATGAAAATCAGATGCAGCCAGCCCGGCCAGAACCTGAAACCTTCCCGGGTTCCGGCAAGCAACAAAATGAAAGCACCCACGTACAGAATGAAGCCGTAGGTGATGATGTCAGGTATTTCAACGAGGTTCCCGATCAAACCGACCAGGAGAGACAACACAAAGACAACCATTCCGACAATGCGGCTGCCGTGATCGGGCTTTACCGGATGCCGGTGGATTTCCAGAAGTGTCATGTAAAGCGTGATGAGAGGAACAAGCGGACCATAGCTGTATTCAGGACGCGACCAGGCAGCGCCGAGAGAAATCAGACCGTCCCAGAAGAATGCGGCGGCCCCAAGCGAAGCGACGATTATCCAGGGAATGGCACGCTTCGTCAGCGAAAGAATGTCGCCCGGCAATGCGGTGTTGTCGTTGCGAATATCGGCCGTCATGAATATTTTCCGTTCAAAATTCACGCTTTGGCCACAAATACGGCCAGACTTAAATGATGGACAAACATTCCCATATCCGTCGCGGCTTTGTAACTAAATTATTAGTGAGATTGCGAGGATCATGAGATTTTTAATAAAAATAGTGACGAATTAATCTTAACATACGATCTGTTTCGATCTCGAGAGGGTTCTGTTTGACCTCGTCGTCGTGTTGGCCATATATCACAGATGTTTTTTATTTCGAATTGCGTGTCAAGGAGTTGGAACGTTGGCTGAAGTGAACAGCAAACCACTGCCTGTGGCCGGTAAAGTCCTGATTATCGTTGAAAATCTTCCAGTCCCCTTTGACCGCCGAGTGTGGCAGGAAGCAACGGCTCTTCGCGAGGCCGGGTATGAGGTGTCAGTTATTTGCCCGACCGGAAAGAAGCACACTTCCTTTGAAGAGACGCTGGACGGCATTCATATCTACAGGCACAACCTGCCACTCGAGGCAACAGGTGCCCTGGGCTATCTCGCCGAATATTCTGCTGCTCTTTTTCATGAAATGCGTCTGTCGATCAAGGTGTTGCGGCGCCACGGTTTCGACGTGATCCATGCCTGCAATCCGCCTGACCTGATTTTCATTGTCGCCATGTTCCACAAGCTTTTCTTCGGCAAGAAATTCCTTTTCGACCAGCACGACATCAACCCGGAACTCTACGAGGTCAAATTCGGCAAAAAGGGCTTCTTTCACCGCCTTTTGACGTTTTTCGAGAAGTGCACGTTCAAACTCGCGGATGGAAGCCTGGCCACCAACGAAACCCTGAAAGAACGTGCCATTCACACCGGCAAAATGCCGTCTGACAAGGTTTGGGTGGTCAGGAGTTTTCCTGATATCGAGCGGTTCAAACGAACCGAACCGAACGAGAATGCCAAACGCGGCCGCCGATATCTGGCAGGATATGTCGGCATTATGGCCGAGCAGGATGGTGTTGAATATCTGGTCAAGGCGATGGACCACATTGTGAATGTCCAGGGCCGAGACGACATCGGCTGCGTGATCATCGGTGATGGCCCGGACTACGACCGGCTGTGTGCCCTGTCCGCAGAATTGAAACTCACCGACCATATCGAGTTTACCGGCTATATGACCGGCGCGCCCCTGCTCCAGACACTGTCTGCATGCGACATCGGCGTCATTCCCGACCCTCCCAATGTGTGTAACGACAAACTCTCGATGAACAAGGTCTTCGAGTACATGGCTCTCGGCATGCCGTTTGTTCAGTTCGACCTTGAACAAGCGAAGCTCGACGCAGGGGAAGCCGCCCACATTGTTCCGGAACGCACCCCGGAAAGCCTGGCCCAGGGCATGATTGAACTGCTCACCGACCCCGAGCGGCGCAAGACCATGTCTGCCTATGCAACAGACCGCGCACAGCGGGAGTTTCATTGGGACATCGAGAAGCATTCGATGCTGGACGCGTATCGCACACTGCTGGAGAGACAAGCACCCGAAAAAATCGAGGGTTCCGTCAGCCTTTCGCAATAGCGGGATTTGCGACCAGCGTACTTCTTAGCGAACCACAGGATTTAAGCGGGAGCAGAAAGGGTTTCAGCAATCGCGTTCTTGTAAGTCTCGACAACGTGCTTTCGCTGAAACATTGCGAGCCTGCCACTTTCCTGCCACTTCGCCAGCTCATGTTTTTGAGCCTGCTGATCGATTATCATTTTTTCCATTGCGGCCTCGATCGCAGCCAGGTCACCAGCAGGAACGCCCTGCGCAAAGCTCGCATCATCGAAGAAACCATCAATTGCCCAATCCTTGGGAAACACGACGGGACACCCTGCGAGCAACGCTTCCAGGAAAACCATGCCGAAGGTCTCCCTTTTCGAGACCATGGCGAACCCGCACATTCCGTTGAGCATCGACTGGACACCCTCATGAGCGATCGGACCTTTGCGCTCGAACGACGTCGCCCTGTTTTCTGTAACCAATCTGTCGATCGCTTGCTCGTCTTCTGCTGATCCACCGCCGTAAAGATGAAACGCATACGTGTCATGCCGCTCTTGCAAGGAAGCGCTAGCCTTGATCAGCGAAGCAACGTTCTTGTTGCGATGGTCTTTGAGATGAAAAACCGACGCCAATGTGGGATCAACAATCTTTGGCGCGATTATCTGGTCCTCGGAGGAAGTGCAAGGCAGAACCACTGTCGGGCCGCTTCTTGCTCCAAGGACTGCGTCGCACACGCGTTGCCCCATAATGGAAAAAGGAAAAACGACAGCAGCACCATGGTAGATGCGCTTATAGGCCGCCCTCAGGTCAGGCCGATACTTCAGGATCTTCCGATCGGTGTTTACCTGGATCGACAAAGCGTAAGGGCATCCGAAATGCGCACTCAACCTTTCTGCAATCAGTCCTTCGATAGTGAGTTTGTGAGCGTGTATCAGATCGGGCTTGATGCCACAGCGCAAGATGTCCTCTGCGATGCGATCCGCCAAATGTGACAGCGTAGACACCATGCCCGCTCCGCCCGGCAGGCCGTCATAGCAAATTGTCGTCGTCTGTTCGGCTTCGTGCCGATCAAGTTTGATTTCGAATTCGGGGCCAAACGGTTTTTTCAGCAAGGCCTTCAACATGTATGAAGTCGATGGTCGGCTGCGATTGATTGAATAAACCTGTTGGTCGAATACATCGTCGACCCCTTCCACCAGGCTGCTCACGGCCTTTGTTTTCCGGGGCTGATGGCTGTCCGGGTAGTCGCCGGAAATGTGTAGGATCATTGGTGCCATTGCGCGCATTCACTATTCGAATTCCTATGCAGAAGCCAAAACTCCCAGCGCATTACTGGACAAATCTAGCAAAGTTTGCATAGGTTAGCGTTGTGCGGATTTGTTACTCACCGCTCTTTGTTTTTAAGCGGATGGATCAAAACTTAGATTTAACACTTAGTTCGTTTCCCCAGCAGTTTTCCTTCAAGACTTGGCGTTAAAGCAACAATCCAATAGATATTGGCAAGGTTTTACTTTGAACCGAGGCGATCAGGAAAACCGCCTGTCCAATCCTTGCGTTCGCTCCAAACCCTGCCCCAGTTTTCCGCCTGCTTCGCAAACCGTTCTTCGTCGAGGAACCGCGCTGCCTTGTAAGCGAGTGCGCGATTGAAAACGGCCGTTTTCAGCAAAAACCGACCAAGAGGTTGGGTTGCCTTCGGCCAGTGCTTTCGAATGAGTGTAACTTTCGCGCCATACACCATTTTTGTTTTGGCAGCGTTGACTTTTCCGCCTGTCGATGCACCGACCAGGTGCATTATTTCTGCGTCTGGTGTTATCATAAGCTTATGTCCGAGTTTTTTTGCGCGAAGACAAAAGTCTGTTTCTTCGCCGTACATGTAGAAAGTCGGATCGAAACCCTTTAACTGATCCCAAAGTTTCTTTGTCGTCAAAAAAAAGCATCCAGACACGATGTCCACTTCGCGCACAGAGTTGCGCTGCCAAGCGCCCATCGCTTCAGCATTGAAAAAATCTGATGACTTGAACATAAGTGTTAATCCGAACGCAGAGCAAAATAGGCTCCACATCGAGCTCTTGCGCCAACAGGACGCAATATTCAGGGAACCATCTGGAAACACCGTTCTTCCGCCAAAGATCTGTGCTTGAGGATGCGCCTTCGCGAAGGCGAGCAGATTGTCGATAGCACCAATGTGGCATTCGGTGTCTGGATTAAGTAGAAGTATCCAATCCGTTTGTGCTCTTTCCGCAGCGACGTTGTTTCCGCCAGCAAAACCCAAATTTTCACGAGACTTTATCAACTCAACACTAGAGTAACCCTTTTCAATCGCGTCGCCAGACCCGTCACTTGAACAGTTGTCTAATACAATTACATGAATACGTGTCTGAATGGTCGTTGAGTAAAGTGTCTCAAGTGCTTTGAGTGTAAGCTCTTTCGTGTTGTAGCTCACTACAATGACCGTCAATTCGGCTGATGCATTACTTTCCAGATCGGACATTCGTGTACCTGCCTGCACGACTCTTTAACTGACTAGGTTTCCATGCCAAAAGAGACGCTCAAAACTGCATTTCGCGCAAAGCGGAGCGCTTTAACGTAACTGGGCATCCTTTTCGCAAAGCCTGTTTTCCAATAATTTAGAAAATTAAAATTTTTGTTGCGAACCGAGAGTTCTCTGAGAAAAGTACCTTGTTCATAATAAACATCCAATGTCGTGCCCGAGCGTATTTCGAGTCCCCTTTAATGTACATGCCTGCGAGTTCAATCGGGCTTGATTTCAACTGACCTGCTCCCCTGAAAGTTCCTCGTTTTGTGGTGTCGTCGGCAGAAACTCAAGCTACATCTGGTGCAAATTACTATTTTCATGAGTACGGCAACTACGAAGGCTCCCACTTTGTATTTTTATCGAAAATGAGTTGTCACTGGAGGGTCGACTAACATCCAAACCGAAGTTATGCGAACTTCGACGGAGTTTCAGTGTCTGTTCATCACGAATTTGCGACGTAATCCATCATTTATCACACACTAGTAAGAGAACTAACTTATAAATGCGGACATTCGCAAACCTGGGCTGCTTTGCGCTTTTCCGATGGCGCATCTAACAGCCTAATCCACACACACAATTATGTCCGGAGGCGTTTACGAGAAGATAGGGTTTGAGTAGTTAAAGATTACTGCGTGTTGCAGTTCCCACTTTGATCTTGGCTTGGCACTTCAAACCCATCACAGACTTAGTGACGACATTCCAGTCACCAGAATACGCCGCATGACGGGAAATTATTTATGATTGATAGCTATCGAAAGATTTGGCTGCTGCTATTGCCAAAAGAGCGCCAGAAAATGATCATGTTGCTGCTCGCTACGATCGTCATGGCGATTTTCGAAGTAATCGGTGTGGGCATTATTTTGCCCTTTATAGCTGTTTTAACGGATGCTTCCGCGCTGGAAACACAACCTCTACTTCGCGGCTACATCAATCTTCTCGGAATCAAAGACCCAAGATCGGGCCAAATCGCAGTTGGTGTTGCAGCGCTGGTCTTAATCATTGCCGGAATGTTTGTGCGCGCGTTGGTAACCTACATGCAATTCCGCTTCGCACTAATGCGTGGCTACACACTTTCATCGCGTTTATTGCACGGTTATCTCTCGCAAAATTACATTTGGCATGTATCGCGCAACAGCTCAGAAATGAGCACGTCGATCCTATCTGAAGTAGATATGGTGGTTCGAGAGAGTATTCTTCCGGCAGTACTATTGGTTTCAAACCTGCTCGTCGTCCTTCTTATTGGTGGGTTGATCTTTTTTGTTTCGCCAGTCGTGGCTATTTCCATGCTTGTATTGCTGCTCGTGGTTTACCTCGGTGTCTTTTTCATTTTGCGCAGTCGCATCACTCAAATCGGAGAAGCCCGATCGGCTTGCAATCGCAAGCGTTTTTCATCGATAAAGGACATAACGTCAGGCTTCAAAGAGTTGAAGATACTAGGCATAGAGCTTCAAAGTCTTCAGCAGTTCCGTAAACCTGCTGAAGAGATGGCTATGCACCAGACCATGAGCCAAGTATATGCTCGCCTTCCTCGTTTTGCGGTGGAAGGGACTATTTATAGCGTCTTCATTTTGACGAGCATGATCATGGTCTCGGCAGGCGACACTCAAATCGAAGACCAACTGCCTCTTCTTGGGCTGTTGGGCATGGCGGCATTGCGGATGTTCCCAGCACTGCAAATGTTTTATCAGCAACTCAATTTGCTGCGATTTTCTGCGCCTGCGCTTGAGCGATTACTGAAAAATCTCCAAGAAGCCAAAACGCGCCCGCTCCGCAGTCCACCAGCACCACTTCCGCTGCACGAAAGTATCGTGCTCAAGGACGTTTACTTTACCTATCCTGGTGCGGGACGCACTGGGTTGGATGGCATAAACCTCACAATTCCAAAACGTAGTACGATAGGCTTGGTTGGTGGTACCGGGGCTGGCAAAACGACGCTGGTCGATATACTCCTCGGATTGCTGACGCCCGATGACGGCGAAATTCAAATCGATAGCAAACTGCTCGCGGACGATACAATTCGGGCGTGGCAGCGTAATATCGGCTATGTGCCACAGCAAATCTTCCTAATGGACACATCGGTGGCCGCAAATATTGCGTTTGGTGGTGATCACCCCATCGATATGAGGCATATTGAGCGAGCTGCTAAGGCTGCCCAACTGCATGAATTCATTACCTCCGAACTTTCAGAAGGTTATGATACTCTAGTAGGTGAAAGCGGTGTGCGTTTGTCAGGCGGGCAACGCCAACGTCTTGGCATCGCGCGTGCGCTTTACCGAGACCCAGAAGTATTGTTCCTGGACGAGGCCACAAGCGCGCTCGACAATCTTACCGAGAAGGCCGTGATTAAGGCTGTTGAGGGTCTCAGTGGCAAGAAGACTATCGTCATGATTGCCCATCGCTTGAGCACTGTGCGCAACTGCGATCAGATTGTTTTCATGCAACGGGGACGCATTACCGCAATGGGAACATATGATCAACTCATTGAAGAAAACGCTGATTTCCGGGAGATTGCCGATGCTTGAGTCGCACACAACGAGTCCATCATCTGAGACTTCGGAGCAATTCGTATCCCGATTAGCTGGACTTTACCGAGCCGGGCTTACCCAAGCTGGCGCTGAAGCGGCTGCTCCATATGTCCTGCTGGATTTCCCCAATCATATCAACATCGGCGACAGCGCCATCTGGCTTGGCGAAATTGATGTTTTACATGGCTATCACGGAAGAGGCCCAAGTTTTGTGTGCGACGCCGGTTTTTCGCCCGAGAGACTGCGATCTGCTTTGTCTGAAGATACTATTATCTACTTGCACGGTGGCGGAAATTTTGGTGACATTTGGAAAATGCACCAGCTTTTTCGCGAAAAAATAATTGCAACCTTCAAGAATCACCAGATCATTCAACTGCCTCAATCTGTGCATTATGGCGTCCCAGAAGCTACCGCTGAAACAAAATCAATTTTTCAGTCGCATAAACAACTTTCGATCATGTTGCGGGATCGAAAAAGTCAGTCGCAGTTGAAAGAAGTTCTAGGGCTCGAGTCTCTTTTGGTGCCAGACGCGGCTTTTTGTATTAACGCGTCGAATTTCCCTGTCGATACTACTGGTCGTGGCTTAGGCACACTGCTGCGAACAGATGTCGAAAAGCGTGATGACGCTGATCAGGTTGCGACGCTTCTGCCCCCGAACACGGCCATCGAAGATTGGCGCCGTCCGAACGCCTTGCAACTTAATTGGTCTCTTAGAAAGTCACGCTTAGTGCGCAAAGCGCCACCCAAGCGCGCGATCTTGCCCTTGATATTGCGCCACTATAATGGGTTCGCAACGGAAAACGTTAAACGAGGCTTGGCGCAGCTCGCCGAAGCACAGATCATAATAACCGATCGCCTGCACGGCCATATCCTTAGCACACTGCTCGGCAAACCACATGTAGCAATAGATAATTCTTATGGAAAAATTGCCAATTTCTGTGCCGCATTCGGAACCGACAAAAATACGTATCTAGCCAAAGACTATAAAGAGGCTGTTTCAATTGCGAAATCTATCATATGACTTCAATGGAGGTTTTGCGATGAAAGCCTATTGCATCAACCTTGATCGGCGCCCTGATCGCATGGTGCACATGGATGCTCAGTTCAACAAGCTGAGCTTAACGGTTGAACGGTTTTCCGCACTTGACGCCGAATCCCTAGAGTTCGATGCGCTTGAAGAAGATCTTGTCCCATCGCCTGTTACCGGAAAAAAGATTAGCGCAGGTGCCTATGCCTGTTTTCTTAGCCATCGGGCGATATGGAAAAAGATGTGCGACGAAAACATACCACATGCAGTGATTTTTGAGGATGACCTCATTTTGTCACCAAGTATCAGCAATATTTTATCGATGGCTGATTGGCCTTCTTCCGTCGACATCCTTAAACTTGAGACATTCAATTTTAGATTGCACCTTGAACGAAACAGCGAGCAGCCATTTTGTGGTCGGAAGATTGCCCGGATGCGATCTTATCACCCTGGCACCGGATCATATGCTTTGAGCCGCGAAGCCGCAGAATTGCTATTGCAGGGTACAATGCAATTCAGTGATCCAGTTGATATGGTCATGTTCTCGGAGCATTATCC
>Ga0207422_1002837_pt1 | contig 20364 bp, 18 predicted proteins | sample MarCyaLeptolynsp_FD_187757 | JGI IMG/M metagenome (GOLD analysis project Ga0207422, IMG submission 187757) | Marine cyanobacterial communities from Panama - species 1 Leptolyngbya sp. (SPAdes) | ecosystem: Environmental > Aquatic > Marine > Unclassified | place: Panama: Panama City | collected...
TCGAGCCCATTTCATGGGTACCAGGTGTCCGGCGACCTCGGTTTTTGAGGGGGCGAACAGCCCCACTGAGCGCGTCGCTTGCGCGAGTGACCTCTTCCACACGCTCGGGATCACTCTCAGCCCCGAGGACGTCCACCGGACGCATGGCACCCGCAAACGAGACCAACCGCGCCCTCTCCGACTCGCTCGAGGGGCGCCGCGTCCTGCTCAGCGGCGCGTTCGCGACCATGAGCCGCGCCACCGCCAAGCGAGTGTTGACCGAGGCGGGCGCCACGGTTCAGAGCAAGGCCAACAGCAAGACCGATCTGATCGTGCACGATGGCCTGTCGTTGACCACCGAGGCCTACTACGCGGTGATGGAGCGCAGGGTGCCTCTGATGACGGAGACGGCGCTGATCGAGGAGCTTCGCCGGGCGGGTGTTGCCAAGGACACGCTCGAAGACGCAGACGCGAGCCTGGCAAAGCGGCAGCAGACAATCGCCAAGGAGTACGGCCCCGCCGTGCGCGCGGTGAAGAAGGTCCACGACCAGCAGGTGGCCCGATGGGGTCTGCCCCTGGGTGCTCTGGTCCGTGCCTACCTTCGCGCGTTTGCTCGTCGCAAGGACGTCGTGGTTCGGGAGTGCAAGCTCAGCGGTCCGTGCCCGTGGGGCCGATTGGGGCACCGACACCGCAAGATGCCCCACTGGACGCTGAGCCTCTTTGCGGAGCTCGACGAGACCCACTTTTGCTGGGTGTTCGAGGACGCCAAGGCGGACATCGACAAGTACAGCCCCGGCTACAACGGCGGCCTGCTCCACCTGGCGAGCGCCCACCGATTCGACTGGACGAAGCGCCCCGCCGCGTGGACGGCGGAGACCTACGACCAAGACTCGATGGTCGACGAGCTCTACTCGGAGGCCAGCACATTTTTGCGGATCGAGCCCGGGGAAAAGAAGACCGACGCTCGGCTCGTGTTCACCGATGCGGACGACCCGCAAACGTTCGAGTCGTGGGAGGAGTACCTCACCCGCGGGGCTCGTCGGGGCTTCGTCTGGTACTGGCAGCTTCCCGACAGCGGCGTGCCGACGGCCCTTGTCGACAAGCTCTACGCGCACTCGCTGCCGCGCGACACCCCGGCGAAGACGGTGGTGGACAAGCTGCAGAAGCTCGGCTTGTCGAGCCTCGAAGCCGAGGGGATCGTGGCCTGGCTCGGACAGGACGCGGTCATCTTGCTTCCGCTCGACAAACCCGTCGGTCCGCCAAAGTGGAGTCGATCCAAGCGGGCCAAGGCGAGTGCCGAGGATCTCCTCGCCCACTTCACCGATCCGGATCCCAAAGTGCACGCGGAGGTGATGCGACGACTCCCGGCCGCCGACTTCGACCGCCGCGCGCTGATCGAGCACGTTCGAATCCCGGCGGACGCCGACCCGAGCGACAACACCTTTCGCTACAACTTCGGCAACCAGCGGGAGGTCTCGGATGCGCTGACCGTGCTCTGTGAGTCGGGCGAAGCGACGAGCGAGATCGTCGGCGAGCTGCTCGACCTGGTCGCCGAAGGACACGTCTTTTTGCATCACGTGACGCAGGTGATCCAGCATGTGCCGCCGCGTGCGGAGTGGGCAATGCCGTTGCTGCAGCTCGGAGTGTCGACGGGTTGGGGCGAGTGGGAGACGCTCGCGAAGATTCCTGGTCATCTCGAAGCGCTCGAGCAGGCGCTCCGCAGCGGCGACGACCCGCTCGCAGGCCAAGCGCTGCTCGCCCTGATGACGCCCGAGGCCCCGCTGGCCGAGCTCGCGGCCAAGGTGAGTGACGTGCTGCACCCCGTCGCCGACGACCCGACCGAGGTGCCGCGTCCCAATGGTCACTCGTCGCTCAAGACCCGTGCCTGCGTCGCGCTGGCGGTCGCCGACAGCGGCCTCGCTACGCGCTACGCGTCCGAGCTCGCCAAGGGCCTGCACGATCTGTTCGGGTGCTCCCCGCGGGTCCTGGAGGTCGCCGCGGCCATCGACGATGACGCCCTCGAGCCGTTCCAAGACGCGCTTCGACCCCGGCTCGACGACGTGCAGCCCAACGATGGCCCGGAACACCCCGTGTACCAGCTCGCCCTGCGAACGTACCGACACAACCCGCAGGTGCTCGACGACACGATCTGCGTGCAGGATTACTCGACGGTCTACGGCTTCGACTGCGACGACGACACGGCCAATCGGGGGCGCCTGACCGCGCTTCGGCTGCTGGCTGATCTCGACGTCGCGCCGTCGGAAGGCGCGATCGCGTGGGCGAAGTCGGTGGACGACGACACCTTCGGTTGGAGAAAGCCGCACCCACACGCCGCAGCCGCTTTGGCGGCGCACTCCGACGATTGATGCCCCGGCACCAGCACGCTGCTACGATGTCCGCCATGCATAGACTTGCTTTGCTTTGTGGACTCTCGTTGGGCGTACTCGGACTGGCCCGCCAAGCCGATGCGGCTTCCGCCACCTGCGAGGGCCCGGAGGGGTCCTGCGAGGTCTCGAACGACATGGACGAGGACTCGTTCGGGTGCGAATGCGCGAACGGAGGCGGCGACGGAGGAGGCGGCGGCGACGCCTGGGCGGGCCTGAGCGAAAAAGAGCTGCAGGAGGTCTGCGAGGGGGTGCTCGAGGACAACTGCGGCGACGGTCCTCCGCCGCCCAAGGGCGTCCCTTGCGAGGACAAGACCGGGTCATGCGTCGTCGACAACAACCCGGACTTCGTGACCTGCTCCTGCGCCGACGAGGGTGGTGGCGACGGAGGCGAAGGCGGCAACGCCTGGGACGATTACGACGAAGACCAGCTCTACGACGAGTGTCTCGCGCAGCTCGAGAGCGCGTGCGGCCCGGTCGAGCCCACCGGCGGCAGCATGGACAGCGGCGGCGACAGTGCGGGCGACGATGCCGGTGACGCCGACGGCGGCGGCGAAGACGGGGCCGACGGCGGCGAGACCGGAGCCGGCGGGACCGACGAAGGTGGCGACGCAGCCGACGGCGACGGTGACGACGACGGCGGCAAAGCGGGCCAAGAAGGCGGCGGCGACGAGGCCGGGCAAGAAGACGGTGCCGGCGGTGACGCAGCCGGTGGCGACACTGGCAACGACACCGACGGTAGTGCCGACGGTGGTGCCGGCGACGACGAAGGCGGCGGCAGCAAAGGCTGCTCAATTGGCGGAGGCTCAACAGTTGGACTGCTGAGCCTCGCGCTGCTCTTCGGCGTGACCCGCCGACGCTGGTAGTCGGGTCATCCCGCACTGCCGGCACAATTGGCAAAGGCCCAGCAGTTGGACTGCTGGGCCTCGTGCCTTGCTCCTCGCAGTGGGAGCTACTTCTTGATGCCGACCACGGTGACCTTCAGCGCGACTTGAACGTCGGCGGAGAAGCGCACCATGACCTCGGTCTGTCCGGCTTCCTTGATCGGATCGGGAAGCTGGATGACGCGGCGGTCGATCTCGATGTTCTGGGCCTGGAGGGCCTCGGCGATGTCCTTGGACGTCACCGAACCGAACAGCTTGTTTTCCGCGGCGGCCTTGCGCGCGATCGAGACCGAGGTGCCCTCGAGCTTCTTCGCGAGCTTCTCGTACTCGGCGCGGATCTTGGCCTGATCCCGCTCGATCTCGCGGCGATGGTGCTCGAGCTGAGCAACATTGCCGCGGGTCGCCACGAGGGCCAGCCCACGCGGAAGCAGGAAGTTGCGACCGTAGCCCGGCTTGACCTTGACGATCTCGCCGGCGCGGCCGAGGTTGTCGACGTCCTTGGTGAGGATGACGCTGAGCATGTCGTTGGCTCCTTCAGGACGTGAACGGCAGCAAGGCGAGCTGACGCGCGCGCTTGATCGCCTTGGTGAGCTGCCGTTGCTGGCGAGCGGTCAGACCCGAGATCCGTGCCGGAACGATCTTGCCGCGGTCGGACAAGAAGTTCTTGAGCAGCTGCGGATTCTTGTAGTCGATGACCAGATCCTTGTTGACGAATGCGAACCGCTTGCGGCGGCCTTCTCCTCGTTCTTCTCGGCTCATTGTGGGGCTCCTTCACCCGAGGTGGCCTCGCTGCTGGCGCCCTCGCTGGCTGCGTTGGCGGCAGCGGCTGCTGCTGCGGCGGCGGCGGCTGCTGCCTCTTCTTCGGCTCGGCGAGCGGCCTCTTCAGCGGCGAGGCGAGCAGCCTCTTCCTCCGCCTGGCGGCGCAGCTCATCCGGGTCGGGGCCCGGCTCGGCCGCAGCGTCGAGAAGCTCGTCCGTGATCTCGCTGGGGCGAGCCTCGGGATCGACGTCCTCGTCGATGCGCGTGGTGTAGTAGCGGACCACGTCGGACGCGAGACCGAGCAGACGCTCGAACTCGGCGACCATGTCCGAGCCTCCGAGGTAGCGCCAGTAGAGGTAGATGCCCTTGCGGTTCTTCTTGACCGGGTAGGCCAGGACGCGCATGCCCCAGCTGTCGACCTTGATCAGTTTGCCGCCCCACTCCGAGAACACCCCCTGCATGCGGGTGATGAGCTGGAGGATTTCGGGCTTGGGCGTGTCGGGCTTGATGATGATGACGGACTCGTACTCGCGCTGCGTGCCGATGCGCGACGCTTGCGAGTTGACGACACCCGTCTCGAGTGCTGTTGGCATCTTGATTCTCCCTTCGGACTAACGGCCCCCGCTCAGGCGGGAGCAGAGAGTGCGTTGTGAAGCCGGCCTTTTAGGCAAGGCCGCCCCGCTCCGCAAGGGTTTGCGAGGTGCGCCTCAGCGAGGGAGCGCGGGCCCCGCACCGGGATCGTTGGGGGCTACCGCCATCGGAGCTGCCTGCTCGGCGACCGGCTGGCTGGTCCGCTCCTGACATCCGTAGGGCGCGGCTGCCGCAATGCCGCCCAAACCCACCAAACAGGCCGCGAGAAGGCCATATCGGGGCCGCTCATCTCGGGAGTTGGTCGGCTTGGCGTTCATCGCGCGGTTGAATGGCTCGGAACGTCCGTAGCCTTCAGCCCCCTTTTAGCAGCAAAGTCACGAGGTCAACCAGCCCCAACTTTGCAACAGCTGCTTTCGTTTCGCGCGACAGGACTCGATCGCCTTCCTCTAATGTCTCTGCGTCCGTGGCCAAGAACGTCATCGGGATCGACCTCGGAACCACCTACTCCTTGGTGGCGCGCATGGACGGTGATCGCGCGGTGATCGTGCCCAACGCGCTCGGCGACACGCAGACGCCCAGCGCGGTGAGCATCGCCGACGACGGACACGTGCTGGTCGGCGCAGCCGCGCGCGCTCGCGCGGTCACCCATCCACAAGCCACCTTCCGCAACTTCAAGCGGGACATGGGCACCGACAAGGTCTTCCGCACCGGCGACCACGTGTTCCGAGCGGAGGAGCTGTCCGCCCTGGTCCTCGGTCAGCTCGCTCGCGACGCCCAAGACGCGCTCGGGGCAGCCATCGACGAGGCGGTCGTCACCGTGCCGGCGTACTTCGGCGAGCTCCAGCGCCGGGCCACCCGCGACGCATGCGAGATCGCGGGACTACACGTCGAGCGGATCATCAACGAGCCAACCGCGGCCGCCCTCGCCTACGGCCTCGACCGGCGCGGCCAGGAAAGCCGCATCGCGGTGCTCGATCTCGGGGGCGGCACCTTCGACGTCAGCGTCCTGGAGATCATCGAGGGCGTCATCGAGATTCAAGGCTCGGCCGGCGACGCACGTCTCGGGGGCGAGGACTTTCTCGAGGCGATGGCCGACGCCCTCGCTGCGAAGGCACGAGAGCGGTTCGGCTTCGATCCACGCGATACCCCGAGCACGCGAGCGATATTCGTCGAAGCGTGCGAGCGAACCAAGCGCCAGCTCTCGAGCGAGCCGGAGGTCGAGATGCTGGTCACGACGGCCGGCGATGAGACCCACTCGATGGCGGTGACGCGAGCCGAGGTCGAAGCGACTTGGGAGCGAACACTTCAGCGCATGCACCCGCCGATCCGTCGGGCGCTGCGTGATGCCGGGGCCAGCCCGGAGCACATCGACGAGGTCGTGCTCGTCGGCGGGGCCACCCGCATGCCGATCGTGCGTCGCCTCGCCCAAGAGCTCTTCGGACGTCCTCCCCTCACGGAAATCCCGGCGGACGAGGCCGTGGCCCAAGGGGCGGCGATTCAAGTCGCACTCAAGAACGATGACGAGGCTCTCGAGGACATGGTTGCGACCGACATCGCTCCGTTCTCGCTGGGGGTGTCCACCGTCGAGACCCGCGGCAGGCGACGTCTCGACGACGTGTTCTCGCCGATCCTCGAGCGCGGCACCGTGCTGCCGGCCAGCCGCGTGGAACGCTTCGTCACCGCGGGCGATCGTCAGAGCGCGATTCGGGTCGAGGTCTATCAAGGCGAGCACTCGCTGTGCCGAGACAACACCAAGCTCGGCGAGTACGAGCTCGGTGGGCTGCCGCCCGCCCCCGCCGGCGAAGAGGCGATCGACGTGCGCTTCTCGTACGACCTCAACGGAATCCTCGAAGTCGACATGACGATCGTCTCCAAAGGCACCACGGAAACCCTGGTGCTCGAGCGTGCTCCGGGCAAGATGTCGCCGCAGCAAGTCGAAGAAGCCCGCGACGCGCTGTCCCGCCTGAAGTTTCATCCACGCGACGCACTGCCCAATACCACTGCACTCGCTCGGGCGGAGAGTCTGTTCACCGAGCTTCGTGGCGCAGAACGTGAGATGCTGAGCCGGGCGATGCGAGCCTTTCGACTGGCGCTCGAAGAACAGGACAGCGCCTCCATCGAGGCCGAGCGAAGGCAGTTGCTTGCCCTGATCAAGAGCCTGCGCGGCTGAAACCACCGTGGCCGACCTTCCCGACACCAACGATCCTCACCAGCTGCTCGGCGTCCCCACCGACGCCACCGCCGAAGAGGTCCGCCGCGCATACCTGCGGCGCATCAAGGTATTCAAGCCAGACCGCGACCCCGTGGCCTTTCGCCGGCTCCGTGCTGCATACGAGACGCTGTCCCAGCGGATCGCGGTGCTCGAGCAGCTTGCGGATACCGGCGCGGTGCTGGGATCGGGCTGGGAGCAGGACGCCGAGGACCCTCCAACGCGCCCGGTCGCACGACGCGATCGTCTGCGCGAGCTGGCGCGCCAGATCTCCGAGGCCTTGGGTGCCCATCGGCGTGACGAAGCCGCCCGGTTGCTGCTGACTCAGGAGGCCGAGCTACTCGCCACCGAGGCCGCCTTTGGGCGCACGCTGCTCGACGTGTGTTGCGCTACCGTCTGGAGCACACCAGCCCTCACCGAGGCACTCCACGAACGCTACCCGGACGTGCTCGCCGCCGCCGAGTCGATGGACGACGCGCTGTCGAGCCATCCCTACTGGGATCTTCTTTCGCTGGTCAACGAACACCCCGCCTGGAAGGCGGCGACGGCCAAGCTGCCCGAGCTGACCGCTTTCTTGGAGCTCGGTGCCGTCGTCGATGGTCCAGCGCAGCGCGAGCTCGGCGCGGCACTGGCTCAACGTGTGGCCACCGATCCGGTCCGCACACTCGACATGCTGGATGCGGCGGTCATGGACGCACCGGCCGTGGTCGACCTGCTGCGCGAGCGAGCCGAAGCCTGGGCGGACACGCATGCGGGCGACGGCTCGGTGAGCAGCGATCCGTCGGCCCCGACCGCCGTGGCCATGGCGCGCCAGCTCGAGGCCGAGTTGAGCCGAACCGGGCGCGTTCGAATCGAGTGGCTCAAGCGACTCGGCGTCTCGGCAAGCCCGCCAATCATCGTCGCCCTCACCGGTGGTTCGCTGCCGCTGTTGATCGCGGCCGCCTTGCTCGGAAGCATGACCTACTACCTCGCCTTCGATGCGACGCGCTCGCTCTACCGAGACCTGGTGCGGCCGGCGGTCGTGCCGTGGCTCGTCGCGACGGGGCAGCCCGCAGAGCTGGTGGCGGAGCAACTGCGTCGACAGCACGAGGCCCGCGGCCCAACGTTCGGCGTGCTTCGCCCCGACCAGCCCAAGCGCTACCCGGAGCTGCTCATCAAGGACACCGCCCTCGGAGCCTTCGCTGCGCTGGCCCGGTTGCTCCGCGTCGCCGAGCTGCCCGAGTCCGAACCGACCCAGTAGCTACTCGATCGCGAGGAGCTCGATGTCGAAGACGAGCATCCCTGCGGGTCGACCCGCCATGCCTCGGTAGGCGAGATCCTCCGGAATCCAAAAGCGGGTTTTCTCGCCGACGACCATCAGCTGCACTCCTTCAGTCCAGCCGGGAATGACCTGCGTGAGACCAAAGGTCGCCGGCTCGCCGCGCTGCACCGAGCTGTCGAACATCTTGCCGTCGGTCGTCCAGCCCGAGTAGTGCACGGTCACCTTGCTCATGCGCGTGGGATGATCGGCCCCGGTTCCCGGGGTGAGCACGCGATAGGCGAGCCCGGACTCGGTCGTGGTCGCATCCGAAGGCGGAGCCGCGACATCGGGGGGCGTCGACGGCGTCGGCCCTTCGTTGCATGCAGCGACGACGAGGGCGAGGGCAAGTGCGGCGCGACGGAGGATCACGCGGCAGACCATAGCAGTCGCTCCGAGCGTTGGCTCCGAAGACCCCTATGGCGCCACGGCGCGCTGTTCTTCCGGCTCGACCGGGCGCACCGGCGCCGGAGCATCGGTGTCCTCGGCGTCGAGTCTCCAGTCCACTTCGGTGATCAGCCGGGCCCCGCGCTTGTACCGAAAGTAGGACCAAACCCACTGCACGAACACGAGGATGCGGTTGCGAAAGCCGATCAAGTAGAGGATGTGCACGAAGCACCACGCGACCCAAGCGACAAACCCCGACGTCCGCAGGTTGCCGGACTGCACCACCGCGTCTGCACGACCGATCGTGGCCATCAGGCCCTTGTCGAAGTAGACGAAGTCCTCGCGGTGTTCATCGGCGAGGTCATGCAAGATGTTGCGGGCGGCCGTGCGCCCGCTCTGGATCGCAGCCGGAGCCACGCCGGGCACGTCTTCGCCCTCGGAGTCGACGATGCGTGCCTGGTCTCCCACCACGAAAAGGTTGGGATGGCCAGCGACGCTCAGATCGGAGAGCACCGGGACGCGGCCGGAGCGATCGAGATTCGGCCCGAGGTCGCGATTGAGGCGGTTGGCCTGCACGCCCGCGGCCCACAGCACCGTCGCCGCCTTGACCCGCTCCTCGCCAACCCACACGCCATCGTCGTCCATCTCGGTGACGCGCGCGTCGGTCCACACCGTGACCCCGAGCTTCTCGAGACTCCGAGCGGCCTCACGCGAGAGCTCCTCGTCGAAAGCCGGCAGGATGGTCGCACCACCCTCGATCAACAGCACCCGGGTGCGTGACGGATCGATTCGTCGGAAGTCGCGGGCCAACGTGTAGCGACTCAGCTCGCCGAGCGCCCCCGCCATCTCCACGCCGGTAGGACCGCCACCAACGACAACGAAGGTCAGCAGCTCGCGCTGACGCTGAGCGTCGGGCTCGAGCTCCGCGCGCTCGAACGCCCGCAGAACCCTCCGGCGAATCTCGGTGGCCTGCTCGATTGTCTTGAGGCCGGGCGCGTGTTCCTCCCACTCGTCGCGGCCGAAGTAGGCATGCGTCGCTCCACCCGCGAGCACGAGGTAGTCGTACTCGAGCGGACCTTCCGAGGTCTCGATTCGCTTGGCTCGTGGCACGACACCAGTGACCGTCGCCAGCCGCACGGACACCGTCGGGAACTTCTTGAGCACCGTCCGGATCGGCATCGTGATGTCCGCCGGCGACAGCCCGGCCATCGCGACCTGATACAGCAGCGGCTGAAACAGGTGGTGGTTTCTACGGTCGACCACCGTGACCCGCAGGTTCTCCCGCCCGCCTCGGGCGAGGGTCTTGGCTGCTTCGAGCCCCGCGAAGCCGCCGCCCACGATGACGACATGAACCGGCTCGCTCATGCTTTCAGTCTACCTCCTCCACGAGGAGTTACCGCTCCGAGAGCTCCGGACTTCGGGTTTCGGAGCTCGCATTTTCAGCCGCGATCGTTTCACGCAGCGCGAGCGCAGGCGCCCCGTCATCGCCCTCGAGCGCGCGTAGGGCTGCGTTCTTCGCCAGTTGGGCGCGCTCGGGCTCGCGTTGCAACGACTGCAACATCCTTGCGATTCCCCACTGTGCGGACGCGAGGTCGTAGCCGGTTTCGCGATCGACGATCAGGCTGGCCGCCGCTTCGTAGTGCGTGAGCGCCTCGCCGGGCTCGTCGAGCCGCTCCGCGAGCGCCCCGAGTGCAAGCTCGAGACGCGTGCCCAGGGCCGGATCGGTCCGGTGGGCGACTGCGGCTGCCGGGCTCGCGCGCCGAAGAATCGCGCGAGCCTGCGCCTCGTTCCCCTCGCCAAGTGCGATGTAGCCCAGCGCGACCATGACCCGCGCCACGTCGATGTCTTGCTCCCCGCGAGCTCTCCGCAGATGCGCCACCGCGGGCTCGAGCAGCTTGCGTGCGTCGGCGTAGAGCCCCTTTCGGTACAGCGTGATACCGAGCTGAACCCGGGCCGTTGCAAGCCCGAGGTCATTGTCGGGTCGATGCGTCTCGAAGATCGCAACCGCGCGTCGAAACGTGCGCTCCGCCTCCTCTTCCTCTCCCGCCTCGAGCAACGAGCCCGCCAATGCGACCAGCGACCGCCCGGTCACGTCACCGTCGGGACCCTCAACCTCTTCGCACAACCGGACCACGTCTCGATGCTCCGCCACCGCCTCGGAGGTCTTGCCCTGTAGGGCGAGGACTCGGGCAGCATTGGCACGCACGTCGGCCACACGCGTGCTCCCGGGCCCGAACTGGTCCTCGTAGGCTCGGGCAACTTCCCGATACGTCGCCAGAGCGTCCTCGTACCGCCCCTGCGACGCATCCAGCCGACCGTAGAGTCCTCGGAGCTCCACCGTCAGCGGGTGGTTTTCCCCGAGCGCCGACTGCTGCAGTGCGAGCGCGAGGTCCAGGCTTTCGCGCGCCTCCCGATAGCGTCGCGCTTCGAGGAACACGTAGGCCTCTCTCGCATGGTGCGTCGCCCAAGGGTGGGCCGACTCCTTCACCCCTGCGCGCCGCAGCAGCGCCGCCGACAGGCGCAGCCACGACCGCGCCTGATCCGGGTCACGGCCATCGCTGGCTTCGTTGATGGCGAGGTTCCAGCCCGCCCGGTACGCGGTGTGGAACGCTCCGGTTGCCAGGCTCAGCGTGAGCGCCTCGACTCCCGACGCACGCGCCTGCGAATACCGCCCGTGGTGGACGTGCGTCGCGCACAGGATCAACTGCGCCGACGCGACGTACTCGATGGCCTCGGCTTCGCGGGCCTCGACCAGCAGTTCTCGGGCTCGCTGCTCGGCGTCCGCCCAATCCTCGAGCGAGCGACTGACCCGCGCCCGCGCCAATCCTTCCGCGAGCTCTTCGAGCGCCCCATCCGGCGGCGGCGCATGCTCGAGCCAGGCTTCGCTTCCGCAGCGCTCAGGGCCCTCGAGGCTGGCGACCGAGAAAGCGATCCGGCCAACCAGACTCCGTTCGCCCGCGGCGATACGCTCGAGTACGCCATCGAACGCGTCGAGGTCGGATTCGAGACACTCCGCCGCCCGACTCGCAAGCGTGGGGCTGAGCGATTCATCGACGTGGCGCTCGACGCAGACGTCGAGGCGAACTTGCTTCCAGCGACCCAAGAGGTCGTCGAAGCTGGACTCGACGGACCGCGCCACCGGTTCGGCGTACGTCATCTTCGAGGCGAGGATTGCCTCATGCGTCTCTTCGCGTCGTGTGTCGTTCCACACCGCATCGGCGACCGCTGCTTCGTCCTCACACCGGCGCTCTTGCCGTGCTTCGGCCACCCTCAGGCCCACGGCCGACGCCGCCCCCGTCAGCACCAAGCCCCCGATGATCCATCGAAGTGCTCGCTGCCCGACGGGAGTCGGCTGCAGGTCGGCAAGCAATTCCCGCATCGACGGATAGCGATCCGGGGGTCGTCCCGAGAGTCCGCGCGCCAACGCCCGCCCGATCGACGCCGGCGCCGGTGACCGCGGGACGGGTCGACGCTCTCCCACCGTCACCGTGCGGGCGAGCTCCGCCGCCGAGCTTCCGGCGAAGGGACGCTCCCCGTGCAGTGCCTCGTACAACGCAATGCAGAACGCAAACTGGTCGGTATGCGGACCGATGATGCCGCCCTCGAATTGCTCTGGGGCCATGTATGCCGGCGTCCCTGCCATCCGCTTGCGCGAGGCGACCGCGGCCTCGAGGTCCCCTTCGCTGGCCGAGCTCGGATCGTCTGCGGGCATCGCCAGACCAAAATCCATCACCCGGACCCGGCCGGAACCGTCGACCATCACGTTGTCGGGTTTGAAGTCGCGGTGTACGAGGTCCTTGTCGTGTGCAGCCGCGAGACCGCGGCCGGCCTCGATGTACATGCGCACGATCTCGCGCCAGTGCGGACGATTGTCGGCGACGAACCTTCGCAGGGTTTGGCCTTCGACGTACTCCATCGCGAGGAAGACACGCCCCTCGTGCTCGCCGACGTCGTGCACCGAGACGACGTTGGGGTGTGCCAGTCGGGCGGTCGCTTGCGCCTCCGACAACAGGCGATCGTGGGCCCGCGTCCGGTCGCCGGTCTCGTGCAGCAGCTTGAGCGCGACGCGGCGACCCAGCTTCGGATCAAATGCGCCGTAGACCATCCCCATGCTGCCCGAACCGAGCCGCGAGACGATGACGTAGCGCCCGACCTGATCCCCGACGTCGAGGCGGAGCGGTGTTCTGGGGATGCTTGCCCCGCCGGTGACCGTCGTCCGATCGCCGAGCGTCGTCTCGAAGCTCTCCGTCACGGCTTGCCCGTCAAGCCTAGCGGTTTTTCGGAGCGCGGTTTCGTGGGAGCCTGCGGCTCAGATGCGCTCTTTGCTGCCGATCGTCGTCGCGCTCCTCGCTTCGTGTGCCACCGCGGAACCCACGGCCTCCACCACGCCGACGTCACCGGCTCCCGAGGCGGCTCCGAGTCGCGAGACGCCCGAGCCCGTCTTGCCCACCGTCGTCTATCTCGTGCGCCACGCCGAAAAGGCCAGCGACGGCACGAAGAACCCGCCACTGACCGACGCCGGCAAGGCACGCGCCGAGTGTCTCGGCCGCATGTTCGTGCACGCTGGGGTCACACACCTCTACTCGACGGACCTCCAACGCACCGAGCTGACCGTGACCCCGCTCGCGATCGCGCTCGGACTGAAGGTCGAGGCGCTCCCCGCCGGAGACAACGCGGCGCTGGTCGAGCGACTCGACGGCTTGCCGCCGGGCTCGGTTGCGATGGTGGCCGGACACTCGAACACGGTGCCGGCGATCGCCGCCGAACTGGGCACGCCTCTCGCCGGGCTGGACGAGCAGGGCTACATCCCGCACGAGCAATACGACCGACTCGTCTCGATCGTTCGATCGCCTTCCACCAAGCCAAAGCTCGTCGAGCTTCGCTTCTGCGCGCCGTCGGCTACTTCGCCGTAAACCGAAGCGTCAGATCGAGCGGGTCGACCCCGGGATCGAGGAACGTGGCAATCCACGTGCACCCGGCAAGAGCCGCGGTCCGAACATCGCCGGCTTCGAGCGTGACCGGACTGCGAGTCGACGCGCCCAGTTCGACGTCGCAGCCGACGGGGACCACCTCGAGGCGAACCGCACCTCGCGCCCCTTCGAGGGCGAGATCGAAGGCCTGCTCCGCTCCGAGTCGAAAGCAGCGGCGGGTGAGTGAGACCTCGCCAGCGAGCCCGAACGTGTCTTCGGCATCGCATCGAATCGACGCTTCGATCGCCGCCGTCGCGCCATCGATCGAGATCGCGTCCGGGCAGCCACCACCGCGAAACGCAGGACCGGTCGCCTGCTCGGACCAACGCTGCCCGACCGATGAGAGGGACTCACCGAACGCCGACTCGAAGCGCGCTGCGGTGTCTTCCGGGGTGGGGTCGCTGCCCGAGGTCATGAAGCCCGCGACCTCGCTCTCGCCGTACTCGGCCATCAACCACCGCATGAAGTGGGTCGCTACGCGGTATTGGCCCGCCCCGACCGTCGGCTCACCGGCCATGACCAGAGCCGCGACATCCACCTTCTCGTCGTCGACCTCGCGCTCGACATAAGACGGGTAGGCATCGCTTCCGTTGATCGCCTCGGCGTATCCCTCCTCGAAGATCGGCACCGTCGACAGCCCCCACTGCCGGCGCAGCGCGTGCGTGAGCTCGTGGGAAAAGGCGATCGGTTCGGCGAAGACTCGGGTCGTTCCCCTTGTTCCGGTGGTACAGCCGATGCGCTGTCCTTCGACGGGCGGGTGACCACAGGAGGCCTCCACTGCGGCGGCGCCCAGCTCGACTCGTAGCGCGTGACGCAGCGGAAGTCCGGTGACCGCCGCGACGCGCTCGGCTTCCGCGGTGGCCCAAGCCTTCGTGCCGGCGCAGATCTCGATCCCCTCCGGCGCGACCAGCTCGAGCTCGGCCGGCGGCTCGCTCTTGGATGCCGTGGTCGACTCGCCGCAGGCCACCAGCCCGATCGCGATCAAGACTCCCCACCGCACGACTGCATCAGCGTAGCGCAGATATTCCTTGCGCCTCGCGGTGCCACGCCGCATACCTCTCGACCATGGACACTCTGTTCGTCGAAATCCGCGCGGCCGAGGGCGGCGACGACGCCAAGTCCTTGGTCAGCCTCCAGTACCGCGTGTACCAGAAGTTCATGGCGCTGGAGCGCCTTTAGCCACGAGCTCATCGACGCGCGTCCGGGTTTTCTGTTGATGCGCGTCCAAGGGAGGCGGGTTGCCGACGCCTTCCGACACGAGGCCGGCGGGCATCGCTTTCAGCGTGTGCCCCCGAACGAAAAACGCGGGCGCGTGCATACCAGCACGGTGACCGTGGCCGTATTGCGCGAGCCCACCGCGGACGAGGTGCACATCGACCGCCGTGACCTGCGTGAGCAGTTCACCCGCGGAAGCGGAAAAGGTGGCCAGCATCGTCAGAAGAACGACACTTGCGTGCAGCTCGTGCACGAGCCGACCGGGCTCAGCGTGCGGGTCGACGGCGGTCGCAGTCAGGCGATGAACCGCGAAACCGCGCTCGGCCTGCTCCGGGCACGACTGCAGGCGGCCAAAGACGCGCGCGGGGAGCAGGCACGCAACCAGGAACGGCGCCGTCAGGTCGGATCGGGCATGCGCGCGGACAAGCGGCGCACGATCGCGATCCAACGTGACTGCGTCACCGACCACGTCACCGGCAAGACGATGCCAAGCAAGGCCTACCTCCAAGGGAAGCTGAAAGAGCTGTGGTGATCGCTTTTTCTTGGGACACTTGGGGGGACTCGGGCGTGCCGGGGGCATGAACATCGAACAGGAGATGGGCGCGCTGCGCCGGCTGGCGACGGCGCTGACCCGCGACTCGGCACAGGCCGAAGACCTCGTCCAGGACACGTGGGTCGCGGCGCTGCGCCGTCCTCCCGAGGAGCGCGACGGGGCAGGTCCGTGGCTGCGAACGGTGATGCGCAATCGGCACGGTTCCCTGCTGCGGGCCCGACGGGTTCGCGAGCGGCACGACGCCACGATCGCGACCGAGCCCCCGACGACCGCCGAGCAGCTCGCGCTGACCCGGCAGCTGCTCGACGAAGTCGCGGCCCTGAGCGCGGACGACCGCGAGCTGATCCTGCTGCGTTTTTGGGAGGGCCTCGATGCCACCGAGTGCGGTGCACGCCTGGGATGCCCGGCTTCGACGGTTCGAACGCGCCTGTCTCGCGCGCTCCAGCGGCTGCGAAAGCGCATGGACCGCAAACACGGCGGACGTGAGGCCTGGATGGCCGCGCTAGTTCCTCTGACGCGGATCGACCCTCCGGCAAGCGTGGGTGCTCCTGCTGCGCTCAACGCCAAGACGCTCACCGCGGGCGGCGTGCTCGCGGCGACGCTGCTCTGGCTCGGCGTGGCAATCCCGAACGGGTGCGAGGTCGATGGGGAAACCGCCCAGCCCGACGCGGCACGTGCACAGCCGACGGCGACGGAGACGGAGACGACGCCCACCGCCACGCCGACGCGCTCGTCACCCGCCGTAGGTGTGAAGACGCCGGCCCCAGGGGGCGGCGGCGAGGACAACGAGAGCGAAGAGCGTGACCTCCAAGCCTACGGAGCGCCGACCGGTTCCAATGGTGGCGTGCATCCGCAGCTCGCCGTCGCGATGTCGTTGCGCGGAGTCTGGGATGAGGTCGGTCGCTGCCGCGTGGGCAAGGGCGAAGGCAAGGCCCGCATGACGAACACATTCCGCTTCGAGAGCGACGGCACCACCACGTTCGTCAGCACCGAGTTCACCGAGGTCGAAGGACTGAGCCCGGGTGAGCTCGACTGCGTGCGCAATACGTTCGAGGCACGCGAGCTCGACGTTCGCAAGGTCGACATCACCCAGTCGGACTTCCCCGCCGGGACGACCGTCCGCTACGTGATCGGCGGGATGCTGTTCTTGGACGAGGACGGGCAGGCGGTGCTCGAGTCCATCAACCAGCATCCTCCGACCAACCTCGAGACGATTCACCTCAAGGACGTCCCCTTGCGCGAGGCAGTTGCCCGCTGTGGTGAAGGGCCCGTGACCCTGGACCTGACGTTCGCCTCAGACACCGGCGCTCTGGCGCGGGTCGAGCCGGACGGCGAAGCCACCAAGACCACGCGCTGCATCGCGCAGGCGCTGCAGTCGCACGTTCTGCCGAGCGGGATGTTCGAGCCCAAGCATCGAGGGCAGGACATGCTGTCGTGCACCTTCGGTCTCGAGGGAGAAACGCCGCCCAAGTACGAGTGCAAGTTGCGCGTCCTCCCGGACCTGCTCACGGCCATCGACTGACCGCATCCCCATCGCCAACCATCGCACTCTCGCGTCATGCGTTGGCGAGCCGTTCCAGTCCGAGGGCGCGTGCGCGTGACTCAGCGATCGGGCTCGAGCTCGTAGCGCAGTCCTTCAGACACACCGTCCACCGCGTGGACGAAGAACCCGATCGCGAAGCTCGACTCGACGAGGCGTGCGCGAACCGAAGCAGGCTCGCCCGGGCTGACGTCCTTGTAGGCGTAGCCCGTCGACTGTTCGGCGAAGATGACTCGCAGTCGACCCGATTCGACCGACACTGTTGCGCGGACCGACTCCGCATTCTTGTGCGGGTCGATGACGTTCGCAGGATCGAGCTCGTGCAGCTCGACGAACCACATGCCTTCGAGTCGTGCGATCGAGCCGTCGCCACTCACCGATCGCCCTGACCACGAGAGCGAGCCGCGGGTCCCACGGACCGATCCGCGCCGCTCCGGCAGCTCGGTCAAATGTCCATCGGGTTGCTCGGCCTCTCGCGCACGCCGTCGTGCATCGGCCTCTGCCCGGGCCTGGGCCACGAAGTAGGCCTCCGCGCCGGGGTTGTCGGTGATTTTTGGGGCGTCGCCCCGTAGCGCGACCGCCGGAAACGTCTCGAGCCGGTTGAGGCGGAGATCGACCTCGACGAGCGAGGGCAGCCGATCGAGGCCACTCGCATCCGTGAGCCGGTTGCGGGCGGCGTGAACCTTTTCGAGCGCGGGTAGATCTCCGAGCCCGGCGAACGACTCGAGCTCATTGCGCTGAACGTCGAGCGTACGCAAGCGCGGCAGGCGACCGACACCCCGCAGCGATTTCAGCCCGGCGTTGCGCACCAGCAGCGTCTCGAGCGAGTCCCGCCCGGGCATGCCGGCGAGATCCTCGAGCGCGACTTCGTCGATGTAGAGCTCGCGAAGGTTGGGGAGTGCGGGCAGCGTCACCAGACTCTCGAGCGGCTCCTCGACGATCCAAAGCGCCTCGAGCTGCTCGCACGCCTCGAGCGCCGACAGGTCTTCGAGGCCGTTGCGCCCGAGCCTGAGGCGCCGCAGCGAACACGGCGGGCTCAGACCATCGAGACGGGGAAGCTCGGCCCCGACCACGCGGAGCTCCTCGAGCCCATCGAGCTCGCTGACCCATCCGAGCGTCGACAGCTTCGGGGCGGACTGCAGGAACAGGTCGCGGAGTCGCCCGTCGAGCGAGTGCGCGACGACCTTGGGCGTGTCACCACTGAGGTCCTCCCGCGTCAGACCGGCAGACTCGAGCACGGTGTCGAGGCGCGCCGCGTCCTCGGCCTCGAGATGCCGATACACGGCCGGGTCCGGCTTACAGCCCGTCAGCATCGCCCAAAGCGACACGATCCCCGCTCCTGTGCGCCGGTTCCAGCCCACACATCATACGACGCACGCCCGCCGGCAATCCCTCATCGAGGGTCTCAGCGGCCGCCGTCGAGCTCGATCGATTGGGCACGCGCCGGAAGAATTCGGTTCACGGGCTCCCGCAGCGGGCTGCCCTCCGGAAAAGCGATCGCGTAGTCCTGGCGCTGAAAGCGAGCCGGCAACACCACGAGATCGCCATCCTGCGGCGTGAGCTGCTCCAGCAGCGGAGCGTCGTGCACCACCGCATCGAGCTCGCCAGCCGCGAGTGCCTGGACGGCATCGCCGGCGGTGGCGAACCGAGAGAAATCGAGCCCCGCCCCGCGTGCGTACTGCTCGCCGGTGGTCCCACCCACGACCCCGACCCGCACGCGCACGAGGTCGTCGGGGCCCGACAGCTCGGCTTCGAGCTCGGCCACCGTGAGACGCGACGCCGCTGACGCGGTGAAGCTCGCGATGATGACGACGGAGCAGAGCATCCACGCCAGCGCAACGAGCCGACCGGCGATGGTGACCGGCGCCTTGTCGCCGTAGCCAACGGTGGTCATCGTGACCGTGGACCACCAAAAGCCGGCGAACACGCCCCGGGCCGTCCCCTCGGAGAACTGGGGATTGGTACGTCGCTCGAGCAAGTAGACGAGCACCCCGACCGCCAGCTGCACGATGGCGAGAAACCCGACGAGCTCGAGCAACGAGCGCGAGAACACCGTGGCCAGCACGGTCGACCACACCGACTGATGCCTGCGCTCGGCCGCAATCGCGAGCCCGGCCGTATGGTACGGATGCGAAAAGTCGACGGTGCGCTCGCGCTCGGCAGTCACGGTGATCGCAGCGATGGACACGTCGAGCGAGCCATCGCGTAGGCCGCTCAAGAGCTCCTCGAGCGGCCGCTCCTCGAGCTCGTAGTCGCGTCCCAGCTCGTCGGCGAGCTCGCGCCACAGGCGGATGCTGGGTCCGTCGAGACGCCCGTCGGGTCGGCGCACGACGAATGGCGGGCTGACCTTGGTCCCGACGCGCAGGACCGGGCTGTCGGGCTCGGCGGCTCGGCTCGGGGGCGTCCACCCGAGCAACATGAGCGCAACGAAGAGACCGACCAGGCGCAGGCTCACGACAAAGGTGCGCGTGTGGGGCAACGACCGATTCTAAGTCCTGCCCGGCCACGATCACCCGCGGCGCCTGCGACATTCCGGCGCGGATCCGTCTCGTGCGGCGCAAACGATGCCGCTCTTTTCCTCGCGCGCGCCCTACCTTGTCCAGGCGGAGACCAACATGAAAACGATCCTCACCGTTTCCATCACCGCTGTGGCCGTCACCAGCCTCGCCTGCGCGAAGAAGCAAGCGGATCAGCCACCGCCTGCGACGGCGGAACCAGAGCCGGCCGAGCCCGCCGTCGAGGACTACCCGGACAAGAACCCGGACCAATCCTCGATCTGGCTCGATCCCAAGGTCGCCGAGCTCTGCGACATCCCAACGGCGCAGTTCGACTTCGACAAATCGAACATCACGGACGAGGCCGGTGCCGCGCTCGATGCTCTCGCGGCGTGCTTCATGGATGGCGCCGCCAAAGACCAGGGAATGCGGCTGGTCGGACACGCCGATCCCCGCGGCACCGAGGACTACAACATGGCGCTCGGCCAACGACGGGCCGGAAGCGTTGCGGGCTACCTCGGCGGCAAGGGTTTGGGCAACGCCCGACTCGAGACGTCGTCTCGCGGAGAGCTCGACGCCAAAGGCAGCGACGAGGCGAGCTGGGCCGCGGATCGCAAGGTGGAGATCTATCTCGCCGAGTAGAGCCCGATGGTGCCGTCCCTAGTGCCGTCGGCGGGGCACGATGCCGACCTGGCGAGCCTGCTGTTGTCGGGCTCGCTGCCGATGCTCGTGCTCGAGTGCAGCCTGCTCCTCGCCGCTGCGTTCGTGTGGATCACGATCGTCATCAAGTCGAGGCAGGTCGCCCGCTGGCGCCGGGCAGAGGAGCGGCTCGAGCGAGACATCTCCGAGACCAGCGCTTGGGAGGAGGTCGAGGAGCGCGCGCGCGGTGACCGGCTCGCGATCGGAGCGCCGGTCCTCGCCGCGATGTGTCGAGCCACCGACTACCCCGAGATCGTCGAGGCGGTCGCCGAGCGTGAGATCGAGCGACAGAACGTCCGCGTTCACGGCTTGATGACGACGCTCTCGTCGATCGGCGCGGTTGCGCCGCTGGCGGGCCTGTTCGGTACCGTCTACGGGATCATCGACGCCTTTCTTCGGATC
>Ga0207422_1002841_pt1 | contig 20310 bp, 16 predicted proteins | sample MarCyaLeptolynsp_FD_187757 | JGI IMG/M metagenome (GOLD analysis project Ga0207422, IMG submission 187757) | Marine cyanobacterial communities from Panama - species 1 Leptolyngbya sp. (SPAdes) | ecosystem: Environmental > Aquatic > Marine > Unclassified | place: Panama: Panama City | collected...
GCACAAGAGGGTGAGCGGCGGGCATGACAGATATCTTTCTTGGACTGGGCGGTAATGGTGAGAACCAGCAGCTCGCGCTTTCGCGGGCAAACCGCCACGGATTGATCGCGGGTGCGACGGGCACCGGTAAGACAGTCACCTTGCAGGGCCTGGCAGAGAGCTTCTCTGCCAATGGTGTCCCGGTGTTCGTGGCCGACGTCAAAGGCGATCTGTCGGGCATTGCCATGCCGGGCAGCCCAACCTTCAAACACGCCGACAAGCTGGAAGGCCGGGCCAAGGAGCTTGGCATGGAGGATTACGGCTATTCCGACAATCCGGTGATCTTCTGGGATCTCTATGGCGAGCAGGGTCACCCGATCCGCACCACGATCAGCGAGATGGGTCCGCTCTTGCTGGCGCGCTTGCTTGATCTCAACGACACTCAGGAAGGGGTGTTGCAGATCATCTTCCGCCATGCCGATGACAATGGCTTGCTGCTGCTCGACTTCGGCGATCTTCAGAGCATGCTGCAATTCGCGTACGAGAACGCCAAGGAATTGTCGGGCAAATACGGCAATGTCTCGAAGCAATCGGTCGGCGCGATCCAGCGCCAATTGCTGAGCTTTGAAGCGCAGGGCGCAGACCATTTCTTTGGCGAGCCGGCATTGGAGATCGATGATTTCCTCAAGCTCGACGACCAAGGTCGCGGCTACATCAACGTGCTGGCGGCGGACAAGCTCATGCGCGGACCAAAGCTCTATGCGACTTTCCTGCTGTGGTTGCTGGCCGAATTGTTCGAGAGCCTGCCTGAGGTGGGTGATCCCGAGAAGCCGACGCTGGTCTTCTTCTTTGATGAAGCGCATTTGCTGTTCGACGATGCGCCCGCTGCCTTGCAGGAGAAGATCGAACAGGTGGTGCGCCTGATCCGCTCCAAAGGGGTTGGCGTCTTCTTCGTCACGCAGAACCCGATCGACATCCCCGAAGAGGTCGCTGGCCAATTGGGCAACCGGGTCCAGCACGCCTTGCGCGCCTTCACCAAGCGCGACCAGCGCGCGATCAAGGCTGCTGCCGAGACATTCCGTATCAATCCTGACCTCGACGTCGAGGAAGCGATCACCGAGCTCAAAGTGGGTGAGGCACTGGTCTCCACTCTCGACGAGGAGGGCGCGCCGACCATCGTCCAGCGCACCTTGATCAAACCACCGCGGTCACGCCTCGGTCCCGTGACGGTCAAGGAGCGCGCGATCATCCAATCGATCAGCCCGTTTGAAGGCAAGTATGACGAAGCGGTCGATCGTGAGAGCGCGGAAGAGATCCTGCTCGCCAAGACTCAGGACGCCGTCGACACAGCCGAAGAGGTCGAAGAAAAAGGCGAGGAAGAGGTCCGCAAGCGCCCGCGTAAATCCAAGTCAATCTGGGAGAAGGCGCTTTCGCGTGGCACCAAGGTTGCCGCAGGTTCGATGGCCGGTGCCGCCGCTGCGGCGGTGCTCGGCAAGAAGAGTCGCGCCAACCCCATGCGTTCGGGCATCACATCGGCGGCGGGTTCGATCGCCACCGATCTCGCCGGACCGATCGCCGGGCGGTTTGTCCGCAACCTAATCGGCGGCTTGATGCGCTGACGGGATCCGCAATTCGGCAAGCAGACCGCCTTCAGCGCGGTTTGTGAGCGTCAGCGATCCGCCATGCTGTTCGGCAATTGCGCGCGCCAGCGTGAGGCCCAGGCCTGCGCCACCGGTGGAGCGATTGCGCGACGCCTCGCCGCGGGTGAAGGGTTCGAGCATATCGGCAATGCGATCTTCCGGAATGCCGGGGCCCTCATCCGCGACCGCAAGGATAGTGACGCCCTCGTCTTTCCGCAGCGACACATTGGCTGAACCACCATAACGCACCGCGTTGCTGACCAGATTGCGCAAGGCTCGCTTGAGCCATGTCACCTGGATCCTGGCCACCGCTCTGGGCGTATCTCCCAAAGTCACCGGCTGTCCGAGATCTTCAAACTCTTCGACCACGCTGGCGCTCAGCGCAGCCAGGTCGACCTGCTCGAGATCCTGATTGCCGCGACCAATGCGAGCCAGGGAAAGAATGTCGTCGAGCGTCTGAGTGATGTCCTCGATGCTTTGCGCCATCCGTGTGCGCTGATCTTTATCGCTGACGCTTTCGATCCGCACCCGCAATGCGGCCAGAGGCGTCTTGAGATCGTGTCCGATCGCGCCAAGCATCACGTCCTTTTCATCGAGCAGGGCCGATATGCGGGCTTCCATCGAATTGTGTGCGCTTATCAGCTGGCGCATATCCGCGGGACCGCTTTCCTTGACCAGTACGGTGCGATCGGGGTTGCGCGAAAAGTCGTCCACCCGTGCGGTCAGTTGCGCCAGCGGCCGGGTCAATCGCCTGACCACCAGATAGAGCAGGGCGAACAGGACGACGAAGATGACAAAGGTCTGGAAGACGATCGTCCTCAGCACGCCCTCCTGAGCGGCTGGGACACGCATTCGGGTGACCAGCCAGTTCTGCTGGTCGGGGCGCTCGACCGCCGCGACGACGACGCGTTGCCTTTGCCAGCCGGGCGTTTGCAACCGGCGGCGCTTGCTTACGTAATCGACCATGAAGGGATCCTCGCCCGCGGCGCGATGCGTTATGCGCACTTCACCGGCTGGAATGCCTTGCTGCTGCAGCACCTCTTCCAGATCTTGCTCCATATCGCTCAGACGTGGTTCGTCGGCATCGATCGGATTTTCATAGGCTGTTTCGAGCGCGATGCGCATGCCGCCACGAAAGGGTCGATCCGCGCGGCGTGGTCGCTCGATTCCGGCCCGCCTCAGCGCGGCGAGACGTTCGCGACGCTCCTCGCCGGCATTTTCAGCGACAAGACGAAAGGCAACCGCGTTGACCAGTGCCGCTTCGCGCCTCTGCTCGGAGGCTTGGTAGAGCAAGAAAGCCGAAATGAACTGGCCGACAAACAGCCCCAAAGCGAGCACGAGCATGACTTGCCCGAGCAGGCTGGTGGGCAGGAGCCGGGGGAGCCGCACGCTCAGTCCTCCGGAGCGGGCATTGCCCGCGTGACCTGGGCCGCGAAGCGATAGCCACCGCCCCGTACAGTCTGAATGAATTGTGGGTCGCGCGTGTCGGCTTCGATCTTGCGCCTCAACCGGCTGACTTGGTTGTCGACCGCGCGATCAAACAGATGCGCCGTGCGGCCCTGGACCATGTCGAGCAAGCGGTCGCGATCGAGCACTGATCGCGGGTGATCAAGAAAGGCGCGCAGCAAGCGATATTCTGCGGTTGAAATCGGGATTGTGACCCCTTCGGGATCGACCAGCTTGCGCTTAAGTGGATCGAGCTGCCAGCCTTCAAAAGCGTACAGCCAATCCGCCTGATCGGTGCTGGTCTGGCCGCCGCGATCCATCCGCCGCAGCACGCTGCGAATACGAGCGACCAGTTCGCGCGGTTCGAATGGCTTGGCGAGATAATCATCCGCACCCAGTTCAAGGCCGACAATGCGATCGGTGGCTTCGCCGCGCGCGGTTAGGAAGATCACCGGCAATTGCTGGGTCTCAACCAGGTGGCGACAAAGCGAAAGCCCATCTTCACCCGGCATCATGATGTCGAGCAGGACGATATCTGGCCGCGCTTGGGTCAAATGCGTGCGGGCGGCTGTCGCGCTGTCCGCCTGAGCCACCGCAAACCCCTGGCCGCTGAGATAGTCTGCCAAAGGCTCACGCAGCGTGGCTTCGTCGTCGACCAGCAGGATGGATGTGGGTGTCTCTGTCATGATGTCCAAATGTGCCATGCCGTTAGCCGGCTCGGCGTGCAACCCGCCTCATCAAAAGCGAAACCGCATACCAAGCCGGCCATGTTGGTGACCATCTGCCCGGGGCCGTTGGGCCGATGGTCACCAGGACTGTTGAAGGTGGGATCGATCAGCCGCCTTGGGGGCCGCGTTTGCCGCGACGGTCCTTGCGGGCGGCTTTGCGCGCTTCCTTGGCTGCTTCGCGCTCGGCTTCGGAAATCGTGCCCGAGCCATCGGTGTCGACCTTTGCAAAGCGAGCCTGGATCGCTGCGTCGAACTCTTCCTTGGTGACGGTCTTGTCACCATTGGTGTCCGCGCGCTTGAGCATCGCCATGGCGCGTCCGCGTTTGCCGCGCATTCCACGTTTGCCGCGGCGCTCGCCACGTTCGGCCTTGCGCGCTTCTTGAGCTGCCGCAATTTCGGCTTCGCTCAGTCCGCCGCTGCCATCGGTGTCGGCATTGGCAAACCGTTCTGCCCGATGTTCAGCACGACGTTCCTGACGTTCAGCGCGGCGCGCTTCACGGGCGGCTTCCATTTCCGCCTGAGTGAGTTCGCCATCGCCATTGGCGTCAGCCTGAGCAAAGCGTTCGGCCTTGCGTGCGGCGCGATCGTCTGCGCTGATCACGCCGTCGCCATTGGCGTCCATCCGGGCGAATTGCTTGTCACCGCGGGCCTGCGCTTCTTCCAGCGAGACAACGCCGTCGCCATTGGTGTCGGGATTGTGCTTGCCCATATGGCCAGCCGCAACGGCTACACCAGCACCGGCTAGAGCCAAAGTAGCGGCCGACAAGGTCAAAGTGAGCTTACGCATAATGTTTCTCCAAATATGTTCTTCCAGCGAAGAGTTACGGCGGCGCTCCCACATGGCCTTGCAGGGGGGAGGAGGCCATTTAGGGAGGGGGGTGCTTGGAAGCGCCACCGCAACTCGCACAATCCGTTCTAGGACCGTTCTGTCGCAGGAATATCTCGGCATCAGGAGAATTTGTCGCGAATTGTATCGCGATCTTGGCCCGGTTCACCGGCGAGACAGGCAAATGCCTGGTTTTGAGGAGCAGAGCCTAGCGCGGCCTGTGCTCGGTGCCTTCGCCAGCGGTGATGAAGACGGCAGTGGCGCTCTCCTCAACATCCGCAATGTGCCAAACGCCCGGAGGGTTGATCGCATATTCCCCGGCTGAGAGCGTGACGGTCTCAACGCGACCATCTGGAAATTCCTGCGTCAACACCATCGATCCGTCAGTACAGATCACAACTTCGGCGCCTTTGGGATGCATCTCCCATGTCGGCCAGCCTTCGGTGAAGGTGTGTTGCGAGACAAGCCGCCCTTCAGCACCATCAGACCCATGGCGCGCGCCATAGGCTTCATACCATTCCATCCCTGCAAATGGCGGTTGGGGCTCAGCGGTTGCGCCGAGCCCCAGATGGATGAAATTTTCGCTTAGCTTGGGTGCAGTCATGATCCAGGTGCTCCAGTCATGCAGAACGCATTGAGTTTGTTGCCATCGGGATCGCGGAAATATCCGGCGTAGAAACCGTCATCGCCGCGCGGCCCAGGTGCGCCCTCATCGCTGCCACCATTTGCCAGCGCGGTGTCATAGACTGCCTTGACCTGTTCGGGCCCTTCAACCTGTAAGGCGACCATCGTTCCATTGCCGACAGTCGCTTCCTTTTCGTCAAACGGCAATGTCGCTGCGACGCCCGGTGCACCGCCCATGCTGCCCCACGCGATAAAGGTCTCGAATTCCATCATCCGGCCCACGCCAAAATGCTTGGCAATCGCGTCATAGAATGTTGCGGCCCGCGCCAGATCATTGGTTCCCAGTGTGACATATCCGATCATTGTAATTCTCCCTCATAGGCGCGACTCGCTCGCGACTCGACAAGAGAACATTACGGGAACAAAAAGGACTCTACAAGGGAGTTAGAGCGGCGCGCATTCCCGCGTGAGCCATTCCAGGTCGTCCCCGGCCATTTGCGGCGCAAGAATCTCGTGAACCTTGGCATGGTAGCGATCGACCCATTCGATCTCTTCCAGCGTCAGCATGTCCTTGTCGATCAGACGTCGATCCATCGGCACGAAGGTGAGCGTGTCGAAGCCAAGATATTCACCTTCCGCGCCGGCAATGTCTTGCGGGACGGTCAGCACCAGATTCTCAATCCGGATGCCAAAGGCGTCGGGTTTGTAATAGCCGGGTTCATTCGACAGGATCATGCCGGCATGCAGCTCCTGGCCCGTGCCGGCCTGGCCGCCAGACGGCTTGGCGATGCGCTGCGGGCCTTCATGCACGCCGAGGAAACTGCCGACGCCGTGTCCAGTGCCATGGGCATAATCGACCCCAGCTTCCCACAAATATTGCCGCGCCAGAGCATCGATCTGCCCGCCGGACGTTCCTTGCGGAAACACCGCCCGAGCGATCTGGATATGGCCCTTGAGCACGCGGGTGTTGCGATCGATCATCTCGGCGGTCGGTTCACCCGGCCCGATCCACACGGTGCGCGTGATGTCAGTGGTGCCATCGGCATATTGGCCGCCCGAATCGACCAGATAGACGCTGCTGGGCGGGATCGGGATATTGCTGTCACTGTCGACTTTGTAATGCGGCAGAGCTGCATGGCCCGCGGCCGCAGAAATCGTATCAAATGACAGATCGCGAAGGTCTGAATGCTCGCGTCGGAAGCTTTCCAATTTGGCCGCCGCAGCCAGCTCATCGACTTCGCCTGATGGGCCTTCGAGCTCAAGCCAATGCAGGAACCGTGCGACGGCGGCGCCATCGCGCGCTTGGGCTGCTCTATGCCCGTCTTGTTCGGCGCGGTTTTTGATCGCTTTGGCAAGGATTGTCGGGTCCTGCTTGATTGCCACTTTGGCGCCAGCCGCTTCGAGTGCCTGAGTGATTGCAGCGACACCAAAATCCGGGTCGACGCTAACGCTCTTGCCCGTCAACTCGCTCAGCGCCCCGGCAAATGCATCGCGATCACGAATCGTCACTGCATTGCCGAGATGCTGGGTCAGTTCGGGCGTCACTTTCTCAGGCGCGATGAACAGATCGGCGTGGCCGTCCGAATGCGCGACGAGGTAGGACAGGGCGACCGGAGTGTGGCTGACGTCGGAGCCACGGATATTGAGCAGCCAGGCGATCGAATCGAGCGCAGGGACAACAACCGCGTCGTGGCCTTCTGCCTTGAGCCAGTCGGCAATCTCAGCGCGCTTCTCAGCGGAATTGCAGCCGGCAAATTCTTCCGCATGGACTATGGCAGGCTCAAGCGAAGGCGTTGGCTGATCCTGCCACACCGCATCAATCGGATTGCCATTGGTGGGGACGAGCGCAATGCCATTGGCCTTCAGCGCGGCGCCATTGGATGTCGCCCAGCCCGAGGTGTGCAGCCAGGGATCATAGCCGATGCGCGACCCTTCGCCGGCATTGTCGCTGAGCCAGGTCGCGACGGTGTCCGCCGGGATGCTGCGATATTCAAACAGCGATCCATCGACCTGTTCGCGAACCTGCACTGTGTAGCGGCCATCGACGAAGATGGCAGCGTGGCTGAGCGTGACAGCGGCAAAACCCGCCGAACCGCCAAACCCGGTGAGCCAGGCAAGACGCTGGGCATATTCGCCGACATATTCGCTCATATGTTCATCCGAGATCGGGATGATGAAGCCGGTCAGACCGCGGCGCTTGAGCTCTTCGCGCAGGGCATTGAGTCGGGCTTCGTGAGTTTGCATCAGCATTTGGTCGATTCCTGTTGGGTCGCTGGCTTGCCGCCGCGGGTCGTTTCGGTATGACACTAGCATAAGCGGTCGGCGCTTGGGATTCCACACTCCGTTGCGCCGATCATCCGTGACGTGCAAAGGGCCTCACCAGAATGACCAAACCGATCATTGCATCCATTTCGCTCGCCGCAGCCATGATTGTGGCTCCGCTTGGCGCAGCCACAGCCAACTCCAATGAAGAAAGCACCGAAGTGACCAGCGAGGCACCAACCGCCCCTCCCGTCGCGGAGAAGCGCGAACACAGCTACACCCATCACGGGATCACGCTGAGCGATCCCTATCACTGGCTCAAGGACCAGTCCTACCCGACCATCGATGACGAAGACGTGCTCGATTACGTCAAGGCCGAGAATGCGTGGTTCGAAGCGCGCATGGCGCCGCACAAGGCGCTGACCGAAGAGCTGTTCGAAGAGATGAAGGGGCGCATCAAGGAAGATGACAGCACCGTTCCGCAAAAGGATGGCGACTGGGTCTATTGGTCCGAATTCGAAGAAGGCGCGCAATATCGCAAGCACTATCGCAAGCCTGCTGCTGGCGGTGACGCCGTCCTGATCCTTGACGAAAACGAGCTTGCCGACGGGCTGGAATATTTCCGTCTCGGCGCCGCCTCTGTCAGCAAGAATGGCCGTTACCTCGCTTATTCGACCGATACTGACGGTTCGGAGCGTTTCACCGCCCGGATCAAGGATCTCGAGACTGGTGAGTTGCTCGACGATGTTATCCCCGAAACGCTGAGCGGGCTGACCTGGGTCAAGAATGACACGGCGATTGTCTACGGCAAGGCAACCGAGAACTGGCGCGTGCTCGATGCCCGTCTCTACACGCTTGGCACCTCAGTCGAAGAGGATGTAATCCTCTATCAGGAAGAGGATGAGAGCTATCGCGTCGGGGCCGGGCTCTCAGCGCAGGACGACTGGCTGATCATCGCGACCGGCGACAATGAGACGAGCGAAGTCCGGCTGGTTCCCGCCGACAATCCGACCGCAGAACCGATCCTCATCAGTGCGCGCCAGAAAGGCCGCGAATATTCGGTCGATGTCCGCGATGGCGAGATCTTCATCTGGACCAATGATGACCACATCAATTTCCGCCTCGCCAAGGCCTCGATCGAGAACCCCGGCGAGTGGGAGACGGTGCTTGCCGGATCGGACGAATTCTATCTGACGGGCTTTGACCTGTTCAAGGATTTCATGGTCACCGAAGGTCGCCTCAACGGCCTCGATCAGGTCCAGTTGCGGACCTACGACGCGCCGGGCGATGCCAAGCCGATCGCATTTCCCGAAGCGAGCTACAATGCCGGCCTGTCCAACAATCCCGAATATGACGTCAGCAAGCTGCGGCTGGCCTATGAGAGTATGGTCACGCCAGATTCGGTGTATGACTATGTCGTCGCGTCGGGCGAGCTTGAACTGCTCAAGCAGCAGGAAATTCCCAGCGGATACGACGCGTCGCTCTACACCACCAAGCGGGTAGAGATCGAAGCGCGCGACGGCACCATGGTTCCGGTCAGCATTGTCATGCGCAAGGATCGCGACATGGGCGGACCGCTGCACCTCTATGCTTACGGGGCCTATGGCTATGCCGTGCCTCCTGGATTCTCGACCACACGCCTCAGTCTGGTCGATCGCGGCTTTGCGTATGCAATCGCGCATATCCGTGGTGGCGATGATCTGGGCCGGCGCTGGTATCTCCAGGGCAAGCTCAATGAGCGCACCAACACCTTCAACGATTTCGTAGATGTTGGCCGCGGCCTGATCGATCTCGGCTACACTGCGGAAGGCAAAGTAACGGCAAGCGGCGGCTCCGCCGGCGGCGAGCTGATGGGCGCGGTCGTCAATCAGGACCCATCGCAATATGGCGCTGTGGTTGCGCACGTCCCGTTCGTCGATGTGCTCAACACCATGCTCGACGCTGAACTTCCGCTCACGCCGGGTGAATGGCAGGAATGGGGCAATCCGATCGAAAGCAAGCAGGCCTTTGCCTATATGCTCAGCTATTCGCCATATGATCAGGTGAAGGCGCAGGACTATCCGCCGCTGCTGGTGACAGCCGGTCTCAACGATCCGCGCGTGACCTATTGGGAGCCCGCCAAATGGGTGGCCAAGCTGCGCGACGTGAAGACCGACGACAACGAGCTGCTGCTAAAGACCAATATGGGCGCAGGCCATGGCGGCAAATCGGGTCGGTGGAATTCGATCTATGAAGTTGCCGAGGAGTTCGCCTTCATCCTGTGGCAAATGGATATGACCGAAAGCGGTGAGTGAACCGGTTTTGGCGACCCGCTTCTCGCGCGAATTCACAGCTGCGCCCGAACACATTGACGAGCTTGGGCACGTCAACAATTCGGTTTGGGTGCAGTGGATCCAGGATCTTGCCACGGCGCATTGGGACGCCGCGGCAGATCCTGCGCATCGCGAACAATTCTTCTGGGTCGTGGTGCGCCACGAGATCGATTATCGCGGCAATATTGCCGAGGGCGAAAAGGCTCATGGCGAGACCTGGATTCCTGATCCGCCGCGGGGTGCCAAATCGGATCGCTTGGTCGAGTTTCGCGATGCATCGGGCAAAGTGCTGGTCAGCGCACGCACCAGCTGGGCGATGCTTGATCGCGCGACACAGCGCCTGGTGCGGGTCCGACCAGACGTCATGGCGCCGTTTCAGACCCTCTAGGCAGCCTGTTCGTCGCGTCGCCGATCAATCTGGCGGCGATCATCGTCACTGCGTGCGGAGAAGCCCTGCCAACGCTCGCTGACGATGCGATTGCGGCCCAATTCCTTGGCTTCGTACATCAGCATGTCGGCACGGCGGTACAGATCTGCAAACCTGATCTTTGGAATGGAATCATAGGGCGCCTGCAACAGGCCGACGCTTGCGGTGACCAATTGCTTGAGTTCGGGCACCGCGCGCGCGACCCGTAGAGTGATCGCCTGGCGCAATTGCTCGATCCGGCGCTCACCGTCCTCGCCTCTCAACATGACGACGAATTCCTCGCCACCAAGCCGGAACGCCAGAGTGTCATCATCTTCATTGAGCGTGAGCGCAATCGTCTTCAGCACGGAATCGCCGACCGCGTGGCCAGCGCTGTCATTGACACGCTTGAAGTGATCGAGATCGAACAGCGCGAAGGTTTCGTAGCCGTCGCGATGATATTGCACGAAGCGATCGTCCAGCGCGCGCCTGTTCATGAGCCCAGTCAAGTGATCCCTGACGGACAAGCGTTCCAGTGTTCGCGCTTCGGTGATCGCTTCATCGCGTTCGCGCCGGAGCGCCAGGAACCGATCAGCAACGGCCAGCGAAATAAGGATCACCTCAAAACCGGTTGCGAGATAGAGCGATTGATCCAAGCTGGATGGGCCAACATAAGCTCCGAGGCCTCGCATCAGGCGATCGATCGATGCCAGGATTATCGGGGCCCATGCAATTGCGATGAATTTCGCCGCCCGGCTACCGCGCCACAGGGCTTCGCCGATTGCCGCGGTGATCACGAAGATCACGGGCAAGAAGGCGTAGAAATAGGCACGATCGTCGATCGCCTGAGTCGTGTGGAGCTGCAGCGCGAAGAATCCGGGCACGAGCATGCACCAGATGCCGGTCCCGATCGTCAGCTTTTGCATCGCGCGGGACTGCGAGCCGGGTTCCAGGAACTCGGCCAGGAACAGGGCTGATACGCCGCAGCCGATTGCCCATGCCAGGGGCCCGATGATCGCGATGGTTGAAACAGGCAAGGTGACAAAGACCGATATCAACCCGCCGGCGAAGGTGACGTAGGTAATCATCGCCACGACCATGACCGCGTGCAAGGCGACGAACCGCTCGCGCAGCACAACGAAAAAGCTGATGTCGAACAGCAAAGGCAGAACGAGCATGCCGACCACCATGGCCAGCAACATCACTTCGACTTGCGACCAATCGGCATCTTCAGGAAAATGCATTAGTCGCGCTTCGGTCAGCAGCGGAACGCTGTGCGGGCGCTGGATACGAACAAAGATCGATTGAGTGTCCTGCGTCACATCCGGCAGGCGCAGCTGGAACACCGGACCTTTGCCAAAGGGCTGTCCGTCGCTCTCCAGATGGCTGACTGATCGGAACGAGCCATCCTTATCTAGCGCTGCCATATCGATTGCTTCGAAACGCGCGATCCGCGAGAAAAAGAAACGCGGCCGCTCTTCGCCTTCCCAGCTTTCTGCGTCGAAGCGCAGCCAGGCAATTGGTTGATTTGCCGCCCACTTTCGATCTTCGCAGATCCACTGGCTTGAGCCTTGGACGACGTCTGCGAGTTCAAGATTGTCGTCTGACGCGAAGTGACAAATGGGGGCGAAAGACGGCTCCCCAGTGTCGCTAGCCCAAGCGGGACCGGCCAGCACAATCGCCAGCAGCGCCGCGATCATCGCGGCAATACGGTTAACACACTTGGGTCGCATAGCTCGGGAAACCTAACGCAAGAGCCGTTACAAACAGTTAAGGCCGCTCCGGAAAACCCCGCAATTTCAGTATGGTTAACAGAATATTTGTGGGTGCGAGTCAGTTCCATTAGTCTGCCGGGCATGAGCGAACGCAAGATCAATGCGTGGCACAAAGCCGGCATCATCGACGATGCGACACGCGACAATATTCTGGCATTTGAGGCTGAGCATGCACGACCGCTCGCCCTATGGGCGGTGTTCGGTATTGGCGCGCTTGCGATCGGTCTGGGGCTGATCTCGGTCGTCGCTGCCAATTGGGAAGACATTCCCGGTCAATTGCGGCTGGCGGTGCATATGGCTTTGATTGCGGCCTCGCTTGGCGGATTGCTGTTTCAGGAACGTCTGTTTCGCGCACAATCTCCCTGGATTGGCGAGGCCCTGTTATTTGTGGCTGGTTTGCTTGGCCTGACATTCTTTGGCCATCTCGGCCAAGTCTATCAGACCACATCGCCGCTGTGGCAGCCGCTTGCGATCTGGCTGGTGTTGTTTGCGCCGCTGCTGCTGACAACCGGGCGCAGTTGGCTGACTGCCGCTCTGTTCGGCGTCGCGCTGGTCTATTGCGCCTGGGAATACGCCTATTGGCTCGAATTCCCGTCCTGGCGCGATCAAATCGAAAATCCGCCCACATTGTGGATCGCGGCGGTTACGGCTTTGCCTTTGCTACTGGTCGCGCCACCAGCGGCATGGTTCCGACAGCGCAGCACGCGCGCCGATTTCTGGCGGCGATTGGAGCAATTGGCGGTCGTCTACGCGGTGGGTGGCGCTTCGATCGCCACAGGATTGGCCGGCGTTGATGCGTTTGACGATGGCGCGTCGGCATTCTTCTCAGGCGCCGGGCAAGTCGTGCGCTCGCTGATCGCACTGGCAGCGGGCCTGCTTGTGGTTCTGGCGCGTCGCAACATGTCGGGCTTGATGAGCGGAGCAATCATCGCAGGTGCGGGCGCCGCCGCGATCATGTCCTATGCTGTCTCTGGCTACCAACTTTTGGCCGGCCTGGTGTTTATGGCGCTGTGGGCCGGGATCGGTGCAGCGGCGCTGGTCGCAGGTTGGCGCGGTGTATTCCAGCTGGCTGTCGCTGCGATTGCGATCCGGCTCATTATCTTGAGCTTCGAATTGGCAAGCGATCTGCTGCTGAGCGGGTTTGGCCTGATCGTGTCCGGCCTGTTGATCGTGGGGATTGCATGGATCGCCTATCGCGTGTCGAGCGCCTTCGCGCCAGTATCGGATGAGGCTGATGGCTTGGAAGAGGGGGCAGACGCATGATGGGGCGGAGCCTTCAAATCGCCGTGGTGCTTTTGCCTGCACTTGGCCTGGCTGGATTGTGGGCGATGAGCGAGCATTACTCGCGTCAGGGCGTGGATTGGGAGGTCGAAGTCCAAGGCTATGATCCACGCGATCTGCTGCGCGGCCATTATGTCGAATACAGCTATGATTGGGCTGGGCTAGAAGATGGCCCAACCCCGGAGATCCTTTGCCTCGAAGGCGATCCGCCTGGGCCGCCAATAGTCTCGCGAGCTGATCAGGTGGAACAATGCGAGAATCCGATCCGCGCCAATTTGAACAGCGTCTATGGCAGCGAAAGCCTAATGCGCGGACGGCTCTATGTCGGCCAGGAGCGCGCGCTCGAGATCGAAGAGTTGATGTTTGACCGTGAGCAGCGCGGCATCATTCGCCTGCGCGTGCGTGAGGACGGCTCGTTCAATCCGATCGATGTCAGATTCCGTCCGCTTACGGAGAGCGAGCGTGAAGCGATTGAGGAGCCGCCGCCGCCACCGATTGCGATCGAGCCTGTGCCCTAGGCTCGGATTGGCCCAAGCCTAGATTGGATTCCCATCCTGATCGCGGAAGATCTCACGGCGACCGACATGGTTGGCCGGGCCAACCAATCCCTCGGCTTCCATCCGCTCGATCCATTTGGCCGCGGTGTTGTAGCCCACGCCCATCTGCCGCTGGAGCCAACTGCCGCTGGCCTTCTGTGCTTCGAACACCGCCTGGCAGGCCTGGCGATATTTGCGTTCGGCCGGATCATCGCTTGCCGTCAATTCGTCGTCAAAACCAAATCCGCCGCCATCTTCGGGCTCTTCGGTCACCGCGTCGATATATTCCGGCTTGCCCTGACCGCGCCAGAAATCGGCCACGGCTTCGACCTCTTCGTCCGACACGAATGGTCCGTGAACGCGGACAACGGCGCCCGTATTGGGCTTGTAGAGCATGTCACCCCGGCCCAGCAGCTGCTCGGCGCCCTGCTCACCCAGGATTGTCCGGCTGTCGATCCTGCTGGTGACCTTGAAGCTGATCCGGGTCGGCAAATTTGCTTTGATGACGCCGGTGATCACATCAACCGATGGGCGCTGGGTCGCCATGATCAGGTGGATGCCAGCGGCGCGCGACTTCTGGCTCAGGCGCTGGATCAGGACTTCGATTTCCTTGCCGACCGTGACCATCAGATCGGCCAATTCGTCGACGATCAGCACAATAAGCGGCAGCGGTTCGTAATCGAGCTGCTCTTCTTCGTAGAGCTCCTCACCGGTCTCAGGATCAAACCCGGTCTGGACTCGCCGTCCCAATGGCTTGCCTTTGGCTGCCGCTGCAGTGACCTTTTCATTGAACGAGCTGATATTGCGCGAATTGACGCTGCTCATCATGCGATAGCGGCGTTCCATCTCCTCGACCGCCCATTTGAGCGCGCGCACGGATTTGTGCGGCTCGGTCACCACTTGCGAGAGCAGGTGCGGGATGTCGTCGTAGCTCTTGAGCTCAAGTACTTTGGGATCGATCAGGATCAAACGGCATTCGGCCGGAGTGAAGCGATAGAGCAGTGACAGCAGGATGCAGTTGAGCCCCACCGATTTACCCGAACCGGTGGTGCCCGCGACCAGCAGGTGCGGCATCGAAGCCAGATCGGCGATGATCGGTTCCCCGGCAATATCCTTGCCCAAGATGATCGGCAGGCTGCCTTTAGCGTTGGCGAAATCGGCGCAGGCGGCGAGCTCTTTGAGCATCACCATCTGACGATCAGCATTGGGCAGCTCGATCCCCATCACTGTCTTGCCAGGGATCGGCGAAACGCGAGCCGACACGGCCGACATGTTGCGAGCGATATCCTCGGCCAGGCCTACAACGCGGCTGGCCTTGATGCCGGGAGCGGGCTCCAGCTCGTACATGGTCACCACCGGGCCTGTCCGAACGGCGGTGATCTCACCCTTCACGTTGAAATCGTCGAGCACGTTTTCGAGCAGCCGCGCATTGCGCTCAAGCGCAAGCTTGTCGAGCTGAGGAGCGGCATCTTCGGGCGGATCAGCGAGCAATTCCATGCTCGGCAAATCGTATTCGGCGAACATGTCGCGCTGCTTCGACTTGGTCAGCGTTGCCTTTTTCGGCGGGGCGGATCGATCCGAGATTTCGGGCGACCGCCGCGGTGTTGGCTCGGCCCGAGGTTCCGCCTTACGCTTGGTCTTGCTTTCGGAATTGCGCGCCGTTTCTGCGCCTGTGACCAGCTCCCGCTTCGAGAACCATGGCAGCGCCGGAAGTCTCTCGCTCAGACCCTCACGGACAAAGTTGGGCAAAGTCAGCAATGCACGCCAATCAATCGCAAACACGCGCGTCAGCAGCGCCACGCCGCCCGCGAGACTGATGGCGGCGAGGCTCAGAATCACCCAGCCCGAGGCGGATTCGCCAAATCGTCCGGCCACAGCCTCGATAGCGGCCGCTCCCAGCAGGCCGGATACTCCGCCAAGCTGCGCCGGCAATGTTCCTCCGGGGCCGTCAAACACCAGCGCCAGGACGGTCGACAGCAGGACCATGGCGATCAGCAGCATCGCGGTCGGCAGCCACCACCGTGTGGTTTCGTCGCGATCCTCATCCTCGACGTCGAGCCACAATCTCCGCGCAGAAATGTAGAGCAGCGGCAGCAGCAGAACCGCTGTCAGGCCGAACAGGAACAGCACACGATCGGCCGCCCAGGCACCGCTTGCTCCCATCCAATTGGCGATGTCATCGGTTGATGATGCGGTCGACGGGCTTGGATCGGTCTGGGTGTAGCTGGCGAGCGACAGAGTCAGGAATATGGTCGACGCGAACAACACGCCCGACCCGACCATTTGCGCAGCGCGTCGCATGCTACGGCGAAACGCAGCGCGCCAGTCTGTCGATTGTTTGCGAGTGCTCATTGCGCGTGTCGCCATCGGGCGCCCTCCTGTTGGAACACACCATGAATCTTGCCGGACTCGCGGTCAAGTAAACTGCGACAAGACGTGCTCATCGGCCGAGGCCGTCAATTGCCGCCCAACGCTCCCAATCCATAGTCCGAACGCGCTTCGCATCCACCCCGCCCAAAGCAATCACAGGCATACCGGCATAGGTTGCGAGCAGGCGAAACCGTGTAGTCCCAAGCACTTGCGCTCCCGGATGGGATCGCGTGGCGAAGACCGGCGAAAGGAGGACAGCGTCCGCGCCCAAGCGATTGGCCAGACCGATTTCCCTCAGATTGTGCGCGGTCGCGAGGTGAATCAGGTCGCGACGACGCGGATAGAGCGATCGCGGGGCGCCATAGGTGCCGTCTGCACCCCATTCGCGCGCGGTCAGGGCGCTATCCGCGAGGATGATCGCGTGACTGCGAGATCGGGCGATTTGGGCCAATTGCTGAAACCGGGCCCACCGATCCGAGTCCTGAAGGTGGTAATGGCGATAGATAAAGCCACTTCCGCGCGGCAGCGCATTCAGCGCCTCAGGCAGCGTTGAATCATTGCGCTCATCAGAAAGCAGCCAAAGCTTGGGGAGGGGCTGGTTTCGCTGCATCAGCGCGGTATAGCGCCTCACCATGGAAAGTGCACAGGATCGATTGAGCCAGGTTGAAAGCAGCGTTGCGCAGATGTGCAAGATTGCGCGGCGCGATCGCGGCGATGTCCAGCTGATAGCCGTCAGCAAAACTCACCCAACCGAGCGGATCCGGCCCTTGCTCGACGCAGGTCATCGCGTGTTTGGCGAAAATCGTGTGCAGGAGGCACAAGCCAAATGGCCCGGGCTGCGCGAAGCCTATCCCGATGCCGAATTGCATCTGATCGGCCAGTTGCAGTCCAACAAGGCGGAGGATGCCGTCGAGATGTTCGATTGCATTCATGCCTTGGATCGGCCGAGCCTGGTCAAAGCCTTGGCCAAGGCCATGGACAAAGCAGATCGCAGGATTCCCTGTTTCATCCAGGTCAATGTCGGCGAGGAGGAACAGAAGGGTGGCTGCGCGGTGACCGAGCTTGCAGGCTTCATCGCTCAAGCTCGAGACGCTGATATTCCCATTGCCGGCCTGATGTGTCTGCCACCCGCTGGAATCGAGCCGGCTCCTTTCTTCGCGCTCTTGGCCAAATTGGCCGCTGACAACGGGCTCGACGGGCTGAGCATGGGTATGAGCGGCGATTATGAGACGGCGATCCGCCTTGGCGCCACGCATATCAGGGTCGGCACCGCGCTGTTCGGTGCTCGCGGTGGCTGATCTGAGCAAGCTGGAGCTTTTTCAGCAACAATGGTTGAGCAAACTCAATAGCGGCGCGAACGCTATCTTCCGGTTCGAGAACCATACGCCTGGAATGGCGACACCATCATCCATTGCGGATCGCTTCGTCTCCAGCCTTGGCTACAAGGCGATTGGTTTCAATTGGGAACTGCTAGACGCGTTTGAAACTGCGTCGGGCCCTCGATCGGCATTCGACGAGGTCAGCACGGCTGTGGGAACAGATATCGCCAATCCCAATCAGATCAGGCTGGAGCCGAGCCAATCCCGGGCCTGCGCGGCGCAGTTTCTCGATGCATTTGATCAAGGCACGCGGACGGTTGTATCCAATCGCTATGACGGATTGTGGAATCCGATTGCTGGTCAAGCGGTCGAATGGGGCTTCGTCGCCTTCGACGATAGCCAGATCGCCTTGCTGCTGCTGACCGATTGACGGACTTCTCGTGCAACGAAAAAGGGCGCCCCGGAAGGAGCGCCCCTGATCTGTACCTGTGGTTCTAAGCTTAGAACGCGAAGGTCATTTCCGCGCCAACCTGACGACCCTTCGCCAGTGGCGAGAAGGTGCCAGCAGCAGGTGCCGGATCAAACGGCTGGTTGACGCCGTTTGACAGCGGGCCACCGAAAGGCAGCTGCGTGTCGCCACCAGCCTGGACTTCGTCGAGCAGGTTCTTGCCGTAGATCGAGAAGGCAAGCCCATCGACCGGAGTGTTCCAGGTAACGTTGGCATCGAGGTTGCTAGCCTGCTGGATGAATCCGAAATTGTTGTCGGTGTAAGCGAATTCATCGCGATACTGGAAGTTCACGCGGCTGACGATCTCGCTGTCACCCAAGAGCAGCTCGTGGATGAAGCCAACGCCCCAGGTCACTTCTGGCACACGCGGCAAACGCAGTTCCAGATCGGTGTCATTGATCACACCGTCGCCCGAAATGTCGAACAGGATCTCATCGTAATCATCGTTGATGAAGCCGATATTCGCGGTGAACAGCAAGCTGTCGGTCAGACGAGCGCGTGCCTCAGCTTCAAAACCGAGGATCGATGCGTCCGCGGTGTTGAAGATCGACTGAGCAACACCGGCAGTGGCCGATGATTGGTTCACTTCGCGCTGCATGTTGGCGATGTCGGTGTAATACGCCGCCACGTTCAGCGTGAATGCGCCATCAGCGGTCTCGAACTTGCCGCCGATCTCGTAATTGTCGACCTGCTCTTCATCGAAGAAGAAGTTGCCGGTCGTCGCCACAACCTGCTCAAACGCGGTCGCGTTGGTGATGCGGAAGTTATAGCCGCCCGAGCGGAAACCACGGGTCCAGTGCGCATAGATCTGGCTGTCGTTGAATTCGTACTGGAAGCCGAATTTTGGCGACACATTGGTCCAGGTCTCGCTGTCGGTGAAACCGTTATTCTCGGTCGGGATCAGCGAGTTCACGCCGGTGGTGGGGCAAGTGCGTGCCACGACCGAACAGGCCGTCCGCGGACGAACATAGGTGATCGCGACGTCCTTGGTTTCTTCACTCCAGCGGATGCCGCCGATAACTGACAGGCTGTCAGTGAGGTAGAACTGGCCGCTTGCGAACAGGCCGATCACTTCGTGATCCTGAATGCCGCCACCATAGAATGTCAGTGGCGTGGAAGGCGGAATCTGACGGATCTCGGTGTAAGCGAGGCTCTGGTCGAAGTAGAAACCACCAACCGTCAGGTCGAAGCTGTCGGTCGAGACGGCATAGCGGATTTCGTTCGAAATCTGATCCTGTTCGGTTTCAGTGTCCGAGTGGAAGATGAACACGGGCAAGGCGTCGATGTCGCCGCCGGTCGCACCGGTATAGTCACGATAGCCAAAGATATTGGTCAGCGTGCCTGGGCCGATATCGAGTTCTGCAGTCAGCGAGCCGGTCCAGATCTCGTTCGAGTAGAAGCCGGTGTTGTCGATCGAGAAATCGAATGTGTCGCGGCTGAACGTACCGCGGTTCTGCGCCGCCGGGCCATCGCCATCGCTTTCGAAATAGTCGAGCTTACCGGTGACGGTGAGATCGCCAAGACGCGCTTCGAGAGCGCCGCGCAGGATCTTGGTCTCGGCTTCACCGTGGTTCGAACCGTCGAACAGATTGGTGAAGTAGCCTTCATCCTTGTTGTGGTAGGCGCCGAGCTTGAACAGCAGAGTGTCTTCAACGATCGGGCCAGAAACGACGCCGCTGATCGTGTAGTTTGCGCCGCCGCGATCATCGAGCAGCGGGCCATCGACGGCCGCGCGGAACTTGCCTTCGAAATCTTCGGTCGGGTTGCCGGTGTTGATCAGAACAGCACCGCCCGTCACGTTGCGCCCGAACAGCACGCCTTGCGGGCCGCGCAGAATTTCAACGCTTTCAAGATCGAACAGGTCAAACACGACGCCGGCATTGTTGCCGAGATAGACGCCGTCGATGAACACGCCGACGGTCGGATCGATCGATGGGATCGAGCTGTTGATACCGAGACCGCGGATCGAGAAGTTCGCGGTGCCGCGCGCTGTGCCGATCTGGTCAAGCGATACGTTCGGCGCCGAATAGGTCAGGCTTTGAACGTCACGAACCTTGAGCGCTTCGAGACTCTCGGAGTTGAACGCGGTAACCGCCAGGGGAACGTCCTGAACATCTTCAGGGTTCTGCGTCTTGGTGCCGGTGACAATGATCGAACCGACATTGTCGAGTAGGCTGGTGCGCTCATCTGAATTGTCTTCAGCGGCGTTGTCCTGCGCTTGAGCTGCCAGGGGGGTGGCAAGCGCACAGGTGGTAAGCAGCAGCGCAAGACCGCGCTGAGCGTGGAATAGGGGTTTCA
>Ga0207422_1002845_pt1 | contig 20278 bp, 20 predicted proteins | sample MarCyaLeptolynsp_FD_187757 | JGI IMG/M metagenome (GOLD analysis project Ga0207422, IMG submission 187757) | Marine cyanobacterial communities from Panama - species 1 Leptolyngbya sp. (SPAdes) | ecosystem: Environmental > Aquatic > Marine > Unclassified | place: Panama: Panama City | collected...
TGAGCTGGGTTTTCTCTTAGTCCAGGTCTCTGAGCCGTTTCATCAGCGACCGCATCAGACCCGCTGACTTCTTGCGCCAGTTGAAATACGTCGCCTGGCTGATGCCGGCATAACGGTAGATCTCCGCTACAGGAACACCTTCTTCCCCACGCTTCACAATGAACGCCTTCTGCGCATCCGACAACTTCGATGCCTTCATCAATTCCGCTCATTCCCAGCCAGGAATATCGTCGCGGAAAACTCTAACCCAAATTGGGGGCAAGTGCCGGGTGCACATCACTGCGGAACGGCGAGACATTCCAACTTCAAACTCAGCAACCAAACGGCGACGCAGATTGTTCGACAAGGTATGAGGACTGGCCTCCTTCGCCAGCTCTTTTCTTGAAGCAGATCTTACGAAGAATGTGGATTTTATTTCGATGCAACGTGAGTAGAAGATGCTCAAGTTAAAATTAATGCTTCGGCTACCCTTTCTCGCAGGGTAATTATCAAAATATGTTCTCATAAAATGAGATTATTTTTGCTTCTTCATTCAAAAATAGGAAAATACCCAACAACGACTATTTTTGTATTTCCGTATCCGCTGGAAACAAATACTCGTGGTTCCTCTTTTTCGCTATTTTGAAAATTTGCACATTCAACGCTCGTGGTGGTCTTTGTAATGAATATTTCTTTATGCTCGTCGCCTATAATTTCTATTTCTGCCGGCCCCCCGAACAAGCAAACGTAGAGTGCGGATGTCGGATTTTCGAGTTCTAGAATACTAGAGCCGTGGATTACTTTTACCAACAATTCTGAAGCTGTAGCTCCAGTCACGCCAAGCGGCACAACGAGCGAGAACAACGCACAGATGAGCCATGCATATCTAAGCAATTTACTTGCCCATTTCGCTACTTTGCTAAACAAGATCAACCTAACCAACTTCATTGCGGTAAACGACAAAGACCTGTGAAGCACTCGTGGCTTCAATCATTTGCAAAACAAAGAGCGTCTTTCGGATACCTGCGCAAACGCGGAAGAACGGAACGCCAAAATGGCAGTCGATTGATTTGTCGCCTAAATGAGGCGGAACAAATTTGCACTCCGGTTTCTAAGTGGAAGCAAGCATAGCCGCGAATGCTTCCGAAAGTTGATATCAAACCTGGTATTCTTAGGTCTAACATACACACTGTTAACTCAACTTTGAGAACCATGCGCTTTACACTTTTTTCGTTGGTCTGTAAAAACGTCTCTCGACTAAGTGATTTCAATTGATTTCTTCAGTATTTACTACAAAATTCCCACCTTATCAGACGCCTGAATCAAGACGATTTTGAATTTAAAGTGACGTTAGTGCTCAGATAGTCTAGCCAATATGGTGAAACAGATTGCGGGATAAGGCATTAGCTGAATACCTTTGACTCGTGCTGCCGAAGCCCCACAGAATTACTCCTCTTTTTGCTCGAGCGTGGCCACGCTTGCTCTTTGAGGACAAATACAACCCTCAAATCGTTTAACGGTCGCCACAACACTTCCAACAGCTAAAGTGGGCTCAAAACTGTTAGTTGTTTCAACCATCAGACTTGAAGATGTTACGGGCACATGCGGACGTTGTCGATGGATCTGAGTCTCAAATGATAAGAGAACATCGTATCACACGTTGGATTGTGGTGCTTAAAAGGCGTTGAATGGCAAGAGAGGCAGAAACGGACCACGAGCCGTAAGCTCGCAGGAAGTTGCTTTCGACAACAAAGCTATCGGCAGTGTCTCAAATGAAGGCAAACACCAACTAGAGCCTTTTCCGGTCACTCCGTGTCGTGTCCAGCAGCCGAAAAGTAGGTCCGGCTAGCAGCGGGAAAGAATAGGTCTACGAAAAGCCGAGACGGGACGGAGTGTCCGCAGCTTGCGCGATCGAAACGATCGTCAAAAGACCGGCAAGTATTCTTGTAATCGGCTTCTTCCAAACGCTCATGCCGGAAAACACTCCCTGACGCGTCATAAATTGGAGAGAACGGCAACCGCTCTCTCCCAATGCTTGGTGCTGTTTGACCTGCTCCCCTGAAAGTTCCTCGTTTTGAGGTTAGTCGGTTCCCAATTAAAGGATACAGACGATGAAGCGATCCAGGCTCTTTGAAGAACAGATCATCGGTATTTTGAAAGAACATCAGGCGGGCATTTCGGCCGCCGAGCTTTGCCGCAAATACGGTGTCAGCGATGCAACCTTTTACATCTATGGATGTCTCTCCCGTTGCAAGATTTCTTCGGCTCAGAACTGACCGTATTTCCCTGGTTGCAAACATCTATCCGGCGTCGCCGGTTTGATGGCGAGCCCAAACGGGAATTCCGCGTGGTGAGCCTCAACAAGTGGTCGGCATCAGAGAGCCACAACAAAAGCAAGGTTCCTCACACACCGGAGTTTGCCGGTCGGTTCATTTCCTTGGTCGTCTTGGAATCCTTGTTTCGCGCTCAAGCGTGGGCACGGAACTCCTCGTTTCTGCGCAGCATTGCCCAGATGATACGCGCGTTTCTGTTGGCCACCGCGACAATGGCTCGGTTCATTCCGCGTCGCTCGCGGATCGAATTGACCCATCGGCTGAATGTGTCCGTTCTGCCTTGCGATACGCGAACGACAGATCGAGCGCCATGGATGAGCAAAGTTCGGAGATGCTTGTCTCCTCGTTTGCTGATGCCCATCAGAACGCGTTTGTCACCGCTGGAATGTTGGCGCGGAACCAGCCCCATCCAAGCGGCCATATGTCGACCGTTCTTGAACTCTTTGCCATCGCCGACCGCGGCAACAACAGCAGTGGCCGTCTTTGAGCCAACACCGCATATCCGCGCAATACGCTGGCAATCGGGGTTCGCACGAAAGACCTGATCGATGCGTCGGTCGAAGGCTTTGACCCGCGCATCGAGTTGCAGCATGAACGCGAATAGGTCGGCAAGGATCTCGCGGGTCGTGTCCGTCAGGCCGTTTGTTTGATCCTCTAGGATCTCCGGAATGCGATGCCGTGCCCGGCCCAATGTCAGCGGGATTGTTACGCCCCTGTCAAGCAAGAGACCGCGCATCTGGCATGCCAGTGCCGTTCGGTGGTTCACCAAACGCCGACGCGCCCGATGCAGAGCCTGAATGTCTTGCTGCTCTTCGCTCTTGGGCGGAACGAACCTCATGTTCGGTTGCATCAGCGCGGTGCATATTGCCTCCGCATCGTTGCGGTCATTCTTCTGGTGTTTGAGGAAAGGTTTGACGTACTGGGGAGCAATCACCTTGACCGTATGCCCAAAGGCCTCGAACTGATGCTGCCAGTAAAATGCGCTGGTACAGGCTTCGATGCCAATCTGACAGATGGGTATATCGCCCAACGCGGCAAGCAATCCTTCGCGCCGGATCCGCTTCTTGAACACGGCATTGCCCTCAGCATCAACGCCATGAAGCTGGAACACGTTCTTCGCAAGGTCGATCCTCATGAATGCTATCGTCATCTCTTCCTCCAATTTGCTGTGACACTCTCACAGCGTCGCGGTTGGAGGGAGAGACATCCATCCCATTAAGTGGCGCTCGAAGTACGGCGGCATGGAGGTGGCTGATGGCCAAAAGGCTGAAGTCTCTTGAAGAGGAGAACGCAAAGCTGAAGAAGCTGCTCGCGGAGTCGATGATGGATGTGTCGACGCTCCGCGAGATGCTCGGAAAAAACTTCTGACGCCTGACACGAGGAGGAATGCCGTGAGCTGGGCAATTGGGACCAGGGGCTATTCGCAACGCCGCCACTGCGGGTTGGTCGGTATCGATCCGCGTGTTTACCGCTATCGGTCGACGAGATCCGATGATGCTGGGTTTCTGCGCACGGTTCGTTGATCACAGCGTCGGACTTCATGCCGTCACCGCCGACGAACTTGTCGAAGAAACCGTTTTCCAGTGCCTGGCGCAAGATTGTCCGGCCGGTGCCGTCGCCATAGTCGAAGATCACGAGCGTGTCCGCGCCGCCCTTGGCGAGTTCCGCCAGGTTGAAGCGATAGGATGCCTTGCCTTCCTCGTGCGCGGCGAACTGGGTGATATCACCGCCGAGCTCATCGACATATTCGGCCTTGAACGCGTTGGCGAGGCCGGTGCCGTAGTCGTTGTTGAGGTAGGCAACGGCGACCTTGCCGTAGCCCATCTCCTTCATGGTGCGGCCAATGCGCAATCAAAAATCCACTTATGAGCACGGCAATCCGTTCCACTGCTGCTTAACATGCCAGCGTTCCACATCTGGGCTTTCAACTGCGAATGACAATTCGGTTCAAGCGAAAAAGAGCAAACCTAAACGTCCATCGGAAAACCACATGTCTCGCACGCCAAAAACTGGAAAGGATGACCGCTAGCGCAGGTTCTCCTGTCGTTTCAGGAGGTCTTCCTCTAATTTCTCGAATTCTCCGCAATCAATACGCACCATAGTTCTTACAGACATGGCAGACTTGAAACTTGATTTCGTGTGCACGTAAAGAAGCTGGTCAGGTGCAGTGAGCGTCACATGATCGAGTCCGCCTTGGGGGAACCCGAAGGTGAGAAAACGGCCTGCCGGATTAAAGGCGCCATTCTGATAGGTTGGCCCCAGAACATAGGTGCCGGCTTTATCCCACTCATAGACGCGGCCAAAGACCAGATAGTCGGTACCCTTTATCTGCTCGAACCGCAGCAGCATCTTCTCGGTCAGGATTTCAGCGCTTCTAGGGTTGCTTGCGTCAAACAGCAAAGAGGTCGAATCGAATTGTCGGCTTTGCCAGCAGCCGGTCATTTCTGACAAGTCCTGCGCATGGGCATGCATTGCTGGCACGAATGTCAGGAGTGTCAAAGCGATCTTCATGAATCCTGCTGGCTTTTGTCGCCGTGTCATCATTGCGCTAAAGGAACCTCCGGCACGACAAACTCCTTTATGTGATCGGTGTAGCCGGGATTGGGCTCCGGACCCATAATGGCTTTGCTGCCGCGATAACCCAGCCGGGATATTCCCTTGTTTCCGATGGTGAAAATGTGTTCGGCCGGCACGCCCAGATCAATAAACGCATCCGTGATGACATCAGAGTCGGCGTAACCGTAAACGGGCGTCAGATTGAACTCGGCTTTTGCTCCATTCACCATCGAAACAAACAGCTTTGTGCCATTGTCTCCCATCCAATTCGCCATGGCATCTCCACGGTTCTTTGCATTGACGACTTCGTCGTCGCCGTCACGAAGCAGCAGAAGTGTGTGTTCTTGCTGAATTGGGAAACCATTGTTTTCCAGCCAATCGAGCGTTGCCTGACACATCGTCTTGCCGTCTACATCCAATTGACGCGGTCGACCGGCCATATAGACGATGACGTAACCCCTGCGCTGGTAGATGTTCATCATTAAGGCAGCATCGAGTCTTGGATAGGCAATGCCTTGATCGACAAATGCGCCATTGGTCGGGCCATAGTCCTGAAGCACGTAGCCGCTCAGGACTCCGTCGATATCGGTGACGACGGCTTGTCGATTCCGGAGTTGATCAGCATCCGCTTCGTTCAGCTCACGGCACATGTCCTTTGCCAGTGTCGTCTGCAACCCCCCGAAAACGACCAGGAGTCCTAGAAGCGCAATGCTCGCTGCATGGCGCGTCGAACCTATCAATGTCATGTTCCGTCCTTTTTTGCCTTGAGCGTCTCGTATTTCAGGATCCATATCTTCGGTCAGCGGTTATGGTACGATCGTAAAGTTCTGAAGCATGCCGGTCTCTTCGTGGGCGAGGAAGTGACAGTGGAACACGGTTTTGCCGACAAGCTTCTCGTCAAAACGTGTCCAGATCCGCAGCATGCCTTTGGGGGGAATGATGATCGTATCACGCCACATATTCGGTCGATCGATATGGGACATCGCCTTGATCCGCGCTGCGACCATGGAACGATCGGCTTCCGGGACCAGATCATCGCGGACCGTCAGCGCGCTGAAATTCTCTTTGACCTGATAGGGGTTGACGTGCAGATGGAATGGATGCGTGCCAGCGGAGGGGTTGCTTATGACCCACTCTTCAACCGTTCCAGCCTTTACATCGAAATAGCTTTCGTCGGGCCGATAATCGCGATCATTGATCTTGAATTGCGGGAAGGGAAACCGGCAAGTGTCGCCTTCAAGGTCGAAAACAAAATGGCGGCGGCGAATGATCTCTTCTTCTTTGATATCGGCCTCCGCTGCGACGCCCGGTGTGAAGGTCATCTGCGAAATCGCCGCCTGACCGCTTGCCTCCTCGTCGGTAATGCGGATCGTGGCCAGCATCTGTTGTTTCGGTCCGGTACCAAAAAACTGGATCGTCTCGCACCGGTCGCTCCAGATCTCGTAAATACCAGGCTCGGCGAGCTGAACGAGAATATCATGGCGTTCACCACCGGCCGTCACCATAAGGTTCCGTTCAACGGGCTTGTCGTAGGCTATGCCATCAGAGGCAATGATCCAGAACGGGTGATTGACATCGTCGGTCGCTGGCGGGCCGTTCGGTGCATCATCTTTTTTGACGATGCGAAAACCGCAGAGGTTTTCGATCGTCGCCGTCAGATGTCTCAGTAGCACAACCTCGTTGCGCTTTATCGTGTATTCGGGGCGGTAACGGCCCGTCACCATGAAGGTGTAATTGTCGCTTTCATTCTGGTTCGGGAGGAAACGGGCAATCGTCGCAATGCCGGGATTCGCACCTTCAGGAGCTGTGTCCGGATAATAATGCGGATCATGAACAGCAAACGGGATTTCCGTATTGATGCCGAAACTTTTCAGCTCTTCATCATATTTACCGCGTACCAGTATCAGCCCGGCCATGCCGCTCCATGCCTGAATCGCAACGGAGTTATGGCGATGCGGATGATACCAGAAGGTGCCGCTGGGATGATCTTCGGCCAAGGAAAAAGTGTAGGTCTTCTCTTCACCGGGCTTGATCGTGATGTAATCGGCTTCGGGATCGAGCGTTCCTTCAGGCTCAAACAAGTGCGGCGTTACCTGTAGCCCGTGCGTGTGTAAGTTTGTCCAGTTGTAGTTTTTTGGAATGTTGACCTCGTCAACATAGATTTTGCTGATATCCGTATCGGGGTCACAAGAGTTCGTCATGGAAAAGCCAAGCGGATCCGATTTGTGCAAAAAGGCGGAAGGTCCTTTGTTCCTGTCGATCAGATAGAACCAGTCTTCCGGCTTAGGTTCCGGCGGGCCGATGTTTTCATATTCGCCCTCCTCGAACAGCTGATTGACAATCTTCACGCTGAAGGGTTGCCCCGGTTTTAACTCAAGCACGGGCCCAAGGAAGTTCTGGTCAACCACCCCGTCCTTGGCCCAGGTTCGGCTTTTGTATTGAAAGCGGCCGGACTTCATTGTCTTGCTCGCGGGATTAAGTGTGCCATCTGCGTCCACACCGTATTCGAGATCGAGCTCATAGGTGGCGAATTTGGCGACCAGTGTGAGGTCCGGACCTTCCTCAAGCGCTTCCCCTTCCAGCGCATTTTCGCTTGTTGTCGCCTGGGCCAGAGCATTTTGGCTCACAAGGAGCCCTCCCGTGGCGGCCAGCGTTCCCTGCAATAGTGCACGCCTGGAAACCTGCCCCATAAGTATGTCGCGAAAATCTGCCACCGGATTGGTATGGCGCTTATTCATGGTCAACTCCCTTTGAATTGGAAAGCGGCAAATGGTTGCGCAAAAACCATGCCTGCGGAAACCGGGGCTCTTGTTTGTGTTCAGCCGGTTCGTTGAAACTGTCACGCGACAACGCTCCGTGCTTCAATCCAAAGGCATGACCCCGGATTTCTCATCACGCAAACGCAACTGCCAATAGCGATGCGGAAGCAATCCTTGCAGCGCTGTCGAATTACGTTTTGATCCTCGTGCTTGGCCGATACCAAAAGAAAAAGCCCAACCTAGCGAATCATGTTCGAAGGATGACCAAATTTCAGAGAAAAAGAAAGATGTACCGAACGTCTATTTCAAGTATTTCTGTCGATAGATAGAATAAACCTCGATTCATCTCCAGATTTGAGCTTGACTTTTGAAAGTTGAGACACACAGACAATGATTTTTGAGACAATAAAACTGGATTTGAATTAGCAAAACAGTAATCTAATCGTCTATAGTGATAGATAACAGGTTCGATTCGCGATTTTGGGCCGGAGAATTTCACGAAAATGAACAGGGCCAACACTGCAACCACTCACTGGGAAGGCGATCTCCAATGGAGGTTTAGGGCTCGTCCGCGAGTCCGGCGTGACAGGAAGCGGTGCATTCACAGTAAGCTGCAGGCCGTGTGCTCGTCCGCGCCGACATAAGATGCTCCTCAATGCAGGGGCAAGAATTTAAGGGGGATGAAATTGAAGACGACGCGCCGTGAATTCATCGCCGCTACCATCGGCGGTGTTGCACTCACAATATCTCCCCTTTCTGTATTTTCGAAGCAAACCGGATCGAACACTGCTCATGCGACATCGCTCAGTCCGGACAAAGATTGGCAGGATGGCCCTGGGCAGGCTCGGTTCCGTATCGATGGGCACCAGAAGGTCACCGGCAGAAAGATCTATGCAAGAGATTTCAGAGCACGTGATCTTGAAGGTTGGCCGGATGTAGAAGACGTTGCGATGGTCGTCCGTGTTCCGTCAGTGAATCGCGTCTTCAAAGGCATAGACATCAGCCGGTTACCAGCCAACCTACTTCCGAAGGCGATCATAACCGCCTCTGATCTGGCAAACGACTTTGTTGGCATCGCCAAGTCCGACTTCCCCGCAGGCAAATACCTGATTGCTCCTGGCAACATACCAGATTACTTCGGTCAGGCGGCAGGTCTGATCTTCTTCGACGACTACTTCACCATGGACCGCGCACGCCGCGCAATCCGATCGGATCCCACGCAAGGCTTAAGTCTGGGCGATGAGGTAGCCCCACGAGGCGAATCCTATTTTGAGCCGGAAACTAGCATTATTCATGCCCGAAGCGACGGAAACAGGGATTTGTTTTCGCAAGTAGCGGGCGGCCCCGTGCGTCCGCAGGAGGCAAAAACCAAACGCGACATCGAGGCAATGGGTTGGGTCGACAAGATCCGCGAGAAGCTTGAGGCCTCGGACGACCTCGGATGGACCGCCCTGAGCCGCTCTTATGAAACCCAGATGATCGATCCGATGTTCATGGAACCGGAATCCGGCCTGGCCTGGCTCGACCGCAAGGATGGAACGCTGCATTTGCTGATCGGTTCGCAGTCGCCAAGTTATGATGCGACGGCGGCTCTCGAAATCTTCTCCGATCCGATGAGCAAGCTTGGTGTCAAGAAGATCAACTTCATCTCGGCATATCCCGGTGGCGGGTTTGGTGGACGGGACACATCAATCCTCTGTCTGTTCCTGGCCATCGCAGCAGCCTATTCCAAACGACCGGTTCGTCTCGTTTACGACCGGTTTGAACAATTTCAGGCGGGTATGAAGCGTCATCCATCGCGCTGTGACGTCAAATTGGCGGTCGACAAGGATCACAAGTTTCAGGCCATTCAAAACTACATATATCTAAATGGCGGCGGTAGAAGAAATGTCAGTGGGTATGTCGCCCAGGTTGCCGGACTCTCGGGGACCGGTCCTTATAGCATACCCCTTGCCGACATCTGGTCTCGGGCCCTGCGAACAACGGCAATAACGGCGGGATCGGTTCGCGGTTTCGGGGCGCTGCAAAGCCAGTTTGCAGTCGAAACCATGATTGACGAACTCGCCGGAGAAATCGGCGTCGATCCAATCGAATTGCGGCGCAAAAATGTTCTTCAGGAAGGTGATGAAATAGACACCGGCGCGGTGGTGGCTCCGCCTGGCCTAAGTACGATGTGCGACTTGGCCAGTGCGCATCCGCTTTGGCAAGAACGGCAGCGGCGCCGTGCGGATACAGCCTCAAGCGAATATGCCCACGGCGTTGGTTTTGCGCTCGCTATGAAAAACTATGGCACGGGAGCGGACGCCGTGCTCGATGAGGTTGCCATCGCCCCAGACGGCAAGATCAGTATTACAACCAATGTCATCGACATGGGAACTGGAACGGCAACCACGCTGGCAATTGCTACCGCAAACGCGCTCGGCGCCAACGCTACGGAAGTTAACACCGGAATCATCGCTCCATTCGCTGCACTGAAGCTCGAAGAGGGTTTCAAGATGCAGCCAGACAACCCACGATGGACACCACTTATCTTTGAGTCGACCAAGGCGTCATCAACCTCATCGAAATGGGTGCACGGTGTCAAGCAGGCAAGCGCCGTGTTGCTCGCTACCGGATTGCTTCCAGCCGGCCGTGAATTGTGGGGCGCCGCATCCAGTGATGTGCAAGAAGCCGACGTCAAATGGGTGGACGGTTCGCTCTCCGCGCCCGGTCGCGAGCCGATTGCGCTTGTCGACCTTGCCCGCCAGGCGCACGCCGGCGGCCACGTGGTCTCGGCCATGATCCATGCCTTCTATAGCGGTAGATGGATTGAAGCCGACTACGCTGTTGGAGACGAAACATTCCGTTGGCAAATCGATGCTTTGTCCATTCTCCGTGCCGGAGAGGCGGATCGGCAGCTTATTGATCGTGAGAATCCGAAGCTGTTCACGGTTGAGAGCATCTGGGAAGGCAACGGGCAGAATTACGGCGCCACAGGGTGTCTGGCTGCAGTCAAGGTCAACCGCGAAAGCGGTGAAGTGTTTCTCGATCAAGCGGTTCTCTACATCGGACCGGGGAAGGTCTTGCAGCAGGATCTGCTGGAGGGACAACTTGACGGTTGTTTTGCAATGGGCGTCGGCCAGACCCTGCTAGAGAACCTTCCGACATATGAAGGTGGAGCCGGCAACGGACACTGGAACCTGCATCGCTACCATGTGCCATTATCTGGAGATGTGGCGCTGGGCAGGGTCGAGAAAGTCATTCTCCCTCCGGAGTCGGATGATGCGCCTGCGCGCGGCATTGCCGAACTTGGCATGCTGGCCGTTCCGCCCGCTATCAGCAACGCCGTTTCCCACGCCACGGGAGTCCGCTTCCGACGCCTGCCAATCACCGCCGAAGACGTACGCGCAGCCTGGAGGGGATGATGAGCACAATTGAACTTGAATTCACATTGAATGATGAGCTGATATCCCGATCCGGCGTGCCTTCGGATATGATGCTTGTCGATTTTCTGCGCGAAGAACTGGGGCTGACGGGAACAAAATTTTGCTGCGGCATCGCTGTTTGCCGCGTCTGCACTGTATCGGTAGCCAAGGCGCCTGAAGCAGTCCAGGTCGCCACACGCTCCTGTACAACACCACTGAGCGACATCAACGGCCATGTGGTCACAACTGTAGAGGGCTTGGAAAACGGCGACGACTATCACCCCCTTCAAAAGGCTTTTCTGGAAAACTTCTCATTTCAGTGCGGCTATTGCTGCCCAGGGTTCCTGATGGCGTCCTTCGCACTCATCGACAAGCTGAAACGTCAACCGATACCCCGCGAAGCGTTGGATGCAGCGATCGAGGACGCTGTAGGGCAGCACATATGCCGCTGTACTGGCTATGTGCGTTACCACAGAGCAATCAAACAGGTTTTGCTCGAGACACCGGGGCTTTTGACATGAGTCTCTCGGAGGGCTGCACTATGAAAACCATCGGCTCGGTAATTGCCATCTCCATGTTCGCTTTTTCGACAACCGGAGCAATGGCAGAAGAGTCTTACAGCCTCAATGATTATGCCTCCGAGTGCGCCGAACTGATTGCTGAAGCGCCGATTTTCAGCTGCCAGGACCTCGACCTGATCCCGACCACGGTCAATGGAAAGACGCCGGACAATTACACTCGCAACATGAAATGCGACCGGCCTGCGATGCTACCCTATCCGTCAAATACAGACGGTCAATGCGCCCCTTACAGCCGCATGAAAGTCCATCGTGACGATGATGTTCAGATGCTTTTGCTTTGCCGGCGCATGTTCATCCGACCGGTCGATGATCCGAATTTCGACTCAATCGAGATCATCATGCACAATGTGAAATCAGGCAGCACCTGTTTCTTCATCTCGAAGAATTTCGGTGGCAAACCCGAGGGCGATGACGGTAGCCGCGTTCCGCCGCCAACCGAAACTGAGCCCCCTGAAGGTCAGGTTTCAGCGGATGAATTGTGGGCAACTCCACAAGAAGTGGCTGACCATGGGTGTATTTACTGCCATGATAGTGATCCTTGGATGCGCACACCCTGGATCTCCCAGACCGGCAAGCTCCCCGCAAATCCATGGGGCTTTCATTCCGTCGATGTGGGTGGACCCTTCGAGAATTGGCCAAAACCGAAGAGTATCGCGACACGCGGCAATACCTGTGTGGGTTGCCATCGAATAGGATCGCTTAACACCTGCAGCTCGTTGGACATTCCGACCTTCGGAGAGCAGCCCGCAAAAATGCTGCAGTCAGTTGACCAAGCGCCACATGGCCGATTTAACGCACAGCCTGGAACAGTCTTCGAATCACCGCCCGATCCTTACGATGAATGGGCATCGACCTATCCCCACTCGGTTTGGATGCCGCCTGGTAATAGGTTGCCGTACACTGAATGGCGCGAGATCTACCAGCAAGACGTCAAGGAACTCGAACGTTGTTGCGATGACCACGACGCCCCCGGTTGCATCGTTTCGCCGATTCAGTCATTGCGCGCATGGCTTGAAGACAACAATATCTCATCGGAGTCAGCTCCAAACCAGTAGAGCTGACGACCTAAGGCTCCGGCCCTGTCTGCGATATCAACGACATGCAAATCGCTGAACTTGCACTGATCAGCCCCAGCTGAGTGGTCAGTTTTGATTGCTAGTGATGGCGTGGATGCCCCCGCCTAACGGCATCGCAGTGTGCCAAAGTGATGTTCTGCAGAATGTCACTTCCAACAAGGAGAATGCATGACTGAAGTTAGCATTATAGGCGTCGATCTGGCAAAGAACGTGTTCCAGCTCCACGGTGTCAGTTGCTTTTCGTAAGAAAGTGAAACGGGCGCAGTTCCTCAGTTTCTGGCCCAACATCCTCGATGTGCGGTTGCGATGGAGGCTTGTGCTACGGCGCACAATTGGGGGCGTCAAATTTCTGAACTAGGTCATGATGTTAAGCTCATCGCGCCCATATACGTTAAACTTTTGTGAAGCGTCAGAAGAATGACGCAGCCGATGCTGAGGCAATTGCTGAGGTAGCGTTCCGTCCGACGATGCGGTTGTGGCAGTGAAGAGCGAAGATCATCAGGCGCGTGCGATGCTCTTTCGGACACGCCAAATGCTGAATGGCCAGCGCACGCAGGTGATCAATGCCTTGCGCGGGCACCTGGCCGAATTCGGTGTAATCGCGCCAAAGGGGCGTGTGCATCTAAAGGCACTGGCTGAGGCGTTGACCTGCGATGATGCCAGCATGCCAGAGCTGGTACGCGAATTGGGACAGCAATATCTCGAACAGGTGGTCGCTCTGGACACCCATAATGCCAGGCTCGAGGAAAAAACGCGGGCAGCCTCGAAGTCATCAAAGACATCGAGGCGGCTGCAGACCGCATCAGGTGTTGGACCGGCAACCGCACTGGCGATTGAGGCCTTCGCTCCAGACATGTCAGGCTTTAGATGGGGGCACGATTTCTCCGCTTGGGTCGGCCTCGTGCCGGGGCTGGGTCAGACACCTCGTATGACTTTGCTATGCAATCGCGTTCTATCAAGCAAAATTCCGATCGAAATTAGATATTGAAGGGTGCTGTGATGATTGAAAGCCCAAAATCTCATCGATAGATCTGCGAAGTTGGGTTAATAAGTACTGATAACCGAGAAATATCCGCACGACCGAAATGGGGCTGAAAGCGGACTGTTGGGTTTCATCTACAAGATCGTTGAAGTGGACGTTTACACAGAGCGAACTCACTTTACCTAGCGTCCCTTCAGTCAACCGAATGAGAACGGCACATATTGAGCGTGGAAGCTATAAGCTGCACACAAATTTGCAAAACACTCCTTCTGGCTCATCGGCGCACGGTCTGCTGAAACCCGCACCAGATGCGGCTGTCATTATGCCCCATCAGTGTTCCGTATGAAACTCGGGCCCAGCCAATGTGAACGGTGGGTAGCATGCCGTTTATTGGAGGCCGCTTAGTCAGTTGATCCCAGTTCAATGACCTTTTTGACGATATGCTCGCTCTCGGCAATGCAAGCCTCGACCACCGGGTTGAGACGGTCTTTCAGAGGATTTTCGTCATTGGCAAATAGACCCCAAGCATAGTTTTTTTACCGAAAGGGGCCTATCGACACACCATCAATCGGCACGCCAAGCACAGTCACAGGATCACACAGGGCCACGCCCAGCCCCGCGCGTGCGGCCATTGCCGCGCTGAGTGACGAGTTGGTGGCAATTTCGGAGGAAGGCTTACCCGCGCGTTCAATATCATTTTCGCGCCGAATATGCCGATGCATCAGTAGGTAAAGTGTCTTTAAGTGCGCTGGAAGTAGAAATGCACTGCGAGACCCAACTGCATCGCGTCTCCTCTCATCTTGCAAGAACACGATAAAATTCATAGCAAAGACCCTTCCCAACCTGGCCCGCTTCAATCTCGCTACCAGCGTCAACGGCTCGTCCGGATACCAGCTTCCAAGACGATGGCCACCGGAAGGTGGCTCGGACAAAGAGCAGGATAGCCTATCATATTTCCTGAACAGACTACCCGCGATCGCACACCAAGCGGCCTTCTCAAACAGCCTACAGGCAAGCGGTATGATGTTCGACTTCAGCGCCAATGGGACCAATTGAAGAGTTTGCATAGAGGAGGTTTTTTGGCTCATCGCAGCTGATTAAGGAGCGAAGATGAGACGGAAATCCGGGCCGGATAAGGAGCCGGCAAGCAAGATGATCAAGGACATCGGCCGAGTGACGCGGCGGCGTTTTTCGGCAGAAGAAAAGATCCGGATTGTTTTGGAAGGTTTACGGGGCGAAGAGAGCATTGCCGCCTTGTGCCGGCGCGAAGGTATCGCTGAGAGCCTCTACTACAACTGGTCCAAGGAATTCCTTGAAGCGGGCAAAAGGCGGCTGGCCGGTGACACTGCCCGAGTGGCCACCAGTGATGAGGTCAAGACCCTGCGCCAGGTGTCCAGGGATCTGAAGGAGGTGGTGGCCGAACAGGCCTTGGAACTACGCCTTCTCAAAAAAAGCATGATCGGGGATGGGGGCGACGAGGAATGAGATACCCCGCATCCGAAAAACTGGAGATCATCCGCCTTGTCGAGCAATCCCATCTTTCGGCAAAACGCACGCTGGAGACTCTGGGCATTCCCCGCTCGACATTCAATCGCTGGTACGATCGTTTCCTTGACGGTGGTGTCGTAGCTCTTGAGGATCGCAAGCCACATCCTGGTTCGGTCTGGAACCGCATCCCCGATGAGATCCGGCAACAGATTGTCGACTTTGCCTTGGAGCGGCCGGATCTATCGCCGCGCGAGTTGGCGGTGGCTTTCACCGATACAAAGGGCTACTTCGTGTCCGAATCCTCGGTTTACCGGCTTCTCAAGGTGCACGACCTGATCACCAGCGCGGCCTTTGTCGTCATTAAAGCGGCCGATGAATTCAAGGACAAGACGACCGCGCCGAATCAACTCTGGCAAACCGACTTCACCTATTTGAAGGTTCTCGGCTGGGGCTGGTTCTATCTGTCGACCATCCTGGACGACTTCTCCCGGTACATCATTGCCTGGAAGCTCTGCACCACGATGAAAGCCGGGGATGTGACCGATACGCTGGAACTGGCTCTTCAGACCTCAGGCTGCGGTAGCGCTAAGGTCAGGCAACGGCCCAGGCTCTTGTCCGACAATGGCCCGTGTTACATTGCCAGCGACTTGGCGCTCTGGCTGGAAGGTCAGAACATGGAACATACGCGTGGAGCCCCCAACCATCCCCAGACACAGGGCAAAATCGAGCGATGGCACCAGACCCTGAAAAACCGGATCCTGCTTGAAAACTACTTCTTGCCCGGGGACCTGAAACACCAAATCGAGGCCTTCGTCGACCATTATAATCACCGGCGCTATCACGAGAGCCTTGGCAATCTCACTCCAGCCGATGTCTACTTCGGACGTGGCCAGGACATCCTCAAACAACGGGAAAAGATCAAACAGGAAACCTTAAGAAAACGGCGCTTGCACGACCGAGAGGCAGCCGCATAATATTACTAACCTGATGAGCCAGAACCTCCTTTAGATCACGCCTCAATTTGTCCCAAAACATATGAAGACGGACAGTTGCCAAGCACTTCGGCAAGGTTTAGAAGGCCGCCTCTGTGTTTGATGATCCGTCTATTACTCTCGTAGAAGAGGGGGCGTCTTTGGGCTTGAGATGATTGTTTGATCACAACCATCAAAGCCAGTAACCTACCGACAATACAGATCAAGTCTCAACTTCTACAAATCATCCGATTGTTCCAAATTTTTGAGACAATTCTCCAATCTAAATTTAGACACCCCTCCATCGACAGAATCACGTGCGTCCTGCACCTTTTTCACGATCGCTGACGCCTTCAGCCTGTAGGGTCGCAGATAATTGCAGAGTCTTCGGAGTGTTCCGCCCGTAGGCTTCAGCGCAACACGAATGATAACCGGTGATTTCGAATGTTGAGTGTCGGCTTTTGGTCGCAAAGCGGCAGGGCAAAAAGCAAGGCGGCGACGGATAGATCCGTTCAAAACGGGCGAAAGCTCACAAGATCGCGCTTCGCGAGCGCGTTTTGTGCGCCCCTTTTGGTGGCGATGGGTGCTTGCACAAACCTCGCTTCAACCACAGGGATCACCTACAACGAGGGCCTCGCGGAATCCTATAACAGTGTTCTCCTGATGAACATTATCCGCTCCGCGAAAAGTTATCCGCTCTACTATTCTGCACTTGGGGACTATTCCGCTGATTACAGCACCGATTTCGACATAGACCCGAGCGTTGATATTCCGCTGCAGTTCGGCGCCGGCGCCTTGATTGACGGCGACGTGGATGTGTCAATCGGTCCTTCGGCAAGCACATCGCGTGACTACAATGCCAACGCATCATCACTGGAAACCGAAGAGTTCATCGCGGCCATGAACACCCGGCTGCCGGTCAAGACCTTATTTTTCTTCACCGAGGGCCGCAACCGAAACACATTGGGCCTGATACTGATGCTGCTTATTGATCGGGTGGCAATCACACAAAATGAACGCCACATGACCTTTAGTGTTGCGAAAAGCACTTGCCTAACGCAGGGCCACAAGCTCTCGGTTGTAAAAAGAGGCATGTGCAAAAAGCTATTGAATTACCGCGCTCCCAGCAATTGTGAACGTCATTCTCAAATTCTCCTCAGCGCAGCGATCGTCGGCGTTGCAAACGATCCTTCGAATATATGCGAGTTTTCAAGCTTCAAACACATTGTGACCGCAATCGTCATTGCAGATCCAAGGATTGTGCTCAGCGAGGATGGAGGGATCAACTTTGTCATCGACCCGATCAGGACTAACCTCGCTTTGTTCAAGAAAGAAAAGACTGGGATACTGTTGCGCTCACCGCACGAGACAATCGCGTACCTGGGCAGCATAGTAAAGCAATCGTATCTTGGCCTCGATGATGATCTTTTGACGCTCGCCGCCCCCGATGGAAAAGAAGTTCCGATCATAGACGTGAGGGAAGGATCAGGCGGTAGCGAAGCGGCAGTCTCAGCAAGGGTCGACGGCGAGACCTATTGGGTTGAAAAACAAAGCCTTCGCAAGTGGGAAAGTCATTACACGCTTGCTGCTATGAGCGTAGTCAAAGACATTATCTCGCTAAATACGTCCAGCAGTCAGTTGCCTGCGAGTTCAACACGTCTGATCGTCGAATAAAGAATAGTACTCGACTCATTTCAGGTGTCGCAGCGCAAAATTGCACTCTATAAATGCAGATTTCGATTTTGGAGACCTTGCGACCTGAAGCGAGTTGCAGACCAAGCCGCACACATTCTTGCGAACCGCATGTTGGGAACGCGAAACGCGACAACCAAGTTTTGCAGCTCTGCAACTGACCGTTTGACCGACATTTTGGTGGCTGCGGCCATTGTTCTGGCTTTTGTGCTTCAAAACGGCTGAGACAGTATCGTTGATTCCTCGGCCGGTTTTGCCTTCGGTCTGTTCATCTTTCCAGCCTTCATGATTTGCGGCATGTACCATAAGTACCCCTGAAAGGTGGTGAGAACGTTTGTGCCGAGGCAGTCCCCATGAAGCGCATCATTGTCGACGCCTTGCCCGCGAAATTTTTCTCGTTAGTTTTTAGCGCAACTCCATTGACCCTCTTTCGGCCGAATTCTAGTTCAGAAAGAACTTTGCCTTGGTAATCGAGCTGGTCACCGAATTCCCAGCAAACTATAGGCGCGTGTCCGCCCATTACAAACACGGCTGCATGACCTTATGCGGCAAAGACACATTAATCTGGCCCACAGATCGCTTAAAGATGTGCCTGACACCGTGCCGTCCAGCCACCACTAACATAAACCACAACCCGAAGCGCTCCTTTTGGGTAAAATGGCGTGTGGTGTAAAAGGAACAACGCACGCAAGCAACCAAACCACAACAAGCTATGATCACATGTCCGCACTCGTTCTTATGAAAATGAACACGCTTTTGGTCGCTTTGCAGAGCGTTTTGCTCCTCAGCTCTGTCATCCTCCTTTGGGTCGCATGTTTCACCGCAAGCTAGTTCGCGCCGATCCTGTTTTAGGCGGTAATCACAACCGGCAAGAGCACAGTCACACAACATGTGAACCGCTTGACTTAAACCTGACCAGTGTTTCCGCGCCATCAACCAGAACAGCCTTGCGCAGGCCTCGTTGGTCCTCTTCATCGACGATCCTGACCGTCTTCGCACTCTTGACACAAGTATCTAAGTGAAATTGAGACGCTCCTCCATCGACATTTAAAGTATATCGTGGATATTATCTGCCGATAGGGTGCGCGTTATAACTATATATAGAATAAAAACGCAACACAAAGTTAACAAATACGAAAGGAAAGACGCATGAAAATGAAAAATAAGATGAAAGTTTTAACTTTTATTGCGGTTTCATTACCCTTCACAGCCATATCAGTTGCAAATGCAACAAACACAACAAAGGTAAAGGTCGAGAACTGCTCCAATTCCCATCACGAAGTGAAGCTGACCGCCTACAACACGACGGATGGGTATGTGGCAACAGCGACTGCGACTGTTCATTCGGGCAAAACAAAGGACGTTGGCTGCACCACGACTAAATGCGACGTCAAATTCCATAGCGGTAGCCACACTGACACCAAGGAAACCAATGAGCCGCTCTACGTGCATGTGCATAGTAGTCATAAGATGGACATCTCTTCATCTTCCAGCGTTTGTGATTGATTGAAAGTGAACGTTCTGAAGGTCCGGCCTGCGATCTTTAGCGCTTACGTGTTACGCTGCTCTTGCAGCGTAACACCATGGTATGAGTTCGTTAGTGCGAAGGAATTTGTGATCGGCAATTTGCATTAGGACCCAGATATGCGAGGTTTGGGGATCGGTGTCGATGAGTTCGGCGGGTTCAATCAGACTACAGGTTACGCACACTGATTTGCCGCCACCTTGTGAGCCCACGATGAGATAGTTTTCTGGTCAAGGGCAATGGGCTGATTGGGCCGTTCCTTGCGATCGTTGTTCAACTCCATAGGCCCTCTGCCGAGATACGACCGGGTTTGCGAATTTCTCTCGGTTCGGATTGCCCAGCTCAGGGCACTCCTCCTAGTGCTGGGCTTCAGAAGGTTTTTCCGAGCATCTCGCGAAGTCTCGACACATACATTACCGACTCCGTGTGCAGCTTCTTCAGCTTAAAATTCTCTTCCTCGAGGGCTTTGGACAGCGTTTGGTCTGACCGCTCTATTGCGAGAAAATCTTCGCACGAGAACTGGCGTATATTGCCAGGAAGCTCAAAACTGCGAGAGTGGGCAACCAGATCAGCGCGACGTAGCTCTCGACGATCGCCAAAGTACTAGCCGTGGGTTCATTAACGTACATCTACACGCGGGACGCCTCGCGGCTTGCAAGGAAGAATTAGTGCTATCAAATGCCAATCGGCATCAGAGAGGGCGTGTCTCATGCTCAAGGCTCCGTTTCGGAGCTTGAAGCACGCAGGCATGACAAACTTCAATGTCTGCTTTGCCCCCAGGCACTGCGGCTTTGTCCCTTAGGTTTGACCTGCTCCCCTGATTGTCCGCATTCATAAGTTAGCTCTGTTCACGGTGTGATCTTTGTTGGACCGTGTTGCAAATTCATGGGGTGTGAGCCCGTCAAGGCTCGTATGCGGTCGGTTCAGATTGT
>Ga0207422_1002848_pt1 | contig 20263 bp, 13 predicted proteins | sample MarCyaLeptolynsp_FD_187757 | JGI IMG/M metagenome (GOLD analysis project Ga0207422, IMG submission 187757) | Marine cyanobacterial communities from Panama - species 1 Leptolyngbya sp. (SPAdes) | ecosystem: Environmental > Aquatic > Marine > Unclassified | place: Panama: Panama City | collected...
TCCTCGGATGTCTCCGAACATCTCGTGTTCTTCGCCATCCATCACCCCGATGACAACCACGGGCGACAAAGCAATGGGGTCGGCGCTTGCCAGGTCGGCCGTCATGACGCGAACCGATTGATCATTTTGATCCTGGGCAGCCGAACTCGTATTTGGAGCCAGCGCGAGGACCAGCAATGCCGCAACGAATGCCAATCGATGGATCATGGTGTGACTCGATAGATGAGAAGGGGCGGATTTCGATTCAGTCGTTCTTCCTCATCCCAATAGTTGATCAACATCCGGTACACCAAACCGTGGCTCGTGCCCTTGACTCCAGATTCGTATCCGACCAGATTGATTGGCTCGTCATGCAAATGATTTCCGTGATGGTCCATCAATCGGATGCCCATCCCTTGAGGATTGCTCACGAACGGCCCGGTGCGATTGATGTGATAGGTCATCAGGATGTCATCTGAAACAGCAAAAAGACCGGCAGTTCTGCTGCTGCCTTCCCACAAGCGCTCTCGCGCAGCGATGATCTCGTCTTGTCTGTTGAGCGTTGTCGGTATGTTTTCCTCAATCGCGATGAAGTCCTCTGGGGCACGGCCTATCTCTGTGACGGCACCGGACGACAATGACACTCGGTGGACAAGCGGAGAATGACGGAAGACGAGTGCCAGCGCCGAGTCACCCATCGCCAGGAGATCACCACTAGCCGTTATCCGACCCCAATTCACCCGAACAAAATCCGTGCCTTCGACCAGGGTGTGTTGAGTGGAGTCCTTGACAGCCCATACATGCCACCGATCCCGCTCCAATTTGTGCACATAGAGTTGGTCGTTGACGAGGGCAGCTCCTTGCATATTCCATCCGGCCATGGGAAACCGGCCAATGCATTCGCCACTACCCGTGAATGAAAATCCGTAGTCAGACCCCATTCCGGCTATTCGGACGTTTCCAGAGGAGTCCAGCAGGTGAATACCAGGCGTGTACGAGAAGCCGGGGTGGCAAAACGACGGATCCAGAATTTTGTGGATGGTCCCGTCTCCGGAATACATGATGGAATACATCGCATAGGGGTCAGAGCCCAAGATGTATCCTGAGTCCAGCACAACAATGTTTTCCAAAGCGCTGAATAGGACGCTATCCGAAAACTCAAACAGCCCAACCGGCTCGAACATCTCGTCAAAAGACGCTGATTTCGGATGGGTATCGCGAGCAGGGTCGTACGGCGAAAGATCCAGGAGCGATAGCGCCTCGTCTTGCAGGGCGCTAAGCGCTTGCAGATCGATGGAGATGTTCGCCTGGTCTTGAGAAGATGACGTACATGCGCTGCATAACGCGAAAGCGAGGATCAGCCATGCAGTGTGACGGGAGAGAGGCAAGATGTCTTTGAGGCAACTTCGACACCGCATCATAGTCGACTTGGTGGAAAGAGGAAAGGTAGTCTGGCACCATTGCCGCGATGCAAGGTGATGGGGAGATTGCTTTCCTGTTCACCAGGAGTACCGCATCGCGAAGACATAGAGCGAATGACTCGGGTAATAGCAATCATCATATGGATAGGGACGACCGCGACTGTCAGTGCCCAAACAATCGAATTCGAGGAGTTATTCACGCTCGGATTGGATGAATCCCTGTCCTCAGAATACTTGTTCGCCAGGCCCGTTGAGGCGTTGATTGACCGCGAGGGCCGGCTGTTCATTTCGGATGAGAGTTCCATGGACGTCCGGCGATTCAGCGCCGAAGGCCTTTTCGAACACTCGTATGGACGACGGGGTAGGGCCCCCGGAGAATTTCAGTCGATCAGTTCGATAACAGTTCGAGACAACGGAAACTTGCTTGTCTTTGATGGTCAGCTCTCCCGATCAACACAATTCAGCTTTTCCGGTGTACCGATTCAGGACGCCCGAATTGATCGATTCCAATTGTTGAGGCCCAGAAAAGCGGCATTCAATCCTGACGGTTCGGAACTGATTGCGCTATCTAAAATGCCCGTTCACGGCAATCGGAGTAGGGAAGATGCAGCTAGCGTTTTTCATGTATATGACTCGGAAGGTCGGTTTGAATCAAAGAAGCAAGCATTCGGGAAATTTGACCAATTGACCTCCAATGCAGACGATGTTTTTGTAGCGTCAATCTCACGCTCCCATCCCGGTTCGTTCGCTTATGCCTCTTCTGACCGAATTCTCTATGCTCCCGGTATGTATTCCGGAACGCTTTTCGAATTTGGACGCCATGACGAAGGTGTTTGGCAACTCACAGCTGAAGTTCAATCGGGCTTGGTGTATCCAGCAGCAACGCATTTGATGGAACCGTCCTCGGCGCCCGTGCCAGGACTGATTGTTGTTCGGTCGGTCACACAAGATGATCCGTTGAAAGGTCAAGTCAACGTTCAGAGTGCCGGCCTACATGTTCTCAGTAGTGGTTCTATCATTCACTTTGTTTTGCAAAGCGACGACGAAGGGTCGGAGCTGCGCTATGAGTTCTACGACAATGAAATGCGGCTCGTAGAAAGTGGACTCGTTAAGTCGTTTCCTGTACGCAATTGGTATTCTCGTCCCATATACAATGTGACGGGAAGCAATGCTCATGGTGTGTTTGCTGCCGTCAACTTGACAAGCGCATATCCAAGCGTAGCCGTGTTTCAGATTCTAGAAAACAGATAATCCAATCCCCGTCCCCCGTTTTCTCGCCTGAAAAACGGCTTAAGAGAGACGTGGTCTGAATTTCAGTTGACCTTTTTGACGATGCCCAAATGAATGCAACTCGACCTGCCTTAGGTACCTTCATTCTCTTTCTCGCAGCTGTGGTACCTGCCTTCGCTCAGTTCGACATCAGGAATCCGAGGTTACCGGATGCTTCCCATGCAAGTGTAGAGGTTGCAGTCAGGACAGAAGCGATCTACGGTGCTGAAAGCGGCGCCGAAGTTGGTTGGCTGTTGGGACCGTCGGCCGCTGTGTCGAGCTCTGACGGGGTCATTTTATACTTGACTCGCGGGCCTCCAACATCAAGAAATATCGCTCTGATGGGACGTATTGGGACACTATTGGAAATCCCGGAAATGGGCCGGGCGAAATGACAAGCCCCAGGGGAATGGCTCTTTTTTCTGATTCGATCCTGGTTGTGCAAGACAACAATCGGACGTCAACGGTTCGATTTACGACGAGTGGCAAGTTCATCGACAGGATTTCCATGGACGAGATGGATTTAGGGCGTCCAAGTTTGGTCGGATTGATGCCCGACGGTGATGCTGTTTATGCAGCCGCGATTTCCGGGACCTACGCCTTGCAAATCAGCGTGGTCGATCTGGATTCGACACAAGTCACGGCCTCGTTCCAATACACTGCTTTGAGCATGGGCAGTGCCCCGCCATCAATGCGCATTGCGCCTCAGGTCCGAGTTACGCAAAATGGACTCGCGGCAATTGCACATCCGTTCATGTACTCGTATCAATTCCTGAATGAGCAGGGCTCGGTCGAAGGAAACATGACGAGGGAATTTGAAGGACTCGTTCCGCCTTATTCGACCGAATTCAGAGGAGCTCGTGTTGTTCGCTATTTCAGCAACCTTGCCGCCCCTCTCCCTCTGTCCGACGGTTATTGGTTGGGTCAGGCTTCATGGCCGACCAATCTCCAAAGTGGGAAATCATTTTTCGACGCTTTGGAGTCAGGTAACCCGCTAGAACTTGAATATGAGAGTTCATTGGATGTATTCGACCAATCTTGGGAGTTGGTCTATTCAGCGGACCGTGAAACGCGCAGAAGTCTGTTTGAGGGAATGGGCATTATTGGCACTGATGGACAAGGCCATGTTTTTGAGTATCAACAAGACGGAACGATTCACAAGATTCTGGTCGAAATTGTGCGTTAATCCGGCAGCGTGATCTCGACCCGGAATCGGCCGATCTGGGGAAAGTCGGTATTCATGAGGGCGTAGATTCGTCCGCGTTCGTCGTGTCCGACAATGCGGCGAAAGTCCTCGAATCCGACTCCTTCCGACTCAATGCTGTACAGCAGACGGAATTCTTCGTCGTACACATCGAGCGTGCTCTCGTTTTCCCGATTCCTTGCCGACTCAGGGTCGTCGCGCATTTGACGCACCGTCTCGTCCGGATCGATGTCGTCAACTGGCCAATACCCTGAGACTAGATGGTATCCACCATCTAGTTGAATCGGTGGTGACAAGACACTGAAATTCGCAATCATTCTGGCATTGCCATCCTCCATCATACCAGGTCGGATGGGGCCCCGAATATCGCGCGTTATGGTCTGGGTCACGTTTCCCCGGTTATCGCGCAGGTCGATCTGATATTTGCCAACGTGGCCGACGGCAATATTGCCATCGAGTACACGGACAGAAGGACCAGAGGAAACTCCCGGTGGCACATTCACTTCTTCCATTTGGCGCACCGTAAAGGAATCCGCCACGGCCCAGGATTCTCCTTCCTGCCGCAACACGCGAATGGCCGTGCCAAACGATCCATCGACAGATTCGGAGGCAACCATTGTCCGTGGATCCAGCATCCCTACCAAGCCTAATCTCGAAAATCCGATCTCCTCTGTAGAGAATGTGGATACGAATTGACCATCGAAAGAGAATCGATCGATTTTGCGACCAGACTGATTGGCCACGTACAGATATTCTTCGTGGTCCGAAACAAAGCTGAACGCCTGTTTGAATTCGCCTGGGCCATCACCCTCGTTGCCGGTCGACCATCGGTGCGACCCATCGGCTGCATACGATGACAGTTGCCAGGACTGGTAGTCCATGAAATAGATGTTGCCCTCGGCGTCGACCTGGACAGCGCCGATTCTCCCCAACATCTCTGTTTCCGTCCCATCTTTAACGCCCCAAGTTTGTTCAAGCACGAACGAAATGGGCGACTCTTCGGCGTCCTGCCAGATTCCGTACGCAGGATTGATCGAAGGATCTGATTCCGAGACTTGGTCCTTGGTTTGACAGGCTGACAGACTCAGCATCAATAGGGCAGAGAGCAACAAGCGGGGGAATCGACGTGTCATTGATATACAGGTGTGATGCAGATCCGACTGCATAGTACTCATTCATCCTGTCCAAATACAGGCTGGATGTACCATTGACTCTTCGATCACGCCCTTCGAAGTTCCTTCCATCATTCCTTTGAGAAACGATGAAAGACGCACGATTCCTGGCCCTCGCGGTCACACTGATTGGACTGTTTTTGACTTCTGGTCCTTCTTTCGCTCAGGTCGACGACACACCGTGGCATATCGAGGTGGAATGGGAAGTCGGGGGAGCGGACAGCGACCTGTATTTCTCGTTTCCCAACGAGATCGTTATCGGAAACGATGACCAGGTATACATAAGCGATCGACGAGAAACCCACATCCAGGTCTTGTCTCGCACCGGCGAATCGCTGTTTACAATTGGAGGGCAAGGTCAGGGACCAGGGGAATTCTCGGAGGTCACCAGCATGCTGGCCATGCCCGAAGGTGGAATCCTGGTCCAGGATCGGAGAAACGGCGTGCTGACCCAGTTTGATTCAGACGGCGAAGTCGTCCGTAGTATCAAAATTCCAGAGATTTCGACCCGAATCCGAAGTCTGATTGCATACGATGCTGCCACCGATCACATCGCCTTTTTGAAGGATCACCTCTCCAGAGAGATAGACAAATACATGGTTTTTGAGGCCGGATTGGGTGAGGGATCGGAAGGAAATGGTGTCTTCAAGCCGGCCGAGTTACTCGATACGTCAGACCCGGTCTGGGCATTTTCTGCCAGCTCTGTCATTTCGTATGGACACGTTTCGCTGCAAAGCGGAGGTGCCACCAAGCTGGTTATATATCCGACGTATTACAATGCAGCCTGGGTGTCAATAGACTTTCGCGCCGGGCGGGTCGACAACGTTCAGTCGCGACAACCAGCAGAGGCAAATAAATTGCCTCACGGAACGAAATTGAACATTACTGACGAAGAGTTCAAAGCATCAAGAGGGGAATGGGGATCCGCTGTAGGGGTATACACTCAACAAGGCATCTTCTTTGCTGACATCCACAATTGGGCTGTGAGTGCAATTCCTCTTGGCGAAGAGCAATTCGGCGTGTTTTTCAATTCTGAAGAGACGGGAATGGATGGTCAGTGGGCAGATGTCCACTCGATGGACGGTTCGCTATTGGGACGACATCCGATCAATCATAGCTTGCCTGTTGGAGAAAACAACAAGCCTGGACTTCGGGCTGGTCGTGGAATGGAAGAGGTTTATCTGGTCTATTATGATGCAGACCGCACCCCGATTGTCGCCAGAGGGCGACTGGTGGCTGGCCAGTGATCACGATCTGATTTCCACCCGATACTTGATGCCGATCCCTTCTTCGGAGTCGAACGTGTAAAGATGGCTTCGGCCGTCGAAAGCGAGGATGTTGCCGTCAAACATCGCTTCTTGCTGCTCTCCGTCGAGGGAGTAGCGCAGTCGAAAATCGGCATCGAAAAAGTCCAAGGCGGAACGCATATCTGGTCGGGGACTGTTTTCATCCCGAGGTTGTCCCATCGCAGCTATCATCTCGTCATCGTTCACTGTCCAGCGGGATTGCCCCATAAACCAAGAGCCGTCGAGAGACTGGATGGGATCATGCCCGCTGTATTGGACCTGACCATATCCATTCGGCCGCTCAACCATTCGGGGTCCAGACAAGCCGGAACGGTCGAGAATTGTGCTGCGGACAACGGTGCCGTCAATGGCGTGGTGTGTCTGTTCGAATGAACGTGGATCGGCTGTGACAAGGAGACCTTCGACGATGCCGACACTCAAGAATGAGACCATGCGCTCGTCAATCTCATCTTCACGACTGTAATCGACAGGAATGGAAGAGACGGGTTTCCAGTCTTGCGAGATCGACACCAAGTGGACCGTGCCTCCTATCGTTCCTCGACCATTTTTGAAGAACACGGCGGTGTCGTCGTCCAGGAATCCGTGCAAGACGGCTCTGGTCAGGTTGCGCTGTTCGAGATCGAAGGACTCCTCAAAATCGCCCTCTGATGAGAATATGTCGATCCGGCTGTTGCCTTGATTCGAGATATGAATGCGACCATCCGGCCCGGGAATGGGCGGTCCGGCATTGCGCAATTCCCCCGGACCCTGCCCCGGTGATCCTTTGGCCCACAGGAAATCGCCTTCTGCTGAGTAAGCCTTGAGTTGGCTCACATCGTGATCGAGCACAAAAATTGTCCCATCCTGGCCGATGTCCACCGACATCCAGCCGCTCAGAAAGGACGACGGGTCGTCCGATTCATGACCAAATGTGGCAACCTGCTCAAATCGGATATCTGTGTTGTCGCCCAGATTGTCCACGGACTGGACTAAGGGCTCGGAGGATCCGTCTTCAGTCGAGGAGCAACCGAACAGGAGGATGCAGGGAAGCAGCAGGAAAGGGATGCAGCGATTCATGAGCTGAGGAAATTGGGAGTGCCGGTCCGCACAAAATCGAGTTGATCGACCTCGTTTCCTTTGGTACAATCATACCAATTCCAATTGATGGAGAAACCCGATCATGCGTCTGGAATCTTGATCAATGTAGCGATGTCTTGACTGACAACGTAGGAAGGAAAGCCAGAAGCCAAGTCATTCTGTCCCAACAGCAAACTCCCCCATGACTGAAGACGCCAAGCCCCGACGGATCAAAGCCTGGCACGTGGCAGGAGTCATCCTGTTCACAAGCATGGTAGGCCTCTCGATCTATGCTGTCTGGCCTGCTTTGACAGGAGCCGAAGAGGAGGCTGACGACCGGCCGGCGGTGGAGCGCACAAATGCCCAAGCGGTAGTTGATGTGACAGTTGTTTCACCCTCTGATTTTGTCCTTCGCGCAGAGGCTACCGGTCATCTGGCTCCTTGGCGCCAAGCCGAGATATCCTCGCAGGCTTCTGGCATTGTCATCGATCGTCCTTTTGAAGAGGGTCAGTTCGTTCGGGAAGGCCAGGATCTGCTTCGCCTCAAAGATGATGAGCAGTTGATTTCGGTTGCCGAAGCAGAAAACGAGCTGCTCAAAGCGCAAATCGATTTTGCGGCTCGGTTGGCCGGTACGCGGGCTGCATCCCAGGATTCCTCGGGCATGCAGATGGCGCGCGAACGGTTCGCCCAGGCTGAGCAGGCATTCGAAAATGGGTCGTTGACCGAAGAAGAATTCAATCAAGCACGTCGTGAATACGATGTGGCTGTCCTGCGCACCGGCGCCCGCCGAGAGGAAGTGGAGGCCATCGTGACTGGTTTGTCCCAGGCTGAACAGCGACTCGAACGTGCCCGGCTCCTGGCTTCACGCATGCAGGTCAAGGCCCCGATTTCGGGCCGAGTTGCCGACCTGCAAACCGAAGTGGGGCAACGGGTCACGCTGGGCATGCCGGTTCTGTCGCTGCTCGATGATTCCCGGATGAAGGTCGATGTTCGGGTGCTTGAAGGTGATGTGATCGGACTGGAGATCGGCGCGACGGCTCGTGTGCGCATCCCGGCCATCAATGACACGTTGGTCACCGGACGCATCCATTCCATCAACCCGATTGTGGATCCGGCGACCGGAACGGCCAAAGTCACCGTGGCCATCGATAATCGACGTCGGGAATTTCTTGCGGGTGTGTTCGCATACGTTGATCTCGAGACGGGCCGATTGCCTGAGCGATTGGTCATTCCAGCGGAGGCCGTCCTTGTTCGACAGGGTCGGGATCTGGTGTTTGTCGTGGATGGCGGACGGGCCAAATGGACGTACGTGACGGTCGGCAGGCGCTCCGGTGATTTTGTGGAGGTGCTTGAACCTCTGGCAGCCGGGGATTCAGTGGCCGTCACGGGCCATCACTCCCTTTCGCATGATGCCCGGGTCTCTGTCAACGAGGTGATGGAGTACACATTTTGAAGCGCCTGATTGAAAGCTGCTTCAACCGGCCGGTCAGCGTTACTGCATTTTTCCTGTTGGTCGGGGTTCTGGCAGCAGCGGCGTTTGTACGCCTGCCGGTTTCCTTGTTGCCCGACTTGCGTTATCCGACGCTGGTGGTCTGGACGCCATACCCGGATGTACCACCCGAACGCGTCGAGCGGGCGATTTCCGAGCGGGTTGAGGAAGCTGTAAGTGGCACGGAGGGTTTGCAGCGCCTGACGACCAGAAGCATGCTGGGCGGCAGTCTGGTTCGGCTCGATTTCGGGTGGAATACCAACCTGGATCTCGCACTTCTGGATGTGCGCGAACAACTGGATCGATTGGGAGACACGTTGCCGCAAGAAGCGGATCGTCCCATCGTCCTGCGCATCGATCCGAACGATAAACCCATCATGATCCTGGCGTTGTCAGCGGCGGATGCTGAAGGCAATTCCTCGGGTGACCTGTCGGCGCTGAAGCTGCTGGGACGTGAGGTGGTGGCGCGCCGCCTGGAACAGCTTCGGGATGTAGCCCGCGTGGTCGTGACTGGGGGATACGATCGACAGATCGACGTGAACATTCGCCCGGCCGCCATGGCCGCCCACAGCATTGATCTGGTCCGGGTCGAATCGGCGCTGAATCAGGCCAATGTGGCGCAACCCGGTGGATCCGTACGACGAGGGCCTTTCCGGTATTCGGTTGAAGTGACCGGCGAATTCCGCACCATCGAAGACATCGCCGGAACGGTGGTGTCGTGGAACGGAGATCGACCGATCCGTCTTCGGGACATCGCCGACGTTCGTGAAGGCGTTGATGAACGCCGTGGGCTGGTTCGCTTTGATGGGGAAGAGACCCTCATGCTGCTGGTCGAGCGGCGTCCGGATGCCAACACCGTCCGGGCATCGGAAGATGTGCGGGCGGCGCTGGTGGATCTTGAAACGAACCTGAGTGATGTCCGACTGGACATCGTGGTGGACGAAAGCCGGTTCATTGAGGATGCCATAGACGGATTGGGTCAGGCGGTGCTGTTCGGCGGGTTGCTGGCCTTGTTTGTGCTGCTGCTGTTCCTGCGAAGAAAACGCGCGCTGCTGGCCGTCGGATTGGCCGTGCCGTTGTCCCTCGGTATGTCGCTGATCCTCTTTGATCTGCTCGGCATCACGTTCAACCTGATTTCCCTGTCCGGCCTGGCGCTTGGTGTTGGCATGTTGGTGGATAATGCCATCGTGGTGGTCGAGAACATCGCGCGATTGCGCGAGAGCGGACTGCCGGATCGGGAGGCCGGCATCCAGGGCGCAAGCGAAGTCGCTGGCGCCGTCACAGCCAGCACGCTTACAACCATTGCGGTTTTCTTGCCACTGACCCTGGTGGAAGGATTGGCCGGTCGCCTGTTCGCCGATCAATCACTGGCCATCGTGGCGTCGCTCATCGCTTCTTTGGTGGTGGGTCTGACCGTGGTCCCCCTGGTTGCAGCCATTCCGCGTTCATCTTCACGGGGAGCGTCTGGTCCCGCCCGTGATGAGGATGCGCTACAAGGCCAGATGGAGGTGGCCGCAACCGATTCCAGCCGACATCGAGGAGCCATGGGGGGCATGGTTCGTGCCTACGAATCCCTTTTGGAGCGCGCATTGAATGCCCGCTTGGCTGTTTTGGGAGCCGCGGTACTTGTGTTGTTGGCCGGTGGCTGGCTGGGTACGCAATCCGATCGTGAGGTCGTCCCTCGCACCAATCAGGGCCGAATAAACGTGCACATGGCGCTCCCAGCGGATGCTGATCTGGCCTTGGTTGCCGATCGGGTTCGCGCTTATGAAGAGCAAACAGCGGCATCCGAAGCCTTGCAACATGCCCTTTCGGATATCGGAGAACGGGATGAATCGCGGCTGCAAGTTGATCCTCGCCCGCCGTACGAGGCTGATATCCTGATCATCTTGGCCGACGACACGAGTCTGGAAGAAGCACGGTCAATTCTTGAGTCGGTCGCCGCGCCTCAGGATGTCCAATTGGAGATCGCTCCCGAGCGCACACAGCTGGAGAGCCTGTTGGCGAATGAGGAAGCGGACTTGTTCGTAGATCTCATGGTCGAACGTCGTGAACTCGGGACGCCGGTCATGAATGCGGTTCTCGAAACGTTGCAAGGCCTGGATGAACTTGCCAATGTGCGCCTCTCGGACGATTTCCAGGTGCCTGCATACCGGCTTGCCTTCAATCGTGAGGCCATGGCTCGATTCCGGGTGTCGGCCATCCAGCTGACAACCCAGCTCGAAGCGGCCGCTGAAGGGGCGCATGCGACTGACCTGCGCTCGGTGAATGAGGAAGTCCCCATTCTATTGCGCACGCCCAGGAAGGCAACCGTCGAAGACTTGTTGGCCGAGCCGGTGCCGGCTCAGGACGGGCTGATGCCGATGTCGACATTCCTGTCAGCGGAATATGTGCTGTTGTCGGCCTCGTTGATGCGCGGTGATCAGATTCCGGTCTTGCGCATCCTTGCCGATGTCGCGGAGACTTCCGATCTCGGACGGGCGACACAAGCCGTCAAAGCGGCCGTCGGTCCGATGCTTGATGGGTCCACGCGTCTTCGCATCGGTGGAGCCAACGAGGCATTCCGTTCGAGCTTGCGGGCTGTTGCGCTGAGTTTCCTGCTTTCCATCCTGCTGGTCTACCTGATCCTGGCAGCGCAATTCGAAAGCCTGATCCAACCCTTCGTGGTCTTGTTGACCGTGCCGCTGGCCATGTCCGGCGTGGCGTTCATTCTCTGGGCAACGGGCCAGAGCATCAACCTGATGAGTCTGACCGGGTGTGTGGTTTTGATCGGAATTGTGGTCAATGACGCCATCGTAAAGGTGGATTTCATCAACCAGCGGCGGCAGGCGGGAGCAAGCAAGGCAAGAGCCATTCGGGATGCCGGCCGGGACCGGTTGCGTCCCATCATCATGACGACCGTGACGACCGCATTCGGCTTGTTGCCGTTGGCGCTGGGCTTGGGACCCGGCGCTGAATTGCGGGCGCCCATGGCCATTGTGATCACTGGCGGATTGATTGCTGCCACGGTTCTGACGCTGATCGTTGTACCGGTTGCCTATTCGTTGGCGGTTCGGGAAACCCAAAGCTCGTGACCATGGCAGAGCGACGGGAATCTGGATCGCCGCAGCCGGCCTGGTTTGCCTCCTGGCTGAAACGCCCAGTAGGTGTGCTCGCTTGGGCGACAGCTATTCTGCTGGCTGGCATCGTCGCGTTGCAGAACGTTCCCCTTGAGTGGGCGCCCCAGATTGAATTGCCCTCGATTACGATTTCAGCCTCCTGGCAGGGTGCTTCGCCGCGCTCTGTGGAGCGATATGTGACGGCTCCGCTCGAGCGCGCAGCCCAGCGCATCAGCGGTACAGAGGAGATCACGAGTTTTTCCCGCGAAGGAACGTCCAGCATCACGGTCACCATCCACGAGGAGACTGATGTCAGTCTGTACGTGGCCGAACTGAACGAACAATTGACGCTGCTCCGCGACGTCCTGCCGGACCGGGTGACTCCCAGACTCACGAAGCAAATTCCTCTTGAGCTGCGGGATGAGCAGGGATTCATGTCGTTGCAGCTGATCGGTCCGCAATCGTCCGATGCCCTGCGAACGATGGCCGAACGGACCATCAAACCTCGATTACTTAGCATCAACGGTATAGCTGAAGTCGAAGTGGTTGGCGGCACGATTCGGGAGGTGCTCATCACGCTGGATCCAGAGCAATTATCAGCCTATGGCCTTGGTCCCGACGACGTCTTGCGTCGCGTGCAGGATGAGCTGAGGGACGATGCTTATGGTAGCGTGCGGGGAAGGGGACGCGCCGCTTTGCTCTACAAGCCTTCATTGGAGCAGACCCGCATGTTGGCGGACATCGTCGTGGGAGGGGATGAGGTCAACCGTGTCTTCCTCGATGATGTAGCGCAAATCGAACTGGGACCGGCTCCTGTGCGGAGCATCAGTCGTATCGACGGTCAATCAGTGGTTACTATGCGGGTGGATCGTGCCAAGGCGAGCCACATGATCGCCGTCGCGGAAGCTGTGCATGATCAAGTCGAAGCCTTGACGACAGAACTGCCGGAGTCCACCCAACTGGAAGTGGCCGATGATCGCAGTGAAGAAATCCGCGAACAATTGCGCGATGTGCAGACACGTGGGGGACTCGGATTGGCTCTGGTCCTTTTTGTGCTGCTCTTCATGCTGAAGAGTCTGCGCGCAACGGTTGTGGTGGTGTTCAGTGTGGGTGTTTCCCTGAGCATGGCGTTTTTGCTTCTTGGACCCCTTGGCCTCACGCTGAATCTGCTCACAATTGCCGGCCTCGTCCTGGTATTCGGGCTTCTGGTCGACAATGCGGTGGTGGTGGTTGAACAGATTCAGTTGCGCCAACGCTCGGGCGGCGAGTGGGAGGCGCTGCAAGCCGTTTGGCTTCCGCTTGTGGGCGGGACGCTTTCCACCATTGTGGTCATGCTGCCCCTCATCTATCTAAGTGGCGACCTACAGGAGCTCTTCCTTCCGTTTGGCATCCTGGTCGCGCTCACGATGTCGGCCTCTCTCATCACAGCGGCATTGCTGGTCCCCGTGGCAGGGCGCTTCCTGCCTGAATCGCAGCCTCATGCCGTTGCGGCCAAACGGCTGCGTCGATGGTCGGCAATTCCATACAAATGGGCAGCTCGCTTTCCGAATGCCAGTCTGTTGTTGCTGCTTCTGTTGCTGGGCATTCCAATCTGGAAGATTCCGACTCGATTACCAGTGGCTGAGTCTACCGAGCTTTCGGCCACCCACCCGAAGGTGCGCCTGGCTTCGCTCTATAACGACTTCATGGGATCCGACCCCGTTGAGTGGACGCGTGAGTGGCTGGAACCTGTCACCGGCGGTGTGACCCGTAAATTCTTTCGCGAAGTCTCGTTCGGGGCCGGATGGCGGTGGGAAACACGGCCGGAAGTGAATGTCTATATGTCGTTTCCTCCAGGCCACCCCATCGGAAGAGCGGATACGCTGATGTCCGGATTCGAACTGACGGCGTTGGCTTCTGAATCCGTGTCGAGGACATTGGTCGACGTACGCGAGGAGACCGCCAGTCTGCGGATCCAGTTCAAAGAAGCGTCCCTCATGACCAGCGAGCCGTACGCCCTCAGGGAGCGATTGATATCGCAGGCTGTGAACGTCGGCGGGATCTACATTTCAGTTCGAGGTCTTGTGCAGGACGGCTATTCAAGCGGCTTCGGAACGTCGGCAAACGGAATCAGGCTCAAAGCCACAGGGCCCAACTACGAGGATCTGGACCGATTGGTGGCCGATTTCGGTGCGTACCTGATGAGTCGCAGTCGACGTGTTGCTGGCGTGGATGGCAACGTGAGCTATTCGGGGCGGTTCAGGCAGGCTCGGCAGGTTTTGACCTTCGAATGGAATGCGGATTCTGAAGCAAGAAGCGCCGCCACGGCCTCTCAGGTGGCCGGAGCCATTCGACCCCACTTCCGTTCCCGGTGGCCGTTCGGATACATCGATGTGGACGGGGAAGTCCAGTTGCCAATCCGCATGGAGGTTGCCGGCTCATTCGATCGGGATGTGGACCGCGTAATCATGCAGCCGCTGCTGGTGCGGGACAGCCTGCAGATCCAATTGGCGAGTTTGTCGGACTACAGGATCGAGGAGCGACCGTCCAGCATCACGCGTGAGAATCAGCAATATGTGCGCAATATCAATGTGGACTTTCGCGGCCCTTTCCAGATGTCGAACACCTTCATCGAGCGCGAACTGGAAGCGTATCGCACTCCGGTCGGATATGAGATCGGCAAAGAGAACTTCAGCTTTTTTACCGACGAGGTGAAGAAGGCATTCGGTTGGGTAACGTTGACCACGTTGATGCTGGTATTCCTGGTCACGGCATCTGTGTTCGAGTCGTGGAAACTCCCGCTGATCGTCATGCTCAGTGTGCCCATGGCCGGGGTGGGGATGGGTGCCGCGTTCATCTGGACCGGAGCGAACTTCGCGGAGGGCGCGTTTATCGGGACCATCCTGATGATCGGAATCTCGGTCAACGACGCCATTCTACTCACCGATCGTTTCCGTCAATTGCGGCTGCGACGGCCCCACGGAGAGCCTTCCATACTCATGCGACTGGCAGTTCGGGAACGACTACGCCCGATGATTACCACAACGCTGACGTCAGTCGTGGCAATGCTTCCCATGATTGCGTTTCCGGACAACTCCGACTTCTGGTTGGGATTGGCCGTTACCGTGATTGGCGGTTTGGTTGCGGCAACGCTTCTGGGACCGTTGGTGGCGGTGACTTGCAGTAGTTTTTTTAAAACCTATGGCCGTTTGTAAAGCTTGTCGTTTCTTGATGTTTGCTTTGGGCTTTCAATTGTCTGGGTGTGTCGATTTTCAATCGGCACCAACAGATTTGAAAGCTGATGACTGGTGGCCCATTAGCAACGCCACCACAATTCATGCTGTCAATCTGGACTCGGCAAGTCATCAGACGGTGATGTTGCGTGATGTGCTAAGCACTTCCGGCGAGAAAGATGTGTATTTGGTCCGACCTCGGGCTATTTCAAGAACATCACGAGATACCTACTTCATTGCTGATTCCCGACAGAATACAATACTCGAATTCACGGCGGGAGGAAGTTTAATTCGCTCCATTGGAGAGCAGGGAGCAGGTCCCGGTGAGTTCTCTTCGCTGTTCCAAATAGAACAGGGTGATTCTGCCTTTTTTGTTCATGAATTGGGATCGCGTATCCAAGTGCTAGATCATTCTTTCAAATACCAATCGTCATTCGCAGTTCGTCCAACTTCCCAGCAGATTGCACTGTCAACGGACCTACTGATTGGCCCTCTTGCCGAAACTGAAGAAGCTTTAATTGGAGGGTATTCAGTTTCTCCACCACATGAATTGCAGTGGAAACAACTTCCTCCTGTATACGCAGAAGGGAAACCATTCAGCCCGTTTAATCACACGCTGGTTGCTGCTTCGAGAAATTCAGATTCTATTCTGGCAGCCTACGTGAGTCGGCCGGTCATTTTTGAGCTGGATCATGAGGGAGAAACCACGCGGATATGGAAACTGGAAGGCCGCATGATCAACGATTTCTTGGATCAGCAAGACGACACGTTTTCTTCGGTTACAAGGGTTCGGTCGTTTTTTACCGAGCTAGTGACGCCTTGTCAAGATGAGTTCATGTTCGGGCGCGGAAGCACTCTTTTTGTAGTTGACAAGGAGAGCGGCGACGTCACCTCGGTGGATTTTGTGTTGCCGTCGGGCCAAAGGTTGATGCTCAACGATGTTTTAGTAACTCCTGGAGACTCGGTCCATGTGATTTCGACTATGCAAGCGGTCTGGGCCAGCGGACCTTTTATACTGGATGCCTGCCTTGAAGAGGCGAAGTGAGCCTGTACGCGCAGTATTGGCGTCAATTCTCCAGGAATGGTGGCGGATCGATTCCAGGCGACAGAGACCGCCGCCTGCTTGCCAGTTAGTGGGAATTGATAAGTTTGTTTCTCCAGGCCCAGGCCACAAGGGCCGGACGGGATGTCACGCCCGCAATAGATTTCAGCGTTTCGATCTGGTTGCGCACCGTGTGTGGCGACTTGAACAACGTATCGCCTATTTCCTGATTGGACTTTCCTTGCGCCGCTTCCAGGAGCACTTCGAACAAGCGCGGCGTGATGCCTGCGTCTTTCAGGAATCGCTCGCGTGCTTCATTCTGGGATACGAATCGGGGCGTTCCGCTGCGCTTGCCGACTCCCATCAGTCCGGGTGAGACGTAGACTCCACCGTTGGCGACATTCACGATGGCCGACAGGATAATGGACGGTTTTTCGTCTTTCAGCAGGTATCCCCGGACGCCTGCTTCGAGTGCTCCCATTACGTATTCCGGTTCCGTATGACCGCTCAGCGGTAGAATCCGGGTAGAGGAGTTTGCTGCGATCAGGGCAGTGGCCACCTGAAGTCCGTCCATCTCGGGCATCGACATGTCCAACAACAGAACGTCTGGACTCAGGCGGGTTGCGGAGTCGAGAGCCTCGCGCCCGTCCTTGCAGCTTTCAAGCAATTGAAGACGCGTATCGCTCCGGACAACGGACTCCATACCCGATCGGAATACCGGATGGTCATCCGCGATGACTACTGATATGGCGCTCTGATCCATCACGACTATTGAACGAGGGAAGGGTCGGCGGAATCCGAATTTGAATCTGTCAAGGGGATGGAAAAACTCACGTGCGTTCCGATACCGGGTTGGGACTCGACATGGAATTGGCCTCCGAACTGTTTCGAAAGCTCGTGCAATCCAAGAAGGCCATAGTGCCGATTGCGCGCAAGGGAAATCAGAGAGTCCGGCACGTCAAATCCACTGCCATTGTCTGAGACGGTCAATTGCACATCGCGTTCGTTCGACGCCAATGTGACTTTCAATTCCGTCGCACTTGCATGTCTAACGACATTGGCAACCGAAGTCTGCGCCGCTCTGATGATGGCCAAAGACGATTCGTCGGATGGCTTGCTCGGGACGTGAGCGTCCATCTGTATGTGTACGTCAGGGTGCGCGTGCTCAATGGTTTGCAGAAACGACCGGATAGCGCTTTCCAGGCCGAATGGTCCAAGAGAAGGAGGCAGAAGTTCACCGCAAATACGACGCAGTTCATCGATCGTTTGATCAAGAGACTGCTCGATGGACCCTGTTTCCGACTCTTCCAGTTTTGATTCCAGTAGATGGAATTGCTGCTTGATCACGTACAGGTTTTGCAGCGAGAGGTCGTGCAATTGACGAGACAAGCTGGCTCGTTCCTGTTCGCGCCCCGTAGCCAGAGCCAATTGAAGCTCACGTGCTTCCCGTTGACGGGTCTTGAACCAGGAGACGCTCCTCCATGAGGCCAGTCCTCCCAACGAAACCGTGCTGGCCAGTATGAACCAATACGTCTGCCAGAAAGGAAGAGGCAGTGTGAACTCTACGCGTGTCTGGTAAATCAGGCCTGACCCGGTTCGTACTTCCACATCGAGCAGGTACGGCTCGTCGCGATGAGGCAGCTCGTGGTAGGGTACGCTGAACACGGTGGACGAAACTTCAGTCGGGCTATCGTCAACTTCATGTAAGTGGTACGACAGTCGAACCAGGTCTGCCTCCGCAAACGCCGACAGCTCGGCATCAATCGTGATCACATCCGCCAGTTTGTCGAATTCCAGTTTGCCACCCTCGGGCCCGAATTCGACGGGTTCGTCCCGATCACTTGAGAGCGTCAACGTGAAAGGAAGCAGCAGGCGCTCCCGCGGCGGAATGACCGATTTTGGTACCATCAACAACCCTTCTGCGGTCCCGATCGCTACGGACTCGTCCAGAACCTCCATGGCAGATGGCTGGATCTCGTCAGCGGAGTTGGACCCGATGACCCGCACACATTCAGACTGCATCTCGTCGAATCGTCCTTTACAGAGTGCTTTCTCCGTGGTGAACCAGATGGTACCGGTGGATTCACCCGCTACGTTGGTTATCACTTCCGAAGGGAGACCTGATGATTCGTTCTGTTCCAGCCAAGTGGAGTCCGCTGATGTCCAGGAAATGACTCCTCCCATGGTTGCAGCAACATTTCCGTGTTCTTCGGACGTGAAAACATCATTGATCATCCCCCGGTTCACAACGGTGGAATCCCCACCCCATGGATTTTCCTTGGTCATTGTCGAATCCCCCTCCTGAAGACTGAAGACTCCTCTTGAGATCGTTCCAGCAAGGAGAGAATTCTCTGTCATCATGTTGATGGCAATGATCTGGCTCCACGGTTTATTGAATACACCATTCACCGTTGGAGGTAGCACGGAAGACATTTCTATCACACCAGCTCCAGATGTTGCTACCATCAATTTGCCGGCTCGGACTGTCAACGAGCGCACGGCATTTTTTCCGTTGTCAGCAATGTCCAAATCCACGTGATCAGTCAATGAAACGTGGTGCCATGAACGGTTGTTTTTTGATGTTGCTACCAGGCCATGAGAACCAGTCCCTATGACAATTTTTGAATCCAAAAACTCGATATCTGTGACCGTTATGTTCGCGGCAAAACCAGTTGTCTCGGCTATATCGACTTCTTTCTTTGGAATCCCATTGTTTGGCGCCATCGACATAACATCACCGTTGCTGCCAATCCAGAGCCGTCCATCGATAGGGTTGCTCCTTATTTCGCCAATCGGTCCAACTGAATTCAATGACACAGCCGACCAGTAGGACGACGACAACGACGCCTTGGATGTCACTGATAAGCCTGCATCATGACCAACCCACACGTTGTCCCATTCGTCAACTAAAACGAAAGCATACTCACCCTCAGGCAACATCGACGCATCTTGGTCACTTTTGGGCAATGGATAGACCGTTGACTCATCTGAATCAAGGATATCCAATCCTTTTAGCGTTGTTATCAAAAACCGCGACTCATCCAACTTTTCGAAGTCGACGACCACAGAATGGGTCAATTTCGTCTCATCGGAATTGTAGGCATTGAATTGTTGGGATTGCTTGGATGTAATGGAATATTTCAGCAAGCCGGCCCCGGACGTCCCAATCCAGAGCGTATCTGATTCTTTCCAGAGTGTCCTAATTCTCCCACCGGGCACATCGATGAATTGTGAGCCTGTAATCACGTTGGGCGACTGCGCCTCCACTTCAAAACGCCACAATCCGCTCTGCCAAGTGCCGATCCACCAACCTGTTGTATCCCGAATGTAGGTGTGGACGTAGCCGTCAAAATCCGGCGGGACATTTTCGAATGGCAAACACGATTCTCCGGGAGAAGGCATCAAAAAGAACTGCCCGTCTCCATCTACCCATATCACCTCGTTGCCAGTGTTTTGCTGGGTCACAGTGGGCGCAGCTTGTAAATCTGGGCCGGCACAATTCAAACTAGTGGTATCAACGCGATGGAGAGCACCGGTTGTGCCATTCACTTCGTACGTTGATCCCGCCACGAGCGTGATATAAAAGGAAGATTCGTTGAGCTGAACTAGTCGATTGATCCAGTCACTCTCCAACGTGCTGTTTGTAGCGTCAAACGTTCTGCTGATCCCGCGGGTCAAAGATGAACCTATCTGAAAACCCGATTTGGAACTGACAACAATCCTGCCGTCTCCCAATCTAATCATGTTATTTGCTTCGGGAGCCACTGACGCATTGTCCGGAGATAGGGTCGTCCACGAAGTCAGTGCGGGATAGTGCGATTGCCGTGGTGCCAGTTGAGCGCTTACAGTTCCACAGGTCAGCAAGACAACAAGCAAGATGTGGGCGAATCGGATCATTTTCGGACTTCGACAAGAGGCAACAGCAATTTAGTAGAATTGGCCTGCTGAGATTAGTAGTGAACGCCTAAAATGACCTGAGAGTGCGGAATTAACTCGCGATGGAGGTCACGCCCA
>Ga0207422_1002849_pt1 | contig 20249 bp, 18 predicted proteins | sample MarCyaLeptolynsp_FD_187757 | JGI IMG/M metagenome (GOLD analysis project Ga0207422, IMG submission 187757) | Marine cyanobacterial communities from Panama - species 1 Leptolyngbya sp. (SPAdes) | ecosystem: Environmental > Aquatic > Marine > Unclassified | place: Panama: Panama City | collected...
CCTCCGCTATAGGTTCCAGCGCGAAGAGATCTTCGACGCCACGTCCGATGCATCGCTCGCGGTCCAGGATGCAGCACGCGACGGAGAGGTTTACGTCTCAAGCCTCGGCTACACCGTTGCCTATGACACCCGCAATCTGCCGCAACAGCCCACCAGCGGCCTCTTTGCCTCGCTGTCCCAAGACGTCGCCGGCATTGGCGGCGACGTGAACTACAACAGATTTGTGGGCGACGTACGCGGCTACTACCCGATCACCAACAAGATCACGCTGGTGGGCCGCGCCCAGGCCGGCGCCATTCACGGCTGGGGCGACCAGGACCTCCGCCTGACAGACCTCTTCTTCAAGGGTGGCGAGACAATCCGCGGTTTTGAGAGAGCCGGTTACGGTCCGCGCGACGCTTGCGAGGACCCCGCGACCGGCAGACGCATTTCCAATTGCAGCCGCGATGCATTGGGCGGCAAGTATTTCTGGGCCACCACTGCGGAGGTTCGCTTCCCATTCCCGCTGATCCCCGACAGCTTAGGCATGCAAGGCGCCGTCTTTGTCGACGCGGGCTCCCTGTGGGACCCGAGCCAACGGGCCTTGGATGCGGTCGCCGAGGAGGACAGCTTCATCTTCGACAGCAGCGAGGTCCGTCTGTCGACAGGCTTTAGTATCATCTGGCAATCCCCCCTTGGCCCACTGCGCGCGGATATCGCCGAAGCGCTTCTCAAGGCCGATTTCGACGAGACCGAAATTTTCCGCTTCGGCGCCTCGACGAACTTCTAAAGGACGCCGCTTCGGTTTATGGCTACGCGCCAGAGTTCACGCGCGTGGTCAAACACGAGAAATTTGATGGAACACCCGGGTTTCTATGAGCGGGCCGGTCCGTTCTCCTTGCGTGCCGTGGCCGAGGCCACGGGCGCGGAGATCGCCGGCTCCGCCGATCCCGATCTGATGCTCAAAGATGTCCGCCCCCTGGATGGCGCGGGCGCGGGCGACCTGTCCTTCATCGACAATCCCAAATATGCGCCGCTCCTGGCCAAGACGGGCGCCAGCGCCTGCATCGTCGCCCCGAAATTCGTCCGCAAGGTGCCGCAGGGGACCGCGAGCCTCATCATGCCGGAGCCCTATCGGGGCTTCGCCAAAGCCTTGGCGCTGTTCTATCCCGCCTCCGTCAAGCCCATGACCGCGGGCCAGTGGGCCGACGGGGAGGGGGACGCGGGCCTTGCCCGAATCCACCCCAGCGCCCAGCTGGAGCAGGACGTGATCGTCGAGCCCGGCGCCATCATCGGCCCTGAGGCCCATATCGGGCAGGGGACCACCATCGCCGCGGGCGCTGTCATCGGGTACCGGGTGCATATTGGCCGGAACTGCTATGTCGGCCCCAACGCGTCCGTGACCCACGCCCTGGTCGGCAACGGCGTCAATCTCCACGCGGGCGTCGCCATCGGCCAAGACGGCTTCGGTTTCGCCATGGGCAAGCAGGGCCACGCCAAGGTGCCGCAGATCGGCCGGGTGGTGATTCAGGACGACGTTGAAATTGGCGCAAATTCAACCGTCGATCGTGGCGCGCTCCGGGACACCATCATCGGTGAAGGCACGAAAATTGATAATCTCGTACAAATCGGGCACAACGTCGTCGTTGGAAGGCATTGCATTATTGTGTCCCAGACGGGTATTTCGGGCAGTTCCGAACTCGGTGATTTCGTTGCTCTTGGCGGCCAGGTCGGGGTCGTCGGCCACCTCAAAATCGGCGCTGGCGCCCAGATAGCCGGGAGCAGTAATGTCCGGGGCGACGTACCTGCCGGAGCGCGTTGGGGCGGCACGCCGGCCAAGCCTGTCAGGCTCTGGTTCCGGGAATTGACGGTCCTGCGGCACCTTGCCGAACGCAAGGATGGGAAAGTAGATCAAGGCGAAGGCGGGGAAGGCACGTAGCCGTGAGTCCGCATCGAAGGAGCCGGTCCGAATGAACGAGAGCGGAATAACACCGAAGCCTGATAAGGCCGAAGCGGCCGACATCATGAAGCTTCTGCCGCATCGCTATCCCTTTCTTCTGGTCGATCGCATTGTCGACATGGACGGCGATCGTTCGGCCACGGGCATCAAGAACGTCACGGCGAACGAGCCTTACTTCCAGGGGCATTTCCCCGGCAATCCCGTCATGCCCGGCGTCCTGTTGATCGAAGGCATGGCCCAGACCGCAGGCGCCTTGTGCATGCGCTTTCTCGACGAGTTCGACGAACCGCCTTTGGTCTACTTCATGGCCATCGACAAGGCCCGCTTCCGCCGCCCGGTCATCCCCGGAGACACCATCCACTACCACGTTCAAAAGGTGCGCAATCGCGGGCGCGTTTGGCGCTTCCGGGCCCAAGCTGTCGTCGACGACAACATCGTCGCCGAGGCCGAGGTCAGCGCCGTGATCGTCGACACGATTGAAACCTAGCCGGACGGCTTCATGACAAAGATCCATGCCAGCGCTCAGGTCGATCCGGGCGCCACCCTCGGCACAGATGTGGAAATTGGGCCGTTCAGCGTGGTCGGACCCCATGTGGAGCTCGGCGACGGGGTCATCGTCCATTCTCACGTTGCCATCGAGGGCCGCACGCAGGTGGGCGCGGGTTGCCGCATCTTCCCCTTCGCCTCGGTGGGCCAGGCGCCTCAAGACATCAAATATGACGATGAGCCGAGCACCCTGACCGTCGGTCCCAACACGCTCATTCGCGAGCACGTCACCATTCATCGCGGGACCAAGACCGGCCACATGGCGACCCATGTGGGCGCCAACTGCTTCCTCATGATCGGTGCCCATATCGCCCATGACTGCCATATCGGCGACAACGTCACGCTGGTGAACGGTGTCACCCTCGGCGGTCACGTCTCCGTCGGCGACAACGCGATTGTCGGCGGGCTTTCGGCCGTGCATCAATTCGTGCGCATCGGCGCCTTCTCGTTCGTAGGCGGCATGTCGGGCGTTGCCGCCGACCTCATTCCCTACGGAATGGCCCTCGGCAATCGCGCCAATCTCAGCGGCTTGAATATCGTGGGTCTGAGGCGGAAGGGGTTCCCCCGCGAGCAGATCCACGAGCTGCGCCAAGCCTACCGGATGCTGTTCTCAACCGAGGGCACGCTGCGCGAGCGCCTCGATGACGTCGAGGCTTTGTTCTCCAAGAACCCGCTCGTCGCTCAAGTCATCTCATTCATGAAGAGCGATTCCGACCGGTCCTTTTGCGTTCCGAACAATGTCGCAACGCCAACCCGCTGACGACGCAGCCCCGGCTGCCAAACACCCTGTCAAGATTGCCGGCGCGCTCGGCATCATCGCCGGCCGCGGTCGGTTCCCCGCCGTCATCGCTGCTGAGATGGCGGCGCGGAACATCCCGCTGCACATCGTGGGTATTCGCGGCGAAGCCAGCGACGCCATCGAGCAGTTCCCGCACACATGGATTCGGTGGGGCGAGGTCGGCAAACTATTCGGCGCCTTGAAGTCCAACGCGTGTACCGACATCGTCATCATCGGCGGCGTGAACCGTCCCGACTTCGACAAAGTCCGCTTTGACCTCGGTGCCATCAAGACGCTGCCGTTCCTCCTGAGCCTCGCCAAAGGAGGCGACGATCATGTGCTGTCGAGCATCGTCCGCTTCTTCGAAGACAAGGGCTACCGGGTCCATGGCGCCGGAGACGTCGTGCCGGACCTCCTGGCCCCTGAAGGCCGCATGTCGGCCAAGGCGCCATCGTCCAAGGACAAGGACGACATCGCGCTTGCGCTCAACGTGGTGCGGGCGCTGGGCCGTCTGGATATCGGCCAAGCCGCCGTCGTCTCCCGCGGTCATGTCTTAGCGGTCGAGGCGGCGGAGGGCACCGACGCCATGCTGCGGCGCTGCGCGGAGATTCGCAAACTCGGCCGCACCCACGGCGTGCATACGGGTGTTCTGGTGAAGGCCCCAAAGCCCGGTCAAGAAGAGCGGATCGACATGCCGACGATCGGCGCGGAGACGATGCGCCGGGCCGCCGACGCAGGGCTCGCAGGCGTGGCGGTAACGGCGGGCCATGTGTTGCTGGCCGAGCGCGAGCAGACGATCGCCGCCGCGGACGAGAACGGCCTTTTTCTGGTGGGAGACCGCTGGGAACAGGCGACTGCGGAACGTGCAGACGACAACGACTAGCGCTCGGCCATCGGCACGTATGCCCGCTCCGTCGCACCTGTATAAAGCTGCCGCGGGCGGCCGATGCGCTGCATCGGGTCCTCGATCATCTCCATCCACTGGGCGATCCATCCCACAGTCCGGGCGATGGCGAACAGCACCGTGAACATGTCGGTCGGGAAGCCAAGGGCCTTCAGCGTAATGCCCGAGTAGAAGTCGATATTGGGATAGAGCTTCTTCTCAACGAAGTAATCGTCGGACAGCGCGATCCTCTCTAGCTCCAACGCCACCTTGAGGATCGGATCGTCCTCATGGCCCACCGCCTGAAGCACCTCATGACAGGTCTTCTGCATGATCTTCGCCCGGGGGTCGTAGTTCTTGTAGACGCGATGCCCGAAGCCCATGAGACGGAAGGGGTCGTCCTTGTCCTTGGCGCGCGCAATGAACTCGGGGATACGGTCCGGGCTGCCGATCTGCTGCAGCATGGTCAGCGCCGCCTCGTTGGCGCCACCATGGGCGGGGCCCCACAGACAGGCAATACCGGCGGAGATACAGGCAAAGGGATTCGCGCCTGACGAGCCGGCAAGCCGCACAGTGGAGGTTGAGGCGTTCTGCTCGTGATCCGCGTGCAAGATGAAGATGCGGCGCATGGCGCGGCTCAAGACCGGATCGATCTGATAGTCCTCGCACGGCACGGCGAAGCACATGCGCAAGAAATTGGTCGAGTAGTCCAGATCGTTCTTCGGATACATGAAGGGCTGGCCGACCGAGTATTTGTACGCCATGGCGGCGATGGTCGGCATCTTCGCGATCATGCGGACGCTGGCGATGTCCCGCTGCCGCGCGTCCCGAATGTCAATCGTGTCGTGGTAGAAGGCCGACAGGGCGCCGACAACGCCCACCATGATTGCCATGGGATGCGCGTCGCGCCGGAACCCGGTGTAGAACCGGGTCATCTGCTCATGCACCATGGTATGGCGCGTGATGCGTTGCTTGAACGTCCGGTACTCCTCCTCCTTCGGCAACTCGCCGTAGAGCAGCAGATACGCCGTCTCCAGGAATGTGCAGTGCTCGGCTAGCTGGTCGATGGGATAGCCGCGATAAAGCAGCACGCCCTTGTCACCGTCGATAAAGGTGATCTTCGATTCACAGCTCGCCGTTGAAGTGAAGCCTGGGTCGTAGGTAAAACAGCCCGTGTCCTGATAGAGCGACGCGATGTCGATAACGTCGGGGCCAAGCGTGCCCTTACGCACCGGCAAGTCATACTGACGGTCACGCAGCTTCAGGGAGGCCTCGTCCGTTTTCACGGACCGGACATCTTCTACGACACTCATCTCAAAACCTCCTGGCCCCTAAGGGACAACCGGACCGAACCTGCGTACGACATATCACCTCGCGCGCGGGTCTTGATCCCCGGTAACAATTTTTTGCACTGCCGAATAATCGCGTCGATTCTACCGCGGTGCAACACGATGACTGCCCAAATGTTAAGCAGTTTGATTTCTGGACGTTTGGTCCGCAATCCGCGCCAGAGCTTCCTCGCGCCCCAGCACTTCCAGCACATCAAAAATGCCAGGGGACGTGGCCCGACCGGTCAACGCCGCGCGAAGAGGCTGCGCCACCTTGCCCAGCTTCCGATTTGTTGCCTCGGCAAAGGCCCGCACGCAATTCTCCAAAGGACCAACGCGCCAAGAATCCACCCCCTGGAGCTGGGGCAGGAGGGCGGCGAGCGTCTCGCGCCCCGCCGCATCGAGTTGCTTCGCGGCCTTCTCGTCAAGGTCGAGGGGGCGGGCCGCAAAGAGGTAGGCGGCGCTATCGAGAAGCTCCACCAGAGTCTTGGCGCGCTCTTTCAGGCCCGGCATGGCCCGCTCTAGCTGCGCCCAGCCTTGCGCCCCAATCCGGGCCACGCGGGTCTCGCCATCGGGCAGTTTGGGAACAAGCGCCTTCAATTGCGCCACGATCTCGCTATCCGGCATCGTCCGCAGATAGTGTCCGTTGAGGTTTTCAAGCTTGGCGAAGTCGAAACGCGCCGCGGACCGGCCGATGGCGTCCAGATCGAACCAGCGGATCATCTCCTCCGTCGAGATGATCTCCGCATCGCCGTGGCTCCAACCAAGCCGCACGAGGTAGTTTCGCAACGCCGCCGGCACATAGCCCATCTCCCGATAGGCTTCGATGCCAAGCGCCCCGTGCCGCTTCGAGAGCTTGGCGCCGTCCGGTCCGTGGATCAGCGGTACGTGCGCGTAAGTCGGCGTGTCCCATCCAAGCGCGTCGAAGATCTGCGTTTGCCGCGCCGCATTGGTCAGATGGTCGTCCCCGCGGATCGCATGGGTCACGCCCATGTCGTGGTCGTCCACCACCACCGACAGCATGTAGGTGGGCGAGCCGTCGCTTCGTAGCAGCACAAGATCGTCGAGCTCTTTGTTGGCGAAGCGCACCTCACCTTGTACGCGGTCGTCGATGACCGTCGTCCCCTCGCGCGGCGCCTTAAAGCGGATCGCGGGCGCGACACCCTGCGGCGCCTCGGACGGATCGCGATCCCGCCAGGTGCCGTCATAGCCGGGCGCTCGGCCCTCGGCGCGGGCGGTGTCGCGCATGGCTTGCAGTTCCTCCGGGCTCGCATAGCACCGGTAGGCCTTGCCCTCGGCGAGCAGACGCTCCGCGATTTCGCGGTGACGCTCGGCCCTTGAGAACTGATAGACGGGCTCGCCCTCCCAATCGAGCTCCAGCCAGCACAGCCCGTCCAAGATCGCAAGGATGGCCCCTTCGGTGGAGCGCGCGCGGTCCGTGTCCTCGATCCGCAGCAGCATCTTGCCGCCCTTGGCCTTGGCATAGAGCCAATTGAAGAGGGCCGTGCGGGCCCCGCCGATATGCAGGTAGCCGGTCGGCGACGGCGCAAAGCGCGTGATGACGGTCTCGCTCATCGATCGGTCAGGAGGGTCTCAAGCTGGTGGGGGCGGAAGTGGCGGTGGTGTAGCATAGAGCCTGTCTGCGGGTAAGAGGTGCAAGGGACGCGTAGGGGGAGCGCCGATGCCGGACCTGGGGGACCCAGACTTGGAGGACAAGGGCACCGGCGGGCTCCGGCGCCCGACGGGGCAGGGGCCGATCGCCACGGCGGCCAGCGCTGCGGCGCGCGCCTTGGAAGCCGAAGCCGGACGTTGGTTCTTGTGGCTCCCGGTGCTGTTCGCCGCCGGCATCATCGTCTATTTCTCGCTGCCCTCCGAGCCGTCCTTGCGGGTGGTTGTCAGCTTGCTGCTCGCCGCGGCCGGGCTGTTCGTGGTCCTACGCAACGCGCCGCTCGGCCTTGCGCTTGGCGTGGCGGGCCTTGCCGTCGCCCTCGGCTTCACAACTGCTAAGCTCCGCACCGAGCAGGTGCGCGCGCCCGTCCTTGCCGAGGAGCTGCGCCACGTCGAGATCACAGGCTTCGTCGAGAACTTCGAGCGCCGTGAAGGGCGCCGCGATCGCCTGACGTTACGTGCCATCACCGTTGGCGATCTCACCGAGGCGGCGCGCCCGTACCGCGTGCGCGTCAGCACCGCGGCCAAAAACGTGTCCGTGGTAACTGGCGAGGCTGTTCGCTTGCGGGCCACGGTACGGCCACCACCGGAGCCCGTGGAGCCCGGTGGCTTCGACTTCGCCCGCCGCGCCTATTTCGACCGCCTTGGCGCCACGGGCTATGCCACCGGGCGCATCGAGCCACTGTTGGATGCTCCGGAGCCGCCTTTGACCTTGCGGGCTTGGGCGCTCATCGATGCGCTGCGCGTGGCCGTCAAGGACCGCGTGCGCGCGGTGCTTCCGGGAGAAACGGGCGCCGTGGCCGTTGCCCTCATGACCGGCGACCGCGGCGGCATCCCGCAAAAGGTGACGGACGCGATGCGCGATGCCAGCCTGGCGCACGTGTTGGCCATCTCCGGTCTGCACATGGTCATCATGGCCGGCACCGTCTTCTGGCTTGCGCGCGCGCTGCTGGCCGCCGTGCCGGGCCTCGCTTTGCGCTTTCCAATCAAGAAATGGGCCGCCGCCATCGCGCTCGCCGCGGCAACTTTCTATTTGCTCCTTTCGGGTGCGTCCGTACCCACGGTGCGCGCCTGGATCATGATGAGCATCTTTCTCACCGCCGTGCTGCTGGACCGGCCGGCGATCAGTATGCGCAACGTGGCCCTGGCCGCCCTCGCTATCCTCATTGTCACGCCTGAATCCCTGTTCGAGCCGAGCTTCGATATGTCCTTCTCGGCGGTGATCGGTCTGGTTGCCCTCTACGAGTGGCTGTCGGCGCGCAACCGCCGGCCTTGGAGGGATCGGAGCCCTGTCTGGCGGGGCTTTCGTTGGGTCGGCGCGTTCATCCTTGGCGTGGCCATCACCACGTTGGTGGCGGGCACCGCCGTCGCGCCTTTCGAGGCCTATCATTTCCACCGCATGACTCATTACGGGATCATTGCCAACGTGATCGCGGCACCGCTGGTCAGCATCCTCATCATGCCCATGGCGCTTCTTTCGCTCCTTACGCTGCCTGTCGGATTGGAAGCCTGGCCGCTTCAGATCATGGGGCTCGGTATCTCCCTGATGGTGCGGGCGGCAACGGAAGTGTCCTCCTGGCCTGGGGCGGTGACGACCGTGCCCGACATCTCTGGCGCGGCCATGCTGCTGATCGTGCTGGGCGGTCTGTGGCTATGCTTGTGGCAAACACGCATGCGCGCGCTCGGCCTTGTCATCGTCGCTGCGGGGCTGGCGCTTGCGCCGGTCAATCAGCGCCCGGATGTCCTGATCGAGCGGGAAGGGGCCACGGCGGCATTGCGCTCAAGCACCGGCAATCTCGTCTTCCCGCCGGCAACCGCTGGGACATACAGCGTGGAGAATTGGCTCTTGGCCGACGGCGACAGCCGCGACGCCAAAACCCTGCGGCACGAAACCCCGCTGCCCGGCGATGAGGCCTTTCGCTGCGATCCGCTGGGTTGCATCGGCCGGGTCAAAGGGAAGGTGGTGGCTCTGGTGCGTCACCGCGGCGCCTTGGAGGAGGACTGCCGCAGCGCCGACATCGTCATTGCGTCATTCACCGTGCCGAAGACCTGCCGCGCCGCCCGCGTCATCGTCGACCGCCGCGCGCTCAAACACGGGGGCGCCCACGCGCTCTATATTGAAGGGCTCTCTATTCGCACCGAGACGGTGACCGATGCTCGCGGGGCCCGGCCTTGGACACGGCCCCGGCTACCCGCACAAAAGCCCGCGCGCGCTGGCGCCCCAGAGTGACGCCAGCCCAAACTGCCAGGTGCTGGGTGCCTAGTACCTGCGGATCAGTCCCACGAGGCGTCCTTGCACGCGCACGCGGTCAGGCCCGAAGATTCGGGTCTCGTAAGACGGGTTGGCGGCCTCGAGCGCCACGGAATCGCCCCGCCGGCGCAACCGCTTCAACGTGGCTTCCTCCTCGTCCACCAGAGCGACGACGATATCGCCGTTGGTGGCGTCCTCGCAGCGGCGCACGATGATGGTATCGCCTTCCAGAATGCCGGCCTCGATCATCGAGTCGCCCTTGACCTCCAGTGCGTAGTGCTCGCCCTTGGCCAGCAATTCCGGCGGCACCTCGATCGTGTTCAGGCGTGTCTGGATCGCCTCGATTGGAACGCCCGCGGCGATCCGGCCCATCACGGGAACGGCGACCGTCTGCGGCGCACTCTCCCCGTCGGAGACCTCCGGCACCCGGCCCAAGCTCCCTTCGATCACGCTGGGAGAGAAGCCCCGTGCCCGCGCGGCGACGCTCTGCGGCACGGAGTCCGGCAGCCGGACGATTTCCATAGCTCGGGCCCGGTGGGGCAGGCGGCGCACGAAACCGCGCTCCTCCAGGGCAGTGATCAACCTGTGAATGCCGGATTTCGACTTAAGATCGAGCGCTTCCTTCATCTCGTCGAAGGACGGCGGCACGCCCGTCTCCTTCAATCGCTCATGGATGAACATGAGAAGCTCTTTCTGCTTCGGTGTGAGCATCTGGTCCCCTTCGAACGATCCGGATTCGGGCTGAGGAGCCGCTATTCGGGCCTCGCCCTTATTGTACAAACCGAGAACAATATAGATGTTCTAGTTGTGTTCTGCAACCCGCATCGCCAAAAACGCGCGCCCACACGAACATCTCGAGACCGTTTGCTCGCGCGATTCGGGTTTCCAGCGCCTTAACTAGTCCGCAAGCGGAATGACCAGGACCTTCGTGCCCTTCGCCAGGCCAGGATGCCCTGGAGGCTGCACGATGAGGCAATCGGCCTTGGCCAAGGAGGCCATGAGGGAAGAATCCTGCGAGCCCACAAGCTGGACATGGCGCGTTCCATCCTCCGAATAGGTAGACGTCGCCCGCTGATAGTGCTGGCGGGGTCCGTTCTTAGGCAAGGGGCTGGCAAGGACCGCTTGCTGCGGAACTCCGCGGGCGTCCGCACCCAGGAGACAGCGGAGCATCGACCTCAGGAATAGGGCGGAGCAGATAAAGGCCGAGACCGGGTTTCCAGGAACGCCCAGCACCCTCTGCTCCCCAAGCCGTCCAAAGAACAGCGGCTTGCCGGGACGCATGGCGACTTTGGAGAACTCCAACTGCAGACCCGCGCGGGCCAGAGCCACCTTCACCAGATCGCGCTCGCCAACCGACGCGCCGCCGATGGTCAAGAGAATGTCGGCATCCGCACCCCGCGCGATCGCTTCCACCAGCGCGCCTTCGTCGTCTGGGGCGATTCCAAGTCGGGTCGCTTTTCCGCCATAGGTTTCGACGAGAGCGGCAATGCCATAGCTGGCCGACGCCACGACCTGATCGGGGCCGACCGTGCTTCCGGGAGGCACGATCTCATCGCCCGTCGACAAGATCGCGACTTTCGGCTGCCGACGGACAAGCAAGTCCGCGTAGTTCATTGCCGCCGCCAGAATCAAATCCCGGGCGCCAAGGCGCGTGCCTTCCTCCAAGAGCACGTCGCCTTCTTTGAAGTCTTGACCGCGCGGGCGGATATAGGGCTGGGACGGGACGGCCTTCACCACAATGCTCTCTCCGACCCGTTCGGTGTCTTCTTGGATGATGATCGTGTCAGCACCTTCGGGCACCGGCGCGCCGGTGAAGATGCGAACGGCCTGGCCCGGCTCCACTGGTCCGGGAAAACGTGCCCCCGCGGCGGATTCGCCAACCACCGCAAGGGTCACCGGCAGCCTGGAGACATCGACCACGCGAACTGCATAGCCATCCATGGCCGAAGCGTCGAACGGGGGCTGGGTGAGTTTTGCCCCTAAGCTCGCCGCCAGCACGCGGCCATGCGCCTCCGCGACCGGAACGCGTTCGACGCCGAGGGGATAGAGCCCCGCAAGAACCCGATGGAACGCATCGGATACGGAGAGGAGGGTCATCGCTTAGGGCGCCCGGTAGTCGCCGGAACGGCCGCCGGTTTTCTCCACGAGGCGAATGTCGGAAAAGCTCATGGCGCGATCCACGGCCTTGCACATGTCATAGAGTGTAAGGCACGCAACCGTCACCGCCGTCAGCGCTTCCATCTCCACCCCGGTCTTTCCGTCGACCTTGGCCGTGGCTTCCACGCGAATGCCGCATGGGTCGGACGAGGGCGTGAAGTCGACGGTCACCTGGGTGAGGGGAAGCGGATGACAAAGCGGAATGAGATCCGCGGTCTTCTTGGCGGCGGCAATGCCCGCGATCCGTGCCGTGGCGAGTACGTCGCCTTTCGGCGCGGTGCCATCCAGGATCATGCCGAGCGTTTCCGCCCCCATCGACACGAACCCCTCGGCTAAGGCGGTCCGGGTGGTCACGCCTTTGTCGGACACATCGACCATGCGGGCCTCGCCCCGGTCGTTGAGATGAGAGAGCCGCGTGGTCATTGCGCCGCCTGCGGCGCTGCGGCCTCCGCGCCGGTGAGAAGGGCGCGCGTGGCGGCCGCCACGTCGCTCTGCCGCATGAGGCTCTCGCCCACCAGAAACGCGCGGACACCACAGCCTGCGAGCCGCGTCACATCCTTGTGAGTGGCGATGCCGCTCTCCGACACGACGAGCCGATCCGGCGGCACCTGCGCGCTCAGCCGCTCCGTTGTGGCGAGCGTCGTGTCGAATGTCTTGAGGTCGCGATTGTTGATGCCGATGAGGGGCGTTGTCAGCTTGAGCGCGCGCTCGAGTTCCGCCTCGTCATGAACCTCGGCGAGAACGTCCATGCCCAACGCATGCGCGGCGCCTTCCAAGTCCCGGGCGAGAACGTCGTCCACCGCCGCCAAGATAATGAGGATGCAGTCCGCCCCAAGAACGCGCGCCTCAAAGACCTGATAGGGATCGACCATGAAGTCCTTGCGCAAGGCTGGAAGGCCGCAAGCGGCGCGCGCTAGGGTGAGATAGGCCGGATCGCCCTGAAACGAAGGCCCGTCCGTCAAAACCGAAAGACACGCCGCGCCGCCGGTCTCATAGGCCACAGCCAAGGTAGGTGGGTCGAAATCGGCACGGATCAGACCCTTCGACGGGCTGGCCTTCTTGATCTCCGCGATCAGCCCAAAGCCGCCGCTGTCGGTGCGCTTCCGCAGCGCCCCGATAAAGTCGCGTGGGGGCGCGGCTGCTTCGGCCTCGGCTCGGACGACACCTTCAGATCGTGTTTTCCTTGCGCGATCAATCTCATCGCGCTTGTAGCTCAGAATCTTGTCCAACACGTGGGCCATGGCTCAAACCTTATCATGGCTGACGTGAACCAGCGTCTCTAACACGTTGATGGCGCGGCCGCTGTCGATGGCCTCTGCCGCTAGGGCTACACCCTCTTGCAACGACTGGGCTTTACCCGCGACCAGAAGCGCAGCGCCAGCGTTCAGCAGCACGATATCCCGCAGCGGGCCTTTATTGCCCTGGAGCGTCGCGCGGATGTGCGCGGCATTCTCCACGGCGTCACCGCCCACGAGATCCTCGGGCCGCGCCTCGGGTAGGCCCGCATTGCGCGGCGACACTCGGAACGTGGACACAGTGCCCCGGTCGAGGACCGCCACGTGGCTGACGGTCGTGGTGGTCAGTTCATCGAGACCATCAGCCCCGTGCACGACCCAGGCCCGCTCCACGCCGAGCACGCCGAGCACATTGGCAATGGGCTCGACCCACTTCTCGGCGAAAACGCCGACGACTTGGTACTTGGTGGCGGCGGGGTTGGCCAAGGGGCCCAATAGATTGAAGATCGTGCGCACGCCGAGTTCCTTGCGGACCTTGCCCACATAGCGCATGGCGGCGTGATGAGCCGGTGCAAACATAAAGCCGAGGCCGCACTCCACGATGCAGCGCTCGATCCCCGCAGGCGGGCAGTCCAGATTGACGCCAAGCTCTGAGAGCACGTCCGCAGAGCCGGAACGCGACGAGATGGACCGGTTGCCGTGCTTGGCCACGGGAACGCCGGCACCCGCCACCACGAAAGCGGCGCAGGTTGAGATGTTATGGGTTCCCTTGGCGTCGCCCCCGGTGCCACACGTGTCGATCGCCCCTTCAGGCGCCTGGACCGGAAGCGCCTTGCTTCGCATCACGAGCGCAGCACCGGCGATTTCTTCCACTGTCTCACCGCGCACATGCAGGCCCAGCAGAAACGCGCCGATCTGAGCCTCAGTCGCAGCACCCGACATGATGAGCTCAAACGCGGCCGCCGCTTCGCCTTGCGTCAGCGATCGGCCAGCGACCACCGTCTTGATGGCAGCGCCAAGATCTTTGGGGTCTGCATCGCCGGCCGGCGCTTGATTAGAGGGCACCGACCGCTTCTCTTTTCGAGCTGCCGCGGGCCCGACGCTCCACGCGGGCGAGATCAAGAAAGTTGGCGAGCAATTGATGTCCGTGCTCCGAGGCGATGCTCTCGGGATGAAACTGCACGCCATGGACAGGATAGCGCTTGTGCTGCACACCCATGATGATGCCGTCATGGGTTTCCGCGGTGATCTCCAGATCCTCCGGCAGCGTGTCGCGATCCACGATCAGCGAATGGTAGCGCGTCGCGGAAAAATCCTGGTCAAGGCCGGCGAACACGCCGCTGTCCCAATGGCGGACCTTGGAGAGCTTGCCGTGCATGAGATAGGGCGCCCGGACGACGCGGCCGCCATAGACCTGCCCGATGGCTTGATGACCGAGGCAGACCCCCAAGATCGGCACCACGGGACCGGCCCGCCGGACGAGCTCCAGGCAAATGCCGGCACGGTCCGGATCGCACGGGCCCGGCGACAGCACGATCGCCTCAGGCCCCTCCGCCAGCACCTCGTCGACGGTGATCTTGTCGTTCCGGTAGACCTGCGTACCCGCGCCCAATTCCCCAAGGAAATGAACGAGGTTGTAGGTGAAGCTGTCGTAGTTATCGATCAGGGTCAGCATGACTTGGTGTTACGCCTCGCAGCCATTGGCCGTCAAGATCGCCCGAAACGCCTAGCCGCCGCGCAGCTCCTTGGGCGCGAGGAACAGGCTCAGGCTGCCACTGTTCACATCCACGCTCGACCATAGCCCCGCCGTGAAGTTGATCACCGTGAGGGCCGCGGTGGGGTATTTCTCCTTGATGCGGTCCCGCATGTGCTTTGGGCCGGAGCCGATGAGGTCCAGCGCCAGGGCTTCGATCTCCGGATTGTGGCCGACCATCATCACCCGGCTGGCGCCCGGCGGGATTGCCCGCAGCATATCCAGCATGTCCTCCGGGCTCGCATGATAGAGCGCATCCTCGTAGACCACCTTCGGCTCGACCTTGAGCTCCGGCAGGACGAGCGCCAGCGTATCGACGGTCCGGCGCGCCGAAGAGCACAACACAAGCTCCGGGTCGATGCCCCGCTCGGTCATGGCGCGCCCCATCGCCGGCGCGTCAGTCGTGCCCCGCGTGGAGAGGGGCCGCTCGCGGTCCGGCAGGGTCGGGTTCTTCCAGCTCGACTTGGCATGACGCAGAAGGCAGAGTGTAAGCATGGGCTCGCGCCTCCCGCAGGTTACTGACCGCGCTTGGCGCGCGCGGCGAAGCGGACGGCTTCGTCCGCCGCTCTGAACAGGGCGCCGGCCTTGCTGACGCACTCGGCCTGTTCGCGCTCCGGCACGGAGTCGGCTACGATCCCAGCGCCGGCCTGAACGTACATCACGCCGTCCTTTACCACCGATGTTCGGAGCACAATGCAGCTATCCATCTCGCCGTCGGCGGAGAAATAGCCAACGCAGCCAGCGTAGATGCCGCGCGCCGCGTCCTCCAGCTCATCGATGATCTCCATGGCCCGCACTTTCGGTGCGCCGGACACGGTACCGGCGGGAAAGCCCGCCATCAGCGCATCGACCGCATCGTGATCGGCATCGAGCGTGCCCCGGACATTGGAGACGATGTGCATGACCTGGCTGTAGTACTCAAGAAAGAAGCTGTCGGTCACCTCGACGCTGCCGATCTCCGACACGCGGCCGGCGTCATTGCGCCCCAGATCCAGCAGCATCAAGTGCTCGGCCCGTTCTTTCGTATCGGCCAAGAGCTCTTTCGCCAGCGCCTTGTCCTCTTCGGGTGTCGCACCGCGCGGCCGGGTTCCCGCGATCGGACGGATCGTTACCTCGCCCTTGCGCACCCGCACCAGGATCTCCGGGCTCGACCCCACCACGGCGAAATCGCCGAAGTTCAGATAGTAAAGAAAGGGCGACGGGTTCACCCGGCGCAACGCGCGATAAAGCGCAAAAGACGGAAGCTCGAAAGGCGCCTCGAAGCGCTGGCTGAGCACCACCTGAAAGATGTCGCCGGCGGCGATGTACTCCTTGGCGCGGGCCACCTTGGCCATATAGGCCTCCGGCGCCGTCGCAGACTTGGGCTGCGGGTGCGGCGCATCCGCTCCAAGCTCCGCGACATGGGGCAGGGGATCGTCCAAACGCTCCAGAACGAGATTGAGTCGGTCCGCCGCCCGCGCATAGGCCGCCTTGGCGCTGACGCCGGGCGTCGGCCGCACCGGGGTCACCACCGTCATCTCGTCTTTGACGCTGTCGAAGATGACGATGAGCGTCGGACGCACAAGGATGCTGCTGGGCACATTCAGAGTGTCCGGCTTACCGCCCGGCAAGTTCTCGGTGAGCCGCACCGTGTCGTAACCCATATAGCCGAAGATGCCCGCCGCCATTGGTGGCAACTGATGAGGCAGCGTGATCGCGGACTCCGCGAGCAGGGCACGCAGTGAGGCGAGCGTCGGCAACGATGTGGGCGCGAACGCGTCCGGGTCCGTTTGGGGGCTGCGATTGACTTCAGCCGTGTTCCCCTCGGCCCGCCAAATGAGATCCGGTTCGCAGCCGATGATCGAGTAGCGTCCGCGCGCGGCGCCACCCTCCACTGATTCCAGCAAGAAGCTGTTCGGCCGCTCATGGGCCACTTTGAGCATGACGGAAACCGGCGTCTCCAGGTCGGCCACGAGCCGCGTCCAGACCACCTGCGGCACGCCTTCCTCATAGAGACGGGCGAAGCCCGCGAAGTCTGGCTCAACCGGCGCCGCGCTGCCGTCGTGCGGAAGGGGTGTCACCGAGGCCGGCGCCGCGCTCATCGCTCTTCGCCAGTGCCCACGAGCTTGGCAAGCGCCTGCTGATTGACGCTCACACCGTAGCGGCTCTCCAGCGCGCCGAAATACTCTGCGATGGCATCCTCGCTGAGGAGAAGGCTGATCTGGGTGTTGAGCCGCTTCATGACACGCTCATCGATCTCCGGCGGGGCGACGATGTCGTCGACCTGGAACACGATCCGCCCCTCGTCAACGCCCGACGCAGCCGAGCCGAACCCACCCTTGGGCAAGGTAAAGGCTTGAGACACGGCAGGCGGCAGCACGTTCACGGTGATGTCGTCGCGCTTCAATGGTGTGGTCGGCAGCACCTCGGTCCCAAGCTCCTCGGCCACGTCCTCCAGTCTCTTACTGCCGTTGTTCAACGCCGACACCAGGCTTTGGGCGAACTTCGCCACCTGGTTCCGGGTCTCCTGGGTCCGCCAGCCGCTTTCGACTGCCTCGCGAACCTCCTCGAACGGTTGCAGTTGCTCCGGCGTCACGCCCAGGACCTCGTACCAGACGACACCTTCGTCGCGTGCATCGATGGGATCGTTCTCGATCCCGGCGTCGGTGGCGAACACGCCAATCAGCAAGTCCTTTTGTGCCGGCAGCGTGACCGCCGACCCGTCAGGCGTCCGGCCTTCACGGTCGACCTGGTCGATGACTTGATAATCGAGCTTCAGCTTGCTCGCGGCTTCTTCGATCGTCGACCCGCCCGCAAGCTCATCTTCGATCCGGTCATGCAGATCGAAGATGGCGCCCGATGCACGGTCTTTGAGGATATCCTCCTCAAGATCGGCCTTGGCTCCCTCGAAGGTAGGGATCTCGCCTGGCTCGATCTCTGTGACGCGCAGGATGGCGAAGCTGCCTAGCTGACCCTCAACAGGTTCGCTGACGCCGTCCTTTTCGAGTGCAAACGCGGCGTTGGCCACCGTCTGGTCCGCAAGCTCGTTCTTGGCGATGGTTCCCAGGTCGACATCCGTATCGGTCAAGCCGAGGTCCTTGGCGACCTCCAGAAAATCGGTCCCGGACTTGATCTTGTCGTGGGCGGCCTTGGCGGCCTCCATGTCAGGGAGCGCGATCTGCTCCACACGGCGTCGTTCCGGCGTGCCCAACGTGTCCTTCTTGCTCTCAAAAAGCTCTTGAAGGTCGCTCTCTGTGATGTCGAGGTCGTCCCGGACCGTCTCCGGCGTCACCGCCAGGACGCCCACCCGGCGATACTCCGGCTGGGTGAACCGTGCTTCGTTGTTGTCGTAATACGCCTTTAGGTCTTCTTCGGTCGGCTCCCCAACCGCCTCGGCCGCCGATTGCGGCACGATCACGTATTTGAGGGCCCGCCGTTCTTCATTGAATTGGTTGAGGGCGTTGAGAAGTGCCTTGGGGCTTTGCGCCACTTCGCCCACGGTAACGAGGAGCTGCCGCCGCAGGTTCTGCTCACGCAGCGAGTAGATGTAGCTCGCCTCGGTCATGCCGATATTGCTCAAGGCCGATTGGAAGGCGATGGGGCTGAAATTGCCTGCCCCATCCTGGAAGGCTGGGTCGGCGGTGATCTGTGCGAGCAGCGCGTCGTCGCTGATGCCAAGCCCCAAAGACCTGGCATGGGTATCGACCGCGGCACCGCCAATGAGCCTCTCCAACACCCGAGTGTCGAGGCCGGCCGCACGCGCCTCCTGCAGGCTGAGACTGCGTCCGGCCTGTTGGCTCATGGAGCGCAGCACATCTTGCTGCGCCCGCTGGTAGTCTTGCGGGGTGATTTCGGTGTCGCCGACCTGGATTAGGGTTTGTTGGCCATAGCCGGTGAAGACATCGGCAATCCCCCAGACGGCGAAGCTCAACACCAAGAGGCCGACGAGAATCAAACCGAGTGTGCGACTAACGCCTCTGCGTAATGTGTCGAGTGCCACGCCTCGAAACCCTTCCGTATCATTCAGTTGCCAAACAATTGCCAAATCCGCGCCGGCATCCGATAAGGACGCTCCCAGCGCGGCGCGCGCATCATAGGTAGCCGGCGCCAGCGCGGCAACACGCACCGAGACCTGAAAAACCGCAATTCAGGTACCACAGTTAGCAGGCCCTGGGGGATTAGCACGTGACCGCGATCAGACCGCTCGTCGCCGGCAATTGGAAGATGAACGGCCTCAGCAGTGCCCTTGGCGAGCTTACCGCCTTACGGGAGCTTTTGGCCGAGGCCCCGGTTCCGGAAGCGGACGTGATGGTCTGCCCGCCCGCGACATTGTTGTCGCGCGCCGCCGCCGTCCTGGCCGGCAGCGAGATCGCCCTTGGCGCCCAGGACTGCCATCCGCTGCAATCGGGCGCGCATACCGGTGACATCTCCGCGGAGATGCTGGCAGACGCCGGCGCCAGCGCCGTCATCGTCGGCCATTCTGAACGGCGTATCGACCACGGGGAGACCGACGAATTGGTTAACGCCAAGGCGCGCGCGGCCTATCGCGCGGGCCTCACCCCTATCATCTGCATCGGCGAGACCGAGGAACAACACCGCCATGGCGAGACCGTCGACGTCCTGACGCGTCAAGTGCAGGGATCGGTGCCGGGGGATGCGCGCGCCGCCAACACAGTGCTTGCCTACGAGCCAGTCTGGGCCATCGGCTCGGGTCTAACGCCGACCCCTCAGGACGTCTCCCGTCTCCACGGTGCCATCCGCGAGACCCTGTGCCAGGTGCTGGGGGCGGAGGAGGGCGGCGCGATGCGGCTCCTCTATGGCGGCTCGGTCAAGCCCGCGAACGCCGCAGAGCTGATGGCCGTCCCCAACGTGAATGGCGCCCTGGTCGGCGGCGCCAGCCTAAAGGCTTCAGATTTCTACGGAATCTTGTCTGTCTATCGGCGCGCATCGGACCGGTGAAGAGCCCGAAAACCTTGGGCCTCGGCCCGCAAATCAGATAAGGTTCGCCATGCCGTCCGCAGGAGGGCGGTAGGGGGAACGATAATCCCGAGATCCTGATGCCGAGCTTGCGCCTTATTGCCATCGCGCTGCTTGCCGCTTGTCCCGCGGTGCTGCCCTTCGCTGCCGCGGCCGAACCACTTGAAGCTGACGAATGCAAGGCGCTGCAACAGAAGAAGCAGCTGCTTCTGACCCCACAGATCAAGTCGGCCCTGAAGCGCGGGCCCGATTGGGTCAAAGAGCATCTCCACGATTACGCGGAAATCGAGAAGGTCCGCCAATACCTGCATGTGGAAGAGAAGGTGAAGTTCCGCTGCCGCACCGACGGCGTGCGGATCCCCAAACCCATGCCGCCGCCGCTTCCGCACCGCAAACCGCCCGTTCCGCTGATCGTCGTGGAGGGGACACCGAAGGTTCTGGCGGGCGTCGCGGCCACGGCCTTCCTGCCGCTGCGCAAGCCTGCTTCGCCTAGTGCCGAGACCGCCGCGGCCCCGAACCCGGCCGACGAGGAGAGCGCTGGCGAAGGGGACATAACTGCGGCCGACGATATCCAGGCGGCGACGGGGCCCGGCCAAGCCGAGACGGGCTCTAGCCACGCTGAGACAGGGCCTAGCCAAACGGTGGCGGATTCGGATAAGACAGCGCCTTCGGAAATCAAGGCGACCCAATGAGCACTGTAATTCTCCTGATTCACGTCATGATCGCCGTGGCCATGGTCGGCGTCATCCTGCTCC
>Ga0207422_1002850_pt1:0-12500 | contig 20240 bp, 11 predicted proteins | sample MarCyaLeptolynsp_FD_187757 | JGI IMG/M metagenome (GOLD analysis project Ga0207422, IMG submission 187757) | Marine cyanobacterial communities from Panama - species 1 Leptolyngbya sp. (SPAdes) | ecosystem: Environmental > Aquatic > Marine > Unclassified | place: Panama: Panama City...
TTGCATACTGGTGTTTTAATTCCTCGTCATCAATAATCCGGCCCTGCTTGGTATCAACCAAGAAAATACGCCCCGGATGCAAACGATCTTTAATAAGTACGTTCTCAGGTGGAATATCCAACACACCCACTTCAGATGCCATCACCACCATGTCATCTTTAGTGACATAGTAGCGCGAAGGACGTAAACCATTTCGATCAAGCACCGCACCAATAACTTCACCATCGGTAAATGCAACCGATGCAGGTCCATCCCACGGCTCCATAATACATGCATGATATTCGTAGAATGCCTTGCGTTCTGCTGACATGGTTTCATGTCCGCTCCATGCTTCAGGAATCATCATTAAAATAGCATGCGGTAATGGTCTTCCACTCATGTACAAGAATTCCATTACATTGTCGAACGTTGCGGAGTCACTGCCACCTTCGATACAGATAGGGAATAATTTCTTTAAATCATCACCAAATAACTCTGATTGGCACAGTGATTCTCTTGCACGCATCCAGTTGGCATTACCACGTGCAGTATTAATCTCACCATTATGTGCAACGTATCTGAATGGATGAGCCAATCGCCAGGCAGGAAATGTATTGGTTGAAAAACGTTGATGCACGAGTGCCAGCGCAGACTCAAAATCAGGCTCTAAAATATCTGGGTACATCAACTCAAGCTGCGATACTGTCAACATACCTTTATATATAAAGGTACGGTACGACAAAGATGGAATATAAAACTGATGGCTCTCAGTTAAGTCTGAATTCCAAATAGTATTCTCTGCTAGCTTTCTGATGACATATAACTTACGTTCAAATGATGCTTCATCGGTAGTGTTACGACCAATAAAAACTTGTTTGAATGTTGGCTCACCTAATTTAGCAGTTGGTCCTAGTGAAGAATCATCAGTAGGTACTTCACGCCAACCCAGAACAGTTTGTCCTTCATCAGTAATTATTTTTTCAATGATGTCTTGGCATTGCTTTGATTGCGCAGCATCATTAGGCAGAAACACCAAACCGGCCCCATAGCGGCCATACTCTGGCAGATCAATTCCACTTTCTTTACACACGCGCGTAAAAAACTTGTGCGGCATTTGCAAAAGCAAACCCACACCGTCACCCGTATTTTCTTCACAGCCGCAGGCACCCCGGTGGACTAATTTTTTAAGTATGGTTAAACCATTCTCAACAATCGCATGTGACTTGCGTCCTTTGATATCTGCGACAAAGCCAACACCACATGAATCGTGTTCATAATCTGGGTCATACAAGCCTTGAGCGGGCGGGTAAATATTGTGCATATGGGTTCCGCGGTTACGTTTAAATTTTAATTATGGCGAGCTAAATTTCTTTATAAAATCGCTACTTAGCCGTTTCAGCTCATAAGCCGAAAGGGTCGCAAATTATAATGCAGTCACGTTTACACTAGCAAGCATGGACGGAACTTGGGCAAACTGGAATACAGCACTCTGAAGAAACCATTAACTACTTTTAAATCATATAGTTAGAGATTGATATTAAAATAATCCTGGAAATATCGGCACAACTAGTGGGATTTTACTTTCTGCTTGCCACAATTTGAGCACTTGTACACAGTCACTAATTTACCCAGCTTAGTGTCAAACTGGCTATTTTTTTCTACTCGCCATTTATGGTGCCCGTGCTGGCACAAACCTAGCTTTTTAACTGGCTTTTTCTTGAAAGGTACAATATTAGACACCGTGCTATCTCCTAGAGCTTAGAAGCAAACACTAAACCTGCTGCAAAAAATACTGCGGATATTAATAGAAAAAAGAAATAACGGAATACTATTGTTTTATAAATTTTTATGCGCTCATCAAGCCACAGCTTTCTAACGCTATTGAGACGATCCAGCATATAGCCCGAGACAAACCCTACCGGCACTAACAAAAGCAGATAAGGACTCAGCTTTTCTGAGGAGCCAATAAGAAAAGCGATATATGCTGACAGCATATAAAACATAGTGGTGGCAAGAGAAAACATCGAACAAGAATAACACGCAGAGTGATTATTAAGACCAGCAAAATACTGTTAAATTTAACCCTACGAGGTAGAACATAGCGCTATTCTAGATTAGTATACAAATCGTACCTCATGGAATGCAGCATGCTTACTAAAAATAATCTTTATATTTTAGTGACTTACGCTGGCGCACTGCCTTTTATTGCATGCGCCATGATGCTCTATTCTGGTATCGATACTCTGGAAGGATTCGGCTCTGTGAGTAATATCTCGGCCGTCTTTGCTTTGATTATTGTGTCGTTTATAGCTGGCCTGCACTTAGGCACATACCTATTTTATCGCACACAAACACCAAAACCGCTATTCATTATCAGCAATATCATCGCCGCAATAGCTTGGATTTCATTATTGGTAGCAAATGTAAAAATTGCTATCGCAATATTAATTTTTGCTTTTATTTATTTGCTGCTGGTTGATTATTTATTAAAGCGTGAACTTTTCATTTCTAAAAGCTACTTTAATACTCGACTAATAGTGACGCTTATAACAACAGGCTCGTTACTACTTACATCAAGTATCAGTTAGCTTTGCGATAAGCTTTAAGCTGCAGCTTGCGTAAGCTGATTTTCTGCAAGGTCTGCAATATCTTCGATCACTTGATCTGCCACACTTACACTTTGCTCAAGCACTAGCTGCGCATAACGCTCATCACGAATAGCAATTTGCTTGAATAATTCTGTTGCTACAGGTACCGGATCTGAAACAACGTTGTTTATAACCTCATCATCTGCGGCATCTGCAATACCACCGACAAACTCACCTAGTGCTTCTACCGGTGATGATGTTTGTTGCGCAGCAGGAATACCTTGCACTTCCTTATACGTCTTAGTCACTTCGACGCTGCGGCTAGATTGCAAATTTAAAGAAAAGTTAGCTAACTGTTCACTATCAATACCCACGCGTGTTGCTTTTTGGAAAGCACCAGCTAAGTTACCACTGTAGAATTTATCCGCCAGGCGATCAATTTTTTTCACTAGCGCATCAATCGCGGCTTGCTCTTGCTCATTAATATCACCTGAGACTTGATATGAAACTTGTTTTTCACGTTGTACTTGTCGATCAATATCAATGCTAAAACCTTCATCGTTGAAGGTAGCCTGTTTTGAAACCTGCTTAGAAAATGATTTCTGAATACTCAAATTTACCGTATCACCTTCTTGAGTTTTTATACTGAGTTCAAAACTGCGTGTACTCTCAATACTTTTAGTTTTGCTAAACTCAATTTGTCTTGTTTGAATATCATTAGCCGGCACACTTGGCGTTGACTGCACACTCCCATCACTAGAATTATCACCTGCATTTGTTACTGCAGGGTTTGCTTGATTGTCACTTTGCTCAGCTGGCAACGCATCAACATTGGGTGCAAAACGACTATCCAGTCTTTCCAAACCTTTTTGAATTTGGTTAAAAGCACGTTCAATCAGACGTTCCAATCTTGGATTAGATTCAAATCTAGTTTGCAAAGCCTCTTTAGCTTCAGCAAAGCCTCTTTGAATCCCTTCACTGGCTTTGTTTAAGATAACTTGTAACTCTTGTTCACTAGCACCGTTATTACGTGCCTCTCTTAATTCTTGCCGAACAGAACTTAAAACATTTTTAGTAATTGTACGTGCAGGCGATTCATAACGATTACCCACATCTAAATCGACGCGCTTACCCAGGCTGTCGCTCAATGTCCTTTCTAACAGATTAACTGGATTTGAACGCAGGTAATTAATGCCAGAAAACGTATCGCTTCTATTGAAATTAATTTGTGTGTTAAACGATGACTCACGTACTATGGAACGCGAAAATCTTGCCGATAAATCAAAATTGAGCTTATTACTTAAGCCACCGCTTTCAATCGTCATATCAATATTGCCTATTACATGAAGTTAAAAATCATGTCCTGTAGTCGGCGGCATGTGATAAACCTCAAATTTTTTACGGCAACATTGAAGAATTTAAGGATAGGCGGTAACAATTTAAGCCTTGTGCCTACGAGCAATCATGCAATAAGACTATCCTGTACAAAGCAATAAATCGTCGTGCTTTCGCCAAAATATTGAAACTGTAAGCTACTGATTTATAAATATTCCCAATACAGAATAAGTAAAAACACTAAGTATTAGTACTTAGTGTAAGGATATTAACTAATTCCCGGTCGAATATAAGTAAGTTGAAATGTCTATAATAATGATTAACATTATCAACAAATTAACATATAAACAATAATAACTCCAAGCAGTTAAACTTCACTTATGCAATCAGCAAAGCTCACACATAATGAAGAGCAACGACTATCCGCATTATACGAAACCGGCTTGTTGGATACGCCTGCAGAAAATGCATTTGACTCAATCACTAACATAACCGCACATTTGTTTGCGATGCCTTTATCGCTGGTATGTTTAGTCGATGCAGAGCGGGTCTGGCTAAAGTCATCTAAAGGAGTAGAAGACGTTAACGAGATTCAACGCGATATCGGTTTTTGTCCTCATACAATTACCCAAAAAGATATTTTTGAAGTTAAGAATGCTTCTACAGATAACCGATTTCATGACAACCCACTTGTCATGAATAAACCAAATTTCCTTTATTATGCCGGCGCACCCTTAATCACTAGTGACGGTTATGCATTAGGTACTTTGTGTGTAATGGATTTTCAAGCACGCGAACTAAGTGATACACAAAAAGCACAACTAAAAGATTTAGCTGCAACAACGACAGCCTTAATTGAAGCAAGAAGACAAGCACACATACAGCAACTTGCTCAAGATTATCAGCTAGGTGCAATTGTAGAAATTGCACCCAATGAAATTTATCTGGTAGATACAGAGACCAACAAAATTAACTATGCAAACCGTGCCGCACAATTAAATTTGGGTTGTAGTCTGGATAGATTAAAACAATTGTCCTGGAATGAAATACTTATAGAGTCACCAGAAGAGCTCATAAAAAGTTACTTACAAACAAACAGGTCATTCTTCTCTGCACCCATCAATTTTGAAGCCAGACAGAAACGAACGGATGGGTCTACTTATCCTGTTGATTGTCAAATTCAGGCAAGCAGCTCAAGTCCCGCGGAGTTCTTAATTATCAGTAATGACATTTCAAAACGAATTAATGCGCAAAATAGAGAAAAAGCACTACAAACAAATATAGTCCACATCAACCGAATCAACACAGCCAGCGCACTCTCGTCTGGCTTGGCTCATGAATTAAACCAACCGCTTACTGCTCTAAGTCAATACTGTAGTACTGCACTGTCTCTGTTGCAGAAAAAAGATGGCACTGACCCACTATTATATGATTCGCTAGAAAAAGCGACTGCACAGGCATTTCGTGCGGGCGAAATTGTTAAACGTTTTCGAGCTTTCACTGAAAGACGTCAACCTACTCGAGCAGCTATAAATATCCAACAATTAGTTAACGAAACAATAGCCTTACTAAGTCACGATATTAGAAAACACCAAATCAGATTGAGTTCTCATATTGCTGATAATTTACCCACACTCAATGCAGATCCAATCCAAATTCAGCAAGTATTGCTTAACTTAATCACCAATAGCATACAAGCCACTTATGAGAACCAAGACAGTCAGGTGGAAGTCAAATGCACACCCAAAGATAAAATTTTTATTTTATTTAGCGTATCTGATAATGGACCGGGTATCGATGCAGGCCTGTTTGACAATTTAACTATGCCAAACACTTCCAACAAATCCAGTGGCAGCGGGCTTGGGCTAAGCATATGTAAATTTATAGTTAATTCACATGAAGGGAAAATGTGGCACGACAGAGAGTATACCGACGGCACACGCATACACTTCATCATTCCAGCCAGCACAAGCACCAATGAGCCCCACTAAAACACCTTCTATAGTACATATTATTGATGATGATGAAGCGGTTAGAAACTCCATCTCAATGTTACTTTCTGTAGAGGGCTTTAATACTAAAGAATTTTCTTCTGCAATCGATTTTCTTGAAAATTATCAGGATCAACCTGGTTGCATAGTCACTGATGTGGAAATGCCTTCTATGACTGGCCTGGAACTACAAAAAAAATTACAGGACAACAACATCCATATTCCGGTAATTTTCATCACCGGCCATGGCAATATCGCTATGTCAGTTAAAGCCATGAGATACGGAGCGATTGATTTTCTTGAAAAACCATTTATTAAAAAAGATTTAATGCAAAGTGTACGTAGTGCACTGGAAATTGACTATCAAGCACGTCAATCAAAAAATGCACAGCAACAAATACAACAGAGATTTGAGTTGCTCACCGAACGTGAAAAGCATGTCCTGTTAATGCTAACTAAAGACCACGCCAAACTAACCAACAAAGATATCGCTGAACAATTGTCTATTAGTAAACGAACAGTGGAAGTGCATAGAAGCAGTGTAATGGCGAAAATGCTAGCTCAAACCCGTGCAGAGCTGGTTGAATTATCTAAACACTGTGATTTAGACAACCTTCAACAAGCCCTGCAAAATAATAGCTAGCGGGCTACACTAATTGTAGATCCAGAATACCTTCCATCTTTTCTGCAGTTTCTGACTTCCCAGTACGGCTGTCACCGACTAACGCCACCGTGACACTTTCAGATTTAGAGGTTCCGCCATTTCTTGCGCGTTTTTCACTAGCAATTTCTTTAATCATATCGATCATGTGTTGAGCCAGACGCACAGGGCCTTCCTGCTCAATTTCATCGCGATTGTTAAAGCCACACCTTGCTACATCTTCATCAGAAACATGCTCATAACAGCCCGCCATCATCTGACTATTAACAACGCCGACACGCATTTCTTTTTTATCCACCAAATTTTCCATGGCATTGATAAAGTCTTTTTCGAGAACAATGAATTTTTCATGCAGGTCAGGATGCAGCACCTTGCCTTCTTTATCTTCTAGCATTGGGAATGGATTTGCCCAGTAACTAATTTCTTTTTTCCCGCGGTGCGTTTGTGTGCTGCCTGCAGCAACACGCTCGCCACGGCGGAATTGCTCAATCGCTTCCATGATAGGCATATCTGTAAATATGGTTTGTTCACCCTCAGCAATAATATTGAAATTATTATTGTACATAAGGCCATCAAGCTGATGCCCCGTCATAACCTCATCAACGGTGGCAACCGGAACAATTTGTCTGGCATTGGAACCAGATTCTTTATTGTAGCCCACTTCTCTGCCCAGCATTTGCATCTTGGCATGTTCACTGAATCCATCCAGGCAAGCAAAGGCACCTGTTTCAGTGCCATAGAATATGGGGCGTTCTACACCATCGTCACCTTTTTCCAACACTGCTCGACCCATATCATCTGCCTTAACTAACATCTCAGTGATGTATGGCTCATTAGTTTGCTCATCAAAATGACATACATAACGTGTGCAACCGCAATGTAAAGGCAAGTCACCTGCACGAATCGCAAGCACATTGTGTAGCGTTAGAATTGGCTTCTTGCCGTAACCAAAGTACTGACACTCATCAAGACCAGGCACCAACCCTACAAGCAGTTCATTTTCTTCATCCCAGTAATAACCCAAGTCATCCATTGTTGACGATGGGCAACCAAACACAAATACGCCATCAGGTTTTCTATTAGTTAAAATATCCTCAGCTTCAGCAAACGGGAATAAATTTAATAAGCCAGCTTCAATTTCGATAAATCCATTGGACTTATGTAGGTAAGCAACAATCAACCAAGCACCCACTCTCAGTGGAACTGCAACCCAATCTTCTGGACAGAAGTCATCATGTTTAAATGGATTATGATCCAATTCAAAAAATGGATATGCGCGTTTATTTGCAGCGGTATGGTAGTCCACACCTGTACGTATATCAGCAGCAATAGTTAGTGGAACAGATGATAACGATACATAATCAGAAGGCAGATTCAAATAATGCCCAGAAATTTCACCTGCAGTCACACTTGGGTGCGCATCTAATCCTGCAGAACGACGTACACCTGTTTCCAGCCCTACTTTCTTTAACAGCAAACGGCGTGTTTCTAAAATTAATTCGGAAAGGCTTGCTGCTTTATCAGTAACCAGATCTTTAATTGAATCAGGTGTTTCTTTCTCACCGGTGATTACTTCATTATGCAAGCGCACAAGTCGCGAGTAAGTCACATTTCTAAAATGATGAAAACCTCCGTCGATAAACTTAACAACTGCTATATTTCTTTCAGCAACATCTTCTTCAAGTGCATTTTCAGACTCAAGAATTTTTAATATGTCTCGAGCGCTAATATCCAAAATAAAATTAATTTTACTTTGCACTTCTAATTTATTTTCTTTTCTATTTCTTAGATTGCCAATAAATTCCATTTTGTATTTCTTGAGAAACTTTGAAAAGATGTGACTCTTCAGCAAGTGTTCTGGCGTGCTACACCCTTCACGAATCTCCAGCACGTTTTGTGGATTGAATTGTAAAGAGACACTTGATTCCAGCATCTGCGGATTATTTGTCATAGCATTTTCCATTTGATTTTTTTCTTTATTATTATTTGGTGGGTTACCTATCTAACTCAAAAGTACTATACACAATAGAGTCGAATAATCCCTTAAAAAAAACTTATACAAGGATAGTGTCAGTTTTCTAACTACATTTAATGTTATTTATTAGAAACTTATCGCTTGTCTATAAAACATCAACTAAATCAATATAAAACAAATTAACTATATTAAAATATTCATATATTCGGATTTAAGATTATCCTGCTTTCCACTCTTGCCAGCTTAGCTAAAAGCATGAATAGTTATTGAATTGCATATAAAGACATATAAGAAATACTAGTGGAGGCAATACATGAGCAAGCCAAAAGCGGAACAATCTACTATTGCTAATTCGACAGAATCCAATAAAAAATATAAAGACATCGAAGAAGCCATTCAAAAAGCAATTGATACCGAAGCTTTAAAACTTCAGGATGCAGCAAACAAACAAAGCAAGCAGCAACATTAATTATTCGATTTAGTATTTGTAAAAAATCAGATTGCTTAGAGAATATTAACTAACAGCAAATCATTCATACAATGATTTGCTCAAAGCAATTGTAACTACTTAAAGCCTTATAAATAATTCAATAGAAAAACTGGGCTCCCCCAAATAAAAAAAGCTCCAACACTAAACAGCATAGGAGCTTTGAATTTAATACCTGGCGATGTCCTACGACGCGCACGGATGCGCTAGTGCCGCGAACGCCATGGATGGCCGAGAGCGGCCTCTCACATTTATAATAAGATGCCCCACACAGATAAATATGTTGGGACTACCCATGTGAAACAGAAATAAAAAAAGGCCCTGATGTTTTCATCAGAGCCTTAGGTATTAATGCCTGGCGATGTCCTACTCTCACATGGGGAGGCCCCACACTACCATCGGCGCTGAATGGTTTCACTTCCGAGTTCGAGATGGGATCGGGTGGGTCACATTCGCTATGGTCACCAAGCAAACTGGTTGCCCCTCATTCCTGAGGGAGACATCAAAAATATCTGTAATTATTTTCGATGCTGCAGTTAAAACTATTAATTAGTTCTTCACTGCCTATTCTGGAAATGCATTCAATCAAGTGTATGTTTTTGTGAAATGTTACTTCACAACACTCAATGTGCTTGAGTGTTATATGGTCAAGCCGCACGGTCAATTAGTACAGGTTAGCTTCATCCATTACTGAACTTCCACACCCTGCCTATCAACGTCGTAGTCTTCGACGGACCTTTAGAGACTTCAAGAGTCTAGTGAAACCTAATCTTGGGAGAGGCTTCCCGCTTAGATGCTTTCAGCGGTTATCCCTTCCGAACATAGCTACCCGGCAATGCCATTGGCATGACAACCGGCACACCAGAGGTTCGTCCACTCCGGTCCTCTCGTACTAGGAGCAGCTTCCCTCAAGTTTCAAACGCACACGGTAGATAGGGACCGAACTGTCTCACGACGTTCTAAACCCAGCTCGCGTACCACTTTAAATGGCGAACAGCCATACCCTTGGGACCTGCTTCAGCCCCAGGATGTGATGAGCCGACATCGAGGTGCCAAACACTGCCGTCGATATGGACTCTTGGGCAGTATCAGCCTGTTATCCCCGGCGTACCTTTTATCCGTTGAGCGATGGCCCTTCCATACAGAACCACCGGATCACTAAGACCTGCTTTCGCACCTGCTCGACGTGTCTGTCTCGCAGTCAAGCATCCTTATGCCTTTGCACAAACCGTACGATTTCCGACCGTACTTAGGATACCTTCGCGCTCCTCCGTTACTCTTTGGGAGGAGACCGCCCCAGTCAAACTACCCACCATACACTGTCCCTAACCCAGATAATGGGTCGAGGTTAGAACTCCAAACATACCAGGGTGGTATTTCAAGGTTGGCTCCACCAGAACTAGCGTCCCAGTTTCAAAGCCTCCCACCTATCCTACACAAATAGGTTCAAAGTTCAGTGTAAAGCTGTAGTAAAGGTGCACGGGGTCTTTCCGTCTAGCCGCGTGTACACTGCATCTTAACAGCGATTTCAATTTCACTGAGTCTCGGGTGGAGACAGTGTGGCCATCGTTACGCCATTCGTGCAGGTCGGAACTTACCCGACAAGGAATTTCGCTACCTTAGGACCGTTATAGTTACGGCCGCCGTTTACCGGGGCTTCGATCAAGAGCTTCGTCCGAAGACTAACCCCATCAATTAACCTTCCGGCACCGGGCAGGCGTCACACCCTATACGTCCTCTTACGAGTTTGCAGAGTGCTGTGTTTTTAGTAAACAGTCGCAGCCACCTATTCACTGCGGCCCCCACCAGCTTAGAAAGCAAGTTTCATCACCAGCAAGGGCGCACCTTCTCCCGAAGTTACGGTGCAATTTTGCCTAGTTCCTTCACCCGAGTTCTCTCAAGCGCCTTAGAATTCTCATCCCACCCACCTGTGTCGGTTTGGGGTACGGACCAACAGTACCTGAAGCTTAGAGGATTTTCCTGGAAGCATGGCATCAACCACTTCACTCCATAAAGGAGCTCGTCATCACATCTCAGCATTAAGGACCCGGATTTGCCTAAGTCCTCTGCCTACTTGCTTAAACCGGCAACCAACAGCCGGCTGATTTAGCCTTCTCCGTCCCCCCATCGCAGTACTGTCGGGTACAGGAATATTAACCTGTTTTCCATCGACTACGCCTTTCGGCCTCGCCTTAGGTTCCGACTAACCCTGCGCTGATTAGCATGGCGCAGGAAACCTTGGGTTTTCGGCGTGCGGGTTTTTCACCCGCATTATCGTTACTCATGTCAGCATTCGCACTTCTGATACCTCCAGCAAACCTTACGATTCACCTTCACAGGCGTACAGAACGCTCCTCTACCATGCGTGTAAACACGCATCCGCAACTTCGGTACATAGCTTAAGCCCCGGTAAATCTTCCGCGCGGACCGACTCGACCAGTGAGCTATTACGCTTTCTTTAAAGGGTGGCTGCTTCTAAGCCAACCTCCTGGCTGTCTATGCCTTTCCACATCGTTTCCCACTGAGCTATGATTTTGGGACCTTAGTTGGCGGTCTGGGTTGTTTCCCTTTCCACTACGGACGTTAGCACCCGCAGTGTGTCTCCCATGATTGCACTTCTAGGTATTCGGAGTTTGCAATGGTTTGGTAAGTCGGGATGACCCCCTAGCCATAACAGTGCTCTACCCCCTAGAGTGATACATGAGGCTCTACCTAAATAGATTTCGAGGAGAACCAGCTATCTCCGAGCTTGATTAGCCTTTCACTCCGATCCACAGCTCATCCCCTCATTTTTCAACATAAGTGGGTTCGGGCCTCCAGACAGTGTTACCTGTCCTTCACCCTGGCCATGGATAGATCGCCCGGTTTCGGGTCTACTCCCAGCGACTGATTCGCCCAATTAAGACTCGGTTTCCCTACGCCTCCCCTAAACGGTTAAGCTTGCCACTGAAAGTAAGTCGCTGACCCATTATACAAAAGGTACGCAATCACAGAACAAGTCTGCTCTCACTGCTTGTATGCATACGGTTTCAGGTTCTATTTCACTCCCCTCTCCGGGGTTCTTTTCGCCTTTCCCTCACGGTACTGGTTCACTATCGGTCGGTAGAGAGTATTTAGCCTTGGAGGATGGTCCCCCCATCTTCAGACAGGATATCACGTGTCCCGCCCTACTTAATACGTCAACAATCGCTTTCGTCTACGGGGCTATCACCCTGTATCGCTGTACTTTCCAGAACATTCGACTAGCTAAAGTTGCTCGGCTGGTCCCCGTTCGCTCGCCGCTACTAAGGGAATCTCGGTTGATTTCTTTTCCTCCAGGTACTTAGATGTTTCAGTTCCCTGGGTTCGCTTCACACACCTATGTATTCAGTGTGAGATGACCCCGAAGGGCCGGGTTTCCCCATTCGGACATCCCCGGATCAAAGCTTGTTTGTCAGCTCCCCGAGGCTTATCGCAGACTACAACGTCCTTCATCGCCTTCTAC
>Ga0207422_1002850_pt1:17500-20240 | contig 20240 bp, 11 predicted proteins | sample MarCyaLeptolynsp_FD_187757 | JGI IMG/M metagenome (GOLD analysis project Ga0207422, IMG submission 187757) | Marine cyanobacterial communities from Panama - species 1 Leptolyngbya sp. (SPAdes) | ecosystem: Environmental > Aquatic > Marine > Unclassified | place: Panama: Panama City...
AATAGAATCAGCGATGGCCCCAAGCTGATTACCGTGTACCAGAATAAGTGCATCCACATCCTCTTTTATGTCCGCCCGGGCGGTAATCGACCCTAGCTGCACCAGCATCAGGCCGAACAGCAGCCATAATGCCGAGCGTGGTTTCATGTGTGAAAAATTCAACATATGTATTTACCTCTTAGCTTTTTGATTCAAGCGCGCGGCTGTCCCTAGTGACGCCAACCACACCCGTCCTCCTTAAGAGGTGCATTACGAGTAACTGAGTATATAGTTATAAAATACAATATTGTTAAATATTATTTATAAATAATTGTTAATTACTGATTAATTGCAATATTTTTGATATATATCAATTATCAATAATAATACCTTACAATTCATATATTTAAACTATTGAATAAATTTAAAGTTATTCTTGAGCGATATTTGCTAGGTAAATGTTTTACAAAGAATTAAGCGAGGATATTTGCTTGTTAAGCAAACGGCGGGGATGACCAGACAATAGAAATTACTTATTCAAAAAGCGTCATTGATGCAAGTTACTCTGGCTCACACTCGTGCATGGCTGGCATGCACACTCCATGATAGTAACAATTATCTTGAATGTAATTGCCTGACTACAAATGTAGCTAATATTCCAGATAGTTTTTAAGAAGGGTTGAGGATACGCACTTCGCGCTGCGGGAAAGGCATTTGCATATTGTTTTCACGCAATGCTTTCCAGATCATCATATTCAGGTCGGCATCAACACGGTTGACACCATCGTCGATCCCCTCCATCCAGTATTCCACCAGGATATCGATACCTGAATCACCAAAACCACTGATTTCGGCATCCGGCTGTTCTTCAGCACTGGCATTATCACCACTAATTACTTGCGGATGTTGCGCCACTGTGTGTTTGAGTACTTCGACCAACTTTTCGATATCGGTATCGTATGCCACCTGAAATTCAATCGCGTAACGTTGTTTTTTATTTTCATGTGTCCAGTTGGTAAAGCTGGTAGTAATAAAAGATTCGTTAGGCACCATAATGTCTTTGCCTTCAAAGGTTTTTAAAATTGTGGAGCGCATGTTTAATGCCCGGATTGTGCCTGCGCGCCCATCCTCAAGTTCGATGTAATCACCAACAGTTAATGACCGGTCTAACAGAATAATTAAGCCCGAGATAAAATTGGAGGCAATGGCCTGCAAACCAAAGCCAAGCCCGACACCTACCGCACCACCAAACACAGCCAGTGCCGTAAGATTAATTCCCATTACTTGCAGCAGTAAAATAAAGATAACCACAAATAACGCGATCTCAAACAACTTGGCGAATACTTCACGCGTTCCGACTTCTATGTTTTCCTGCTTGCGGATAAATTGCTTGCCGGTGTCATTGGATACGCGGCCCAACCAGAACAGTACTGAACCAAAAATGATGACACGCGCAATAGCATGCAATGAGATTGATATGTTGCCGATTTGCAGTTTGATTGAATCCAGATAGGCGGTGACATCATCCAGCCAGCCAAACACATGCATGATGGCAATGGGTATTGCAATCCACTTAACAAATTTCTTAACTGTGTCGGATTGAATAAACTGGGAAATAATTGCGTAAATAAAACCGACCACTGCCAGGCTTTGCGCAATACGCACTAACCACGACTGCTTCACTGCGGCATCAACAATTTCTACCCCGACACCTAAAAACAGCAACAACAATAACGGAAACAGCACACCTTTAAGTTTAAATAAAAACTCTCTCCACTTACCCATGGAGCCCTGTTGCGGCGGAACAGAAGGGGCTTTTAAGTATTTACCAATAACCTTGCTGGCAAACAGTGCGAATATAATGGCAGCGATAATAATGCCAAGTTGAGCATAAAATTTAGGACTGTGTGACCACTCGATGACTTGCTGAACAATTTCCATGCCCTGCATTTTGAGGTCCTGCAAATCAATGCTTGGTGTAGCGGCCTCTATAGCAATATCACTATCCGCAGTGTCTGCGGTTATTTCTATGTCATTGGAAATTTCTGCACTATCGCTTTGTGTCGCACTGCTTTCAGCAGGCGTTTGTGATGCGCTCATAAAAAACTATCCCCAGTAATTTATTATTTATTGTTCTAATTTGACAAGCTGACTTTGGCTACTTTGCGCTTGCCTACTTGCAGTATTAACGCCTGTGTGAGATCAAGCTCCAGTTTTGCATCGGCAATTTTTTCGCCATTCACTTTAACCGCACCCTGCTTAATCATACGAATTGCTTCCGAAGTACTGCTTACCAAACCAGCATCTTTTAATGCCGCGCCAACCATCCAGGGCGAACCAGTTGCAGTTAAAACATGTTCAGGAATTTCATCCGGCAACTGGCCTTTCTGAAACCGCTGAATGAAATCCTGCTTGGCAGCTTCGGCGGCCTGTTGATTATGAAAGCGTGCAATGATTTCCAATGCAAGCTCAAATTTAATATCTCTGGGATTTGCACCTTCATTTTCGATAGCATGTTTGTAAGCAGCAATTTCACTCATGGGTTTAAAGCTGAGTAATTCAAAGTAACGCCACATTAAGTCATCAGACACGGACATGATTTTGCCGAACATATCATTGGGTGCATCGCTCACACCAATATAATTATCCAGCGACTTAGACATTTTTTGCACGCCATCCAGCCCTTCCAGAATTGGCATGGTCATAATGACTTGCGGCGGCTGGCCAACATTCTTTTGCAGTTCCCTGCCCATTAACAAGT
>Ga0207422_1002851_pt1 | contig 20221 bp, 19 predicted proteins | sample MarCyaLeptolynsp_FD_187757 | JGI IMG/M metagenome (GOLD analysis project Ga0207422, IMG submission 187757) | Marine cyanobacterial communities from Panama - species 1 Leptolyngbya sp. (SPAdes) | ecosystem: Environmental > Aquatic > Marine > Unclassified | place: Panama: Panama City | collected...
CTATATCTTGGGCTATGTACCTATCGAAAAGAGCGTCTGGTTGTTTTCCGCTACAATGCCGGAAGGTATTAAGGAAATTATCAGGAAGTTTTTGAGAAAAGATGCTCAAAAGGTTGAAGTAGATCGAACTACTGGAATGAATTCCAATGTCACACATGAGTTTATACTGTGTAAGTCAAAGGACAAGCTTCCTGAGTTGTTACACTTTTTGGCCTATCATGATGATGAAAGAGGGATGATCTTTTGTCAGACGAAAAGAACAGCTCGAACATTGGCTAAACAGTTACTTGCTAAAAACCTCGAAGTAGATGTAATCGAAGGTGATATGGGACAGCGAGATAGAGACAAAGCCATGCGAAAGTTCAAAAGTCAAAAAGTGGACCTCCTGGTAACAACCGATATAGCGGCTAGAGGCATTGACGTTCGAGGTTTGAGTTTTGTTGTTCACTATGAACTCCCTCAACAAACAGAGTATTATACACATAGAAGTGGCCGTACAGGAAGAGCAGGTTTAAAAGGAAATTCAGTGCTTTTTGTTACGGATCGAGAGAAAGAGCAGGTATATAACCTTCAAAAGGAATTGAAGATCAAAATTCAACCACTGAACTAATTTTAATAAGTTTAGGGAAACTGAGTATTATGAAGAAAGCCCTTTTCGTACTATTGATTATTGGTTCTACAGCCTGCGCTCAGGATAAAACCTATGAGGTTGGCCAAATCAAAACCCCAATGGGTGAAATACTAGTCTGGCTTTATGATGAGGCACCAAAGCATAAAAAAGCTTTCATTGAACTGGCCAATGAGGGCTACTGGGACGATTATACCTTCAATAGAGTCATAGACAATTTCGTGGCGCAAGGTGGTTGTCCTGATACACCTGAGGGTTTTGCCTATTCTGTCCATTTATTGGAGCCTGAGTTCGAAGCGGGTAAAAAACATGTGTATGGCGCATTTGGAGCTGGTAGAGATGATAATCCCGGTAAACTTTCCGCAGCCTGTCAATTTTATATTGTGCAGAATAAGAATGGCCTAGCCCGATTAGATGGAAATTATATGATTTATGGTCAGGTTTTTAAAGGTATGGATGTGGTCGATAAGATTGTTAAGGTGGAAAAGGATTCGACCAACCAGCCATTGACGCCAATTAACCTGGATGTCAATGTGATTCGCTTAACTGAGGCGGAGATATTGGCTTTCGGTTTTGAAATTCCGGCTTCAAGTAAGTAGTCAAGCTGGAAATATTTCTTCCAGAATTTTATATCGATAGGTGAAGATTTGAGTCAGTTTGTTCTTAACAATGATGGGATGAACCATTCTCCCCAATATACCAAAAGGTAGTTTGTAAGATACCTTGTCCCACATCATTAGTCCATTTTCGGTTTCTTCAAAGATATGTTCGTGGTGCCACATACTGTAAGGGCCAAAGCGCTGTTCGTCAACGAAAAACTCCCTATCCTTAACGTGCGTGATTTCAGTTACCCAACTGGCTCTAATGCCAGGGAAAGGGGATACTTTGTAGGTGATGATTTGGCCCGGATACATGGCTTTGGCTTCGCCTGAAGTAATCTCAAAAGCCATGTGTTTGGGTGTAATTTTGACAAGATTATTCGGAGAAGAGAAGAATGCCCATGCCGTCTCTAAATCTGTATTGAGCAACTGCTCTGTTTTAAGGGTGTAAATACCTGAATGGGCCTCTATAGATACCATATGTTGAAAATATGGTAAGACAACTTAAGGTTGTGTCAAAGTGTTTAGCATGGTTGAAATTAAAGTTTAGTGAAATGGTGCGTTAGTCTTTTAAACCCAACGCACCAATCTAATGATCAGTTTATTCCCTCTACAACTCTGATCGGGCGGATTTCGACTTTCCAAGGACCATCTTCAAAGCGTGGGTCTTGTCTCAATAAATCAGCTACTTCCTCTAAGGACTCACCAACCAGGTGATAATACCCACCAATTACTTCTTTGGTCTCATTGAATGGAGCATCTTGAAGATTCCCTTTTGTTCCCGAAATGGTAATGCCTGAAAGTTCTAGTGGTTGGGCGCCCTTCATTTTTCCAGATTGCACCAGTTCTTGAATATAAGCTCCCACCTTTTCGACATGTTGCTGTTGCTCATCAGGCGACATCTCAGCCATGTGATCTCCTTCAGTGTAAATGAATGCCATAAACTCTTTCATAATTTCTGTTTTTTAGTTTTCGACCTCAATACAATCTGAACTCGAAAATAGGGACAGGTTCTTCAACAATATTTTAATTCTTCTTCACATGCTACAATTCTATGTGTTATTGTTTTGGTCTCAAAAGTGGTCTTACTCAAGGAAAGGGCCTTTTTGAGGTGATCTAAGGCCAGTCTAAACTTCTTTTTTCGGATGTATAGATCAGCCAGTCCAGTGTGAAGGGGAATGTAATCTTGTGGGATAGAGTCGACCAACTGTTCGATTTCTTCTATCCCTTTTTCAGGCCCGTATATTTCAGCCAAGGCAATGGCGCGGTTGAGCCTGACCAAAGGTGATGCGTCAAGGGACACCAGTGCATCATACATTTTGAGAATGCCCTGCCAATTGGTTTGAGCAAACTCTATTGCAATGCAGTGGTAGGCCGAAATTGTTGCTAGGATGTGATAAATGCTGACCTCCTCTGTGTTTTGAATTTGATGGAGATGGGCGAGGCCGCGGTTGATCAGTTGTTTATTCCAAAGCGAACGATCTTGATCCTCTAAACGGATCATAAGCCCTTGGCTGTCTACTCTTGATTCAAATCGGGAAGCATTCAAGAGCATGAGGGCGAGTAGGGCATGTACTTTTGAAAAGTCTTTGAATAAGGAGTGGTTGCAAATGAGTTCCAGTAGTCTTATGGCCTCTAAGCAAATATCATAGTTGATTAGCTGCTTTCCTTTGGAGGTACTGTAGCCTTCGTTGAAAAGGAGGAATATTGTCTTTAAGACAGTATCAAGTCTTTTGTTAAGTCCATCTGGATTGGGTAGTTCAAAGGTGATTTGCTCGCTTCTGAGCATCTTCCTAGCTCTAACTAGTCGTTTGTTGATTGTTTCATTATTGGTGAGAAAGGCATTGGCTATTTCACCAATACTCAAGCCACATAGCGTCTTAAGGATGAGGCAGATTTGTGCCTCTTGTGAAATAGAGGAGTGGCAACAAGCGAACATCATTCTCAGTTGATCATCTGCAATTTGCTCTTCTGAGAAATTCAGTTTTTGAATGAGCGATTCACTTTCTATACTCTTACGATACCCTTTCTCTAGTTTTAACTTCTTAAGCGTATTGATGGATTTGTTCTTCGCAACCTTGTAAAGCCATGCCGAAGGATCGTCTGGAATTCTATTCAACTCCCATGCATGTATGGCTTCGAGTAGTGTGTCTTGAACAATATCTTCGGCAAGGTTAATTTGACTTAAGCCAAAGTAAGGAGTGATTACAGCAACTATTTTTGCATACTCGAGTCGAAAAAAATGTTCGGCTAGTGCCTTGCTCTTTTTATCACTCGATTTTTGATTCATTCAATGAGTTTTCTCGTATGGATGAGTCCGAACATTGGACCGATCGATAGGGTAAATAGAAGCCATTTGGTTTCTATAACATTCGACAAATACCCAAGTAATTGGATGCTGGGTATGGTCAGCAAGAAACCAATACTAACAGCAATAGTCAAGGCAGTTCCTTTAAATTCAGGCGGTGCTGTGAGTGTATTAAGGGAAGAAAACTGAGCTGAATCTCCGATTACCGCAAAACCCCAAATTAGAAATATAGCTAGAAACAAAGGCGCTGAAAATCCAAAAAACAAGGGCGAGACCAGACACAGAATACCAGAGAGGGACAAGAAGCCAAAAGCAACTTTCGAACTGCCATATCTCGTGGACAGAAGCCCGCCAAATACACAGCCGACAGCGCCTAAGGCAATGATTAGAAAGGTCCAGAGGCTTATGGGTATATCCGTTGCATGGGTTTCATTATAGTAGAGTAGTACTACGGGTACAAATGCCCATAGCGTATATAATTCCCACATATGGCCAAAGTAACCGAAGGCCGCAGACCTAAAGTCTTGTTTGCGAAATACGTCTATCATTTTACCCGGCTCAAACCGAGCACCTATAACTCTGTGAGGCCCTTCGCCTACAAAGACAATCATGGCAAAACCTCCAGTGAATGCCAGTATAGAGGTACCTATAAGTACAAACTTCCAAGACAAGGCTGTGCCAAAGTGATTCAATAAGTGAGGGAAGGCAGACCCCAAAACAAGCGCTCCCACAAGGTAGCCCAGTGCCTTGCCTAGTTTTCCTCCGAACCAGTCTGCGGCTATTTTCATACCGACCGGATATATACCCGCAATGAAAATCCCTGTCATGAATCTGAGCACCAATAGATTTAGATAGGTATTAGGCAGAAACATTAGGAGTATGTTGAAGACTGCTCCGAGTAGTGAGCAAATCAAAAACACTTTGCCAGGTCTGAATCTGTCCGCTACAGAGAACAAGGCAAAGCCGAAAGTTCCAGTGATGAACCCGAGCATTACTGAAGATGTCACATTGGCAAGACTGCCCTCAGGCAAACCCCAGGAAACCTGAATCTGAGGTAATATAGCATTGCCCGCAAACCAAAGTGAGGTACCTGCAAACTGGGCAAATACTATAACGGGCAGAATATGTTTTGGCACCTTATTCAAGACTTCAGGAGGCCAGCTCTTTTTAGCAGTGCTTTGACATCAGGCTCCTGTCCCCTGAATTTTTTGTAGAGTGTCATCGGGTGGTCTGAACCTCCTTTAGACAAGATATTATCTTTAAAAAGACTGGCAGTTTCATTATTAAATATTCCCTTCTCTTTAAAATATGCAAATGCATCAGCATCAAGCACTTCTGCCCATTTGTAACTATAGTATCCGGCCGAGTATCCCCCCTGGAAAATATGAGAGAAAGCACAACTCATATTTGTATTTGGAATAGGCGGTAGAACGTCCGTTTGAGACATAATTGATCGTTCGAAATCGGCAACATTTTCTAGTTCGGTATTATCTTGCCCATGCCAGGCCATATCCAACATGCCAAAGCTCAGTTGACGCATGGTTTGGTATCCTTCCATGAAATTGGCACTGTCCTTAATCTTCTGAATTAAGTGTTGAGGAATAGCTTCACCGGTCTCGTAATGCTTCGCAAAAAGATCCAGACATTCTTTCTCGTAACACCAATTTTCCAGAATCTGCGATGGCAATTCCACAAAGTCCCAGAATACACTTGTTCCGCTCAAACTTTCATATTGGCCATCCGCTAACATGCCATGCAGTGCATGTCCAAATTCATGGAAAAGGGTAGTTACCTCATTGAAAGTCAGTAGGGAAGGCGTACTGCTTGTTGGTTTTGTAAAGTTGCAAACGATAGAGACTAAAGGTCGATGGTCGCCTTCAGCGTCTTTGTACTGACCGGCATAAGAGGTCATCCAGGCACCAGCACGCTTGCCTGCTCTTGGAAAGAAGTCTGCGTAAAAGACAGCAATGTGTTTGTCGCGTGTGTCTTTTACCTCATAGGTCATTACATCCTTATGGTACTTATCTATCTTTTTAGTAGGTATAAAGTGCAGACCAAAAAGTCGTTTAGCAGTCTCGAAAACACCTTCAATTACATATTCCAACTTGAAATATGGTTTGAGCATTTCGTCATCAATTGTATACTTTTCCTTTTTGAGTTTTTCGGAATAATAGGCAAAATCCCAGCGTTGTAGCTCTTCAATACCATCTAATTGCTTTGCATACTCAGCGACTTCATTCACATCTCTTTCTGCACCACCTTTTCCATAGGTTCCTATTTCAGATAAAAATGACATGACTTTCTCTGGAGATTCTGCCATCCTTTCTTCAAGGATAAAATGAGCATGAGTTTCATAACCCAAGAGATTGGCCCGTTGATGTCTGAGTGAAGCGATTTTCTTAACAATCTCCTGATTGTCAAGATCATCTCCCTTAAAAGCTTTGGAACCTGCGGCTATGCTAAGTTCTTTTCTAAGTGCTCTATTAGCAGCATAGGTTACAAATGGTACATAACTAGGATAATCCAGTGTGAAAACCCACTTGCCTTTATGGCCTTTTTCCTTGGCTGTTTCGCTTGCCTGATCAATAACGAATTGCGGAAGACCAACTAAGTCGGTTTCGTTTTCAATGACCATTTCGTATTTATTCGTTTCTGCCAGAACGTGCTCTCCGAAGGTCAATGATAATTGAGCAAGTTCAACATCAATTTTCCTGAGTTGATCTTGTTGATTGCTATTGAGTAAGGCACCATTTCGAACAAAACCTTTATAAGTTTTTGCCAGAAGTGTTTTTTGTTCGGTGTTCAAAGCACTCGTATCGATCGTATCGTGTACCGTCTTTACCTTAGCGAAGAGCCCTTCATTTAGCAGAATGTCGTTTGAAAACTCTGTCAATAGTGGGGAAACCTCTTTGGCTATCGATTGAATTTCATCATTGGTTTCAGCACTATTCAGGTTGAAGAAAATGGAGGAGGCGCGATCGAGTTGTTTTCCGGCTTTCTCCAAGGCTTCAATAGTGTTGTGAAAATTTGGTGTGCCTTCTTGAGCTACAATAGTGTCAATCTCAGTTTTTGCATCCTTGATCAATTGCTCAATACCAGGCTTAAAATGTTCATTCTTTATAATAGAAAAGGGTGGGGTATTGAAAGGCGTTTCGGATTTATCAACAAGTGGGTTATTCATAGACTAGTTTGTTCGATGCAATTATAAACAACATTGTATCCAGTTGTTGTTCCAATCCGGAAAGATATTCTAAATAATTAGCTGGAGGACCTTTGATAAAACTGCGCCTTCTTCGGTTAGTGTTTTTGGGGCCGTATTTTTTTCCTAAAAAGATACTATTTCTGGAAGGGTATTTACCATTAAAAGGTTATCAACAAGGAGAGAATGGTTGTGCGAGAGTAAGGGTATTGTCTGATAATCTGGTAGTTATGCGTTTTTATGAGTACTTTTGATTAATAATTCGTACGCAAACACTAGACCTGTCGTTTTGCAAATAGCTGTCCTTCAGGATTAGCCAAACTTCCTTTACTAGAATTCACCTAAATATTACTCAATTACTAGTGAGAATTGGTCTGGTATACATATTGATATTACTGTCTTTCCCCGCATGGGCCCAGACCACCTTTACGAGTACAGGAGGAGGAGGAAACTGGGATGATGGAACCACATGGGACCAAGGGGGTTCAACACCTGGTTCGGCAGATAATGTGATTATAGCCACAGGTGACGTAGTAACAATGGCGGCTACAGGCACAAGGAATATCACGAACCTCACACTTCAAGGGTCTGGTAACCTCAACTGGACAGCAAACAGAAGGCTTAATGTCAGTGGAGACCTCACCATGTCTGGAACTTCAAGTCTTACCGGCACTAGCAATAATCATAGAATTGATGTAACAGGAAACTTTGATGTCCCCTCGGGTACTGCAACTATAGGAGGAGTGAGGTTTACAGATTCGGGAACAACTACCATAGATGGTACATTGTCCTTTACAAGTACCTCTGGAGCAAAAACCTTCACAGACATCACTGTTAATTCAGGCGGAACTTGGGACAATAGCACAGTCACAGAAGCATTCAATATTGACGGAAGTATTGTTCATAATGGAGATACTTGGAATGGTTGTTCAAACACCACTGGTTGTCGCTTTACCTTTCGAACCAATGGTTCGACTATCAGCGGTAGCGACACTGTATATATCACGGATATTAGGGTGAATAATGGTGTAACCTTAACTAACAACGGCCTGTTGGTAGTAACCGACAATATTGACGGAGCATCCGCACCTATTACTGGTGTATTTGTTAACGGAGCTACAGGTGTTCTTAATCTAAGAGATAACGGAGCTTACAGTGAGTTAACTTTTACCTTAAATACAGTTGGCAACACAGTAATTTATGATGGTACTGGTAATGAGAATATCACGCTGGGACCCTTCTATGATTTAGAGGTAAACAAACCCAACATTACCACCAGGGTGGATGTCAATGGTGCTAATGTTACAGTAAATAATAATCTCACACTTACCCGTGGAAGAATGCGCTTAAACAGTGCAAACACCCTTGCAGTGACGGGAAATCTAACCATAACAGATGATGCCGAATTTGAGCCTAACAACAGCGAGGCTGTCGCTAATATCACGGGTAATCTCACGATGTCGGGAGGACTTTTCGATCACAATGACGGTGATTTGAATATCTCTGGTGACATTATCATAACTGGAGGGACAATGACCATGAATGAGGCCACAACTCCGGTAAACCCATCTACTATTGATGCGACAGATATGTCGATAGCTACTGGTTCTGTCACGCTCTCTGAAGGTACCCTCACATTGTCTAATGCCAGTGGAGGACTGACGGTATCAAGCGGATCTTTTTCCAAGAATAATGCCGCTAATACCTTATCTATTGCGGGAGATTATGATATCAGCGGTGGAACGAATGATATCAATTCTGGTACAATCAGCTTTGTAAATATGGACATCACGGGAGGGGGTACCATCAATGTAGCAAGTCCTACGATCACTTCAACAGGTACGATAACAGTGACTAATGGAACATATACGAGTGATGGTGCTGGTGGAGCCTACAGCTATAATAACATCAGCGTAGGAGCCAGCGGTTCCTGGGTAGCTACATCGGCTTACGATCCGACCATCAACGGAAATCTGGAGAATAACGGAACCTTTACTGGATGTAGCAGTGCAACGGGCTGTAATTATACCCTAACAAGTGCTACAGGAACAATATCAGGCTCCTCTGCTATGAATTCCATGTCAGACTTCATAATTAATGACGGAGCCAGTTATACAAATACTAACACCGGAGGATTGAATATTACTGACAGATTAGCCACCACTTCAGGTACAGGTACTTTTGTCAATGGTCTGAATGGTGTAATGTCCTATGGAGGTAGTACGGGTAACTTTTCAATAACGAATTTCACAGCATCTGCCAACCCAAATACAGTGAGCTATAATAGGACAAGTGGTAACCAGCTTATCGAACCTACGACTGATGGGTTTTATCATAACCTTACTATAAATAAGGCGGATGGGGTGGATGTAACCACCAATACAGTTTTTACCATCAATGGGGTACTAACCTTAACAGCCGGAGATTTTATTATGGGTAATCAAAACCTAATTATGGCAGATGGTGCGACCATATCTGGTGGAAGTGCAACCAGTTATATACAAGATTCTGGAACTGGCGAATTGAGACAACTTTACAGCGCAGCAGGAGCTACTTTAAGCTTTCCCATCGGTGATGCAGATGATTATTCACCTATAAACTCGTTTACGATTACTTCAGCAACCTTTGGGGCAAGCCCCTTCTTAGATTTCTCCATCACAGATGCTGATCACCCGAATAGAGACACGGATAATACAGGAGCTGGAGGTGATGATGATGGTACCGCTGCCGTGGCCTATATTAGCAGGTATTGGACTGTATCTTCAAGTGACATTTCAGGTCCTAGATTTGATGCTACTTATACTTATGTAGATGCAGATGTTACAGGTACTGAAGCGAGTATGGTCGGGACCATATATCGAACACCGCCTGGAGAGGCCTTTTTAGATTGGCAAGTAGGAGGAACAGTCAACCCTATTTCAAATACTATTTCCATTTCAAATATCGATGCCTTTGGTGATCTATATGCCATGGACAATACCACAGATAGACTACCAATTGTCTTAGTCAGTTTTGAAGTTCAGATTACGGAGTCTACTGTTGAGTTAGAATGGGTAACGGCTTCAGAAGAGAATAATGATTTTTATACCATTGAGAGATCCACCAATGGTCAAAATTTCATTCCTATTGAAATTGTAGAAGGTGCTGGAAATTCGGAACAGCTGATCACTTATCGTTTTACTGATAATTCGCCTCTGTCAGGAAGGTCCTTTTATCGATTGAAGCAAACCGATTTCAATGGCCAATTCGAGTATTCTGAAATCCGATCTGTCTTCTTTGAGGGAAAGGAATCTGGTTTTGATTTTGTTGTTTACCCAAATCCAGTGACTAGTGGACAGGAGTGGAGGTTGAGATTTACAGAAGGAAAACCAACTGATTTTCTTCAAGTTTTAATCTTAGACGCTTCTGGAAAATCGAGTAAGACTGATTATGTCCGAACCGAAAACGAATTGGTGATAAACAGCAGGAATCTTCGAAAAGGGATCTATTTAATTCACGTATCGGATGGCAATAAAAGGATAAGTAAGAAGCTAATTATTAATTAAGTGTAAAGTCAGAATTGCAACTTGTAATAGACTTTAAACCAGATAAATAAGCTTGATTTCCTGAAGTATTAATTCCAATATTAACGGCTCCTAGGATTTCATTTTCAAGGGGCCCTGAATCTTCAAAGTGGATTTTGATACTTCCATCAAAATTGAGGAAGTTCGTATAGTTAAGCGAAGTATTGTCATCAAGAGCTTCTAATAGCGTTACACTTCTTCCAATACCGTTCTCCTCTGTTAGTCTTTCAAGTAGCAAAACAACATCTCCATCATCATCTAAACTCCCTAAATGTAAGTGAACAGGGTGGTCTGCGTTGTTCAAAACATTATTCAAGTTGATCTCTATCTGAGCTTGGCCGTTACTCCGTTCTCTTATGAGAATTGTTCCTGTGGTTGTATTGCCTTGAACTGTACCAGGAATCATTTCCATTCTCACCTCGTTGCCAGTGAACTCAGATGAAGAGTCATCATCGTTACTACACGAAAAAGTGATCATTAAGGCCAGAGTTATAGATAATGAAAGTGACAGCTTTTTCATTTGACTAAGTTTACGAATATGAAACGATAATTCTAACCATTTGGTGCACTTTAAACACCTAAAAAGATTTCAATGTTTCGAAATCACAGAAAGCCTAATGTTGATTTGACTCTTTTTAAGACATCTTTGGCCACAATTCTGGCTTTTTCTTCACCCTTTACCAACTCTTTTTCTAGAAGGTCAGGGTTTTCCATGTAGTAGTTATAGGTTTCTCTCTCTTTAGAAAACTTATCCAGAATCAACTCATACAATGCTTGTTTAGCATGACCATAACCGTAATTACCTCCGAGATAATTTTGTCTCATAGCTTCTGTTTGAGCCTCATCTGCTAATAGGGAGTACAATGAGAATGTAATGTCGTTGTCAGGATCCTTTGGGTCCTCCAAGGGTGTACTATCGGTGACAATTTTCATGATGTTTTTTCGAAGCGGCTTATCAGCTTGAAAAATGTCAATGGTATTGGCATAGGTCTTACTCATCTTTTGGCCATCTATACCGGGTATTGTCATGACTTCTTCACCAATCTGTGCTTCTGGGATTATAAATGTCTCCTGACCGTACTGATTGTTAAAGGCATGAGCAATGTCGCGAGTAATTTCCAGGTGCTGTCTCTGATCTTTTCCTACAGGGACAACATTAGCATCATACATTAAGATATCACATGCCATTAGCACCGGATAGGTAAACAAGCCAGCGTTGACATCTGATAGACGATCTGATTTGTCCTTAAAGCTGTGTGCATTGGCCAACATAGGAAATGGCGCAAAGCAGTTTAAGTACCAATTCATTTCACACACCTCTGGTATTCTTGATTGTCTGTAAAAGGTGTTTTGCTCTGTATTAAAGCCACAGGCCAGCCAGGCAGCTGCTACGGCATTCGTATTATCGATCCTAGTTTGAGGATCTTTGATGGTGATTAAAGAATGAAGATCTGCAATGAAAAAGAAAGATTCATTTTTAGGATCATTTGATAAGTCGATAGCCGGCTTCATGGCCCCAAGGATATTGCCAAGGTGTGGTTTTCCTGAACTCTGTATGCCGGTAAGTATTCTTGCCATTGATAAAATTTTGGACAAATTAAATAATAATGACATGCTCATTTCAACAATTCAACGTTTAATTTTATCAGCTAAATGTGGAGTATGAAATTCATGTCAGGAAGCAGCAGGTCTATTCAAATCTTATTAGTAACCACCTTGCTGTGCTTAGCCCATATGTGCAGAACTCAGGAACTTGAGTTTGTTGATTTAGGCGTGGTGGAAGGTGAGTTTAAGCGCTACAACCGAACGCTGACCTGGACCAGTCAGGCAACAGACTCTATAAGAATAAGATTATGGAGCAATAGCGAAGATTTGAGCTTCGCACCAGTTAAAAGACCTATAGCCGGAGGAGAAGAAATTGAGATAGCGATTAGCATTGACTTGCCTGATACTGCAGGCGACTTTGAGTATGAGCTTAGGGTCCTTGACGAGAATGATCTAGTCTTGCACGGTTTTCAAATGAGCTTTAAAATGCTTCAAAGTGAGCTTGATGTGTTTAAAGCTTATAGAAATGTTCATTTCCCCTTTAGAGCAAAGGAAGAGGTTTTTAACCTAAAGTCTGCTCAAAGAGGAGACACGTTAACCGCTATTTTCGATGTTTATAATCTTGGTGGAAGAGACATCAAGACAAGAGAACTCTTAGCAGGTGATTCGATCAAAGTGAGTTTTCCCACCAACGAGGTTGCACATAATACATTCTCTAAAATGAGAATTGAATTTATAACGAATGATCAAAGTGAATTGGGCTTTCAGAAACATGCTATCAAGATATATAATCAAACAAAACTGGTGACAGTTCTCCCAGTTCAATACACGCTTTTGCCAAAACCTTCGGAAACTTTAGAAGGTCCCAAGCTGTCCACTAGCCTGATCAACCATGATTTCAAAGTAGTAAAGGAAGGACAGATCAGGGAGGTGACGGTTTCTTTAGCCAACAATGGAGGATCGCCATTACGGATCGAAAAAATGGAGTCCAGTTGTGAGTGCTTGTCATTCAATGAGATAGATCAGGTTGATCCTGGTACTTCACAATCACTTAGGGTAAAGTTCAATGCCAAAGGAAGAGCTGGCCTGGAAAGAAAGACCATTGCCATTTTTACGAATGACCCTCAAAAGTCTGTGCTCGTATTGACTTTTAGAGCGCATGTCAAATAAGAAGACAAAAATTGATCTAAAGATGACATAGATCATGTACTTCTAGTCACTAATCTTGGTCGAATTTGTTAACTTCAGGAATCCCTGATATAAGTCAAAAATGAGTGAATTTCTAATTACAGATGAAGCCCTAAAAGACAAGTTCGATATCTCAAAAAAGATGACGAATGAGGACTTCGCGAAAATCCATAATAGAAAAGATTTAGAAAATGTATTGAAAGAAAAAGGGAGAAACTATTCCAAGTCTCTCTTTAATCTGGATTACGAACATCAGTTAGAGCAACTTCAAATCGAACTTGTTAAGTGGCAACGTTGGGTTGCTGACACTGGTCAGCGCGTAGCTGTAATATTTGAGGGCCGAGATGCTGCTGGTAAAGGAGGAACCATCAAGCGCTTTGTGGAGCACATGAATCCCCGTTCGTTGAGAGTGGTTGCCCTAAACAAGCCAACAGATTTAGAGCGAAGTCAATGGTATTTCAGGCGTTATATAAAGGAATTACCGAATGCCGGAGAGGTGGTCTTTTTCGATCGCAGCTGGTACAATCGGGCTGTTGTAGAACCTGTTATGGGTTTTTGTGATGAAGATCAGTATCAACAGTTTATGCGCCAGGTACCAGAGTTTGAGCATATGCTTTTTGAGGATGGTGTACATGTAATCAAATTATGGTTTTCCATTAATAAGGAAGAGCAGAACAAGAGGTTTGACAGTCGAAGAAAGAATCCATTAAAGCAATGGAAATTGAGTCCGGTAGACGAGAAAGGCCAGGAGATGTGGGAACGTTACACCTACTATAAGGAGCAGATGTTTGCTCGAACCCATACCAATTTTAGTCCCTGGACCATTCTAAAAACTAATAACAAAAAGATCGCACGCTTAGAGGCGATCAGGCATGTTTTGTCAAAGTTTGAATATGAGGGAAAGGCCAATGCCAACACGGTGGTGTTGCCAGACCCTAATGTAGTTATGAGGTTTCACCGTTCAATTTATCACCTACTGTAAATGGAGAATCAACCAAACTACTCTCTGAAAGATCTGAAACTTCTTAATTCCAATCTTGGCATTAAGCTATTGCTTCAACAAGGTGATCAGCTTAACCCAGATAAAGTCTTGCGTACCGTAAGGGCAGAAAAAACACTGGAGGATCTGCAAGTTGAACTCATCAAGCTTCAACAATGGGTAATCAAAAATAATAAGCGTGTTTGTCTGTTATTCGAAGGTAGAGATGCTGCTGGTAAGGGTGGTGCCATTCGTAGAGCTACCCACCATTTGAACCCGAGGAATTATAAGGTGGTTGCTTTACCAAAACCGACTAATCAAGAGCGAGGTCAATGGTATTTCCAAAGGTATATCAATCAGCTACCTAACCCTGGAGAGATTGTCTTCTTTGATAGAAGCTGGTACAACCGCGCAGTAGTGGAACCAGTCAATGATTTCTGTACAGAGGAAGAGTATGAGCGTTTTATGGCCGAGGTGAACAACTTTGAGCAGATGATTACCAATGATGGTATTATATTGATCAAGTTCTACTTCTCTATCACCAAAGAGGAACAAGCCAAGCGCTTCGAAGACATCAGAACCAATCCATTGAAGCGTTGGAAAATGTCACCTGTGGATGATCGTGCTCAGGAGCTATGGGATGTCTACACCGAGTACAAAGAGCGTATGTTTGAGCATACTAATACTGAAAATAGTCCATGGGTCATTTTAAAGGCTAACCGAAAGACTGTTGCTCGAGTCAATGTTATCAAGTACTTATTGGAAAATATTCCCTATCAAGAAGAACAGGAAGCGGTAGATGTTTAAGCTTCAAATGCTAAGCTCTTCAGCATTCGTTGAAATTCGTCATGGATATTGGCTGTTAGTTCAACTGCCTCTTCGGTAACTGGATGTTTGAATTGGAGTGATCGGGCATGTAAGAGCATAGTACCCATCTGCCACCTTTCCAGAAATAGTTTGTTTTGTTTATTACAGCCATGAGGTCTGTCGCCAATAATAGGATGGAGGATATGGGCAAAGTGTTTTCTCAATTGATGCATTCTGCCTGTAACAGGTTTGGCTTCTACCAGTGAATACCTGGAAGTTTGATGCTTTCCCAATGGCACGTCAACCTCGGTCCGCTGGAGCGTCCTGTAGTGCGTGATGGCCTCTTGAGATTTTCCTTTGTCGTTAGTGAGGGCATAATCGATCGTTCCTTCATCATCAGTATAACCCCTTAGTATAGCCCAATAGGTTTTTTGAACGGTATGTGCTGCAAACTGAGTCTGTAGATTGGGTAGTATATCTTTATCTAAAGCAAAGAGGAGTACGCCTGAGGTTTTTCTATCGAGTCGATGGGCCGGATAGACATGTTGATCAATTTGGTTTCTTAGCTCCTGTACAGCGAATGTGTCTGTATTGGTGGCAATAGGAGAGCGGTGGACCAAAAGACCATGTGGCTTGTTGATGGCAACCAGGTGGTCATCCTGATAAAGAACTTCAAGTGCTGACACTAGTCTTCAATTACCTCTTTCACACGACCAATTTGGCCATCTTCCAGACGTACTTTAATGCCATGTGTATGTTTGGAAGCCCTGGTAAGGATGTCTTTTACAAAACCGTGTGTAAGGGTGCCACTGCGTTGATCTTTCTTTAATACGATATTGACTTCGCTACCGATTTTGATATTTGCTCTAAGCTGTCCATCCATGGAGCAAAACTAATAAGAACAAGGGTGTTTCCTATTAAGTAGATGCTGAAAGAAGCCCGCCTGCGGCAGGCAGGTTCAGCATGACGGCAGAGAAAAGGCACGTCACCCTGAACTTGTTTCAGGGTCTATCCAATATCATGATCTAAATCAATACCTAAAGACTCTGATAAATCTATCAACTGTGGGTTTTGAGATTTGATCAAATTCCATTTCCAATCGCGATGCCAATTCTTTAGTTGCTTTTCTCTGGAAATCGCTTCCTCTATAGTCGAAAACTCTTCATGATAGAGTAGGTCTACACAGCGGTACTTCTTAGTAAAACTGGATCCATGACCACTTTTATGTTGAAGAACTCTGGAAATCAACTCAGATGTCACACCGGTATAAAGAACTGTTCTTTTTAGATTGGACATCATATAAACAGAACCTCCTTTGGCCATATGATAAGTTAATTAGATGCTGAAACAAGTCCAGCATGACGGCATAGAAAAAAAGTCCGTCACCCTGAATCTATTTCAGGGTCTAACAGTGAAGGCTACAAGTTCTTTACTTCGCTAATCAATTTTTCCAATGAGTCTTTAGCGTCACCAAAGAGCATTCGGTTTTTGTCATGAAAGAAGAGTTCGTTTTCAATGCCAGCGTAGCCTTTGCCCATCGATCTTTTCATTACAATGATGTTCTTAGCTTTTATCACATCAATGATCGGCATACCATAAATAGGGCTTGACGGGTCATTTTCCGCTGCCGGATTCACTACATCATTAGCTCCAATCACTAGTACGACATCTGTGTTGGTCATGTCATCATTGGCATCTTCCATTTCCAGAAGTTTAGGATAGGGGACATCCGCTTCCGCCAGTAATACATTCATATGCCCTGGCATTCTACCCGCTACAGGATGAATGGCATAATTCATTTCAACTCCCTTTTCGTCCAATAGCTTTTCTAGATTATGGACAGTATGTTGGGCTTGAGCCACTGCCAATCCATAGCCTGGTACTACAGAGACCTTATTCGCATAGGCCAAGAGAATAGCCGCATCGGTAACTGAGATTTCCTTGACGGTTCCCTGTTCACCACCTTGGCCAGCAGCTGCACTACCACCCCCAAATGAACCTATGATTACATTGGTCAATGATCGGTTCATGGCAGTACACATCAAAACAGTGAGAATGGTCCCGGCAGAACCCACAAGAATACCTCCGGTGAGCATGGCCTGATTTCCGTAAAGGAATCCTCCAAAAGCAGCAGCCATTCCAGTGAAGCTGTTGAGCAATGAAATAACCACGGGCATATCAGCACCACCAATGGGCATTACAAAGAGAACGCCATAAAGCAGAGAAAGCCCTAGAAGAATGTAGAGGTACATTTCGTTGGGCACATCAGCGATCGACATGACAGTACCCAGGCCAAGTATGGCGATCAGCAACACAATGTTCAGTATTTGCCCTGCGGGTAAGGCTTTATCACCAATTTTTCCTTCAAGTTTGCCATAGGCCACAATGCTGCCTGCAAATGATACACTACCGATGATGAGGCCAAGAATAATCACGATCATCATGCCTGTATCGACACTACCCGAGTGTATTGAATGATCGAATTCCACCAAAGAAATGACCGCAGCACAGGCACCGCCCATACCATTGAAGAATGAAACCATCTGCGGCATAGCGGTCATTTTGACCTTGAGTGCCATCCGCGTTCCGATTACCGTGCCGACAACTAATCCGGCTAGGATTAAGGCGTAGTTTAACCATTTATCGGCCGTTAATTCCTCTTTAAAGAGAATGGTCGCCAATATTGCAATGCCCATACCGTAGGCTGCAATGAGATTTCCTTTTCTTGCTTTATCAGGGCTGCTGAGCATTTTCAGGCCCACGATGAAAGTAATCGAAGCAGCGATATAACAGAGTTCGAGAATGCTGAGTCCTAGTAATTCCGTCATACTACTTATCCTTTTTCTTAAACATCTCTAACATGCGATTTGTGACCACAAATCCGCCTACCACATTGAGTGTGCCGAGTACAACAGCGAAGAAACCCAGTATCAATGCGAAATAATTATCGGGTGAAGCTTCTAACATAATGATGATAGAACCAATGATGACAACACCATGGATGGCATTGGCGCCCGACATTAGCGGAGTATGCAAAACAGCGGGTACATTAGAAATAACTTCGATCCCTAAAAAAATGGATACGATAATGAGAAATATGAACTCCCTGTTTTCGTAAAACAGTGATAGCAAGTCTTGCATAGGTTAAGCGATTTCAGTTCGGAAAAGTATGTTTTTGACACGTTCACTCATAATATCTCCATTGTGAGTTACGCAGGTGTTGGCAATGATATCGTCCTCCCAATTAAGGTTCAGGTTTCCGTCTGAATCAATCATCAGCTTTAGGAGATTTACGATATTCTTGCCGAACATCTTGCTGGCATCCACCGGCATGGAAGAGGGGAGGTTAGAATTTCCAATAATGGTGACCCCGTGTTTTTGGACCGTTTGATCATTTTCTGTTAGCTCACAATTACCTCCTGTGGAGGCGGCAAGGTCCACAATTACACTGCCCGGCTGCATATTGGTCACGGTATCCGCTAGAATAAGGACTGGCGCCTTTCTTCCAGGAATTTGAGCCGTACTGATAATGATATTGGCCTTGGTAGCATGCTCCTGAATAAGTGCTTGCTGCTTGGCTTTATATTCTTCTGTCTGTTCTACTGCATAGCCACCGGCAGCTGCATCGTCTTTAGCACCTTCAACTTTCACAAACTTGGCGCCTAAACTCTTTACTTCTTCTTCTGCTGCAGCTCTAACATCAAAGGCTTCTACTACTGCTCCAAGCCTGCGTGCTGTGGCAATGGCCTGAAGACCAGCAACACCTGCACCCAATACCAATACTTTTGACGGAATTATACTGCCTGCCGCAGTCATAAACATTGGAAAGAACCTGGGGGCAGTTGCCGCGGCTTGTAAAACCGCCTTATATCCCGCTACTGTTGCCATAGAGGAAAGCACGTCCATGGATTGGGCTCTTGTGGTCCTCGGTACATTGTCAAGGCTGAAGCTGGTAACCTTTAATGCCTGTAATCTTTCTACAAGTGACTTGTTAGAAAGCGGCTGGAAGATGCACAGAAGGGTTTGTCCAGGCTTTAACTGGCCAATTTCATCTTCAGTAGGTGGGTTTATACCCATTAGGAAATCTGCTTCAAGTACGTCCTGCCTGGATGAAATGGTTGCACCAGCAGCCTGATAATCGTCATCCGCACTGAAGGCAGATGCTCCTGCTTCCTTTTCAACAAGCACATTGGTTTTTAAATCGGTGAGTGTCTTTACGCTTTCGGGAAGTAGTGCTACCCGATGCTCTCCTTCGGGTTCTTTTAAAAGACCTATGGTCATAGATAGTAAGTTTTAGTCTTACTAAGATATTGATTATCAGGAGTTATAAAAGTGCCATTAATCAGATTATGTGTTCTATTTGAGTTGAATAAGAGAGAAATGGGCATAAAAAAAGCCCTAAAGGTTATCTAGGACTTGGTAGTATATGTTCGTTTGCTGTTTATGCAACCTTTACATCTACAGCATTTAAGCCTTTTCTACCTTCCTTGAGATCAAAAGTCACTGTGTCGCCTTCACGAATTTCATCGATCAGACCCGACACGTGTACAAAGTACTCTTTGCCGTCTTCGCTGTCAGTGATGAAGCCGAAGCCTTTTGAGTCATTGAAAAATTTTACTGTTCCTTCTTTCATTTTGTTATTCATTAATAATCGTGCAAGCTAGAGATTAAATTGGTCTTAGCCTGCTGTTTTCCTAAAAGGTTGACTTAGTGTCAACCACCCTATGAACGAGCAGAAGTGATTATAGTTCAATTATTTAAGTGATTATTCGGTGAATTTTCTGTTAGCGGTGACCACTTGGTTTGGATATAGCGTGGTGCTTACCTTTTCAAGGCTTTATACCTCTTTTGCTCAGAATCGGTATATTATGAGCTTAAAGGCAATTATGAAGCGATTTAAGTTTCCATCTCCATTCACGGTTCTCTATATTATTATCATTTTTAGCGCATTGGCTACATGGCTTTTACCAGCAGGTAGTTTTGATACTTTGGCTTATGATACGGATCAAAAAATATTTTTAGTATCTGGCAATACGGAAGCTCAATTACCAGCAAAACAAGAGACTTTGGATAGTCTTGGCCTTAATATGGAGCTTTCGAAGTTTGAAGAGGGTAAAATTCGAAGGCCAATTTCCATTCCAAATACCTACAATAAACAGGAGTCTGTCCCGCAGGGATTGAAGGACATCTTGTTTGCCCCGATCAAGGGAATTTATGAATCCATAGATATCATTCTGTTTGTGCTGATCATTGGCGGGTTCATTGGTGTCTTTCAACATTCAGGTGCGCTCGATAAAGGTGTAGGCCTGTTGGCAAAGCGTATGGAAGGTAGAGAGAAATGGCTCATCATTTCTTTGATTCTATTGATTGCTCTGGGTGGAACTACCTTTGGCATGCAGGAGGAG
>Ga0207422_1002852_pt1 | contig 20220 bp, 21 predicted proteins | sample MarCyaLeptolynsp_FD_187757 | JGI IMG/M metagenome (GOLD analysis project Ga0207422, IMG submission 187757) | Marine cyanobacterial communities from Panama - species 1 Leptolyngbya sp. (SPAdes) | ecosystem: Environmental > Aquatic > Marine > Unclassified | place: Panama: Panama City | collected...
CTTCAGTCAAAGCAAAAGATTACGGTGTGTTGCTATCAGTGTGGAGCTTGCGATTCGGTTTGGTTATTATGTTTATTATGAGTTTTTATGATCCGTGGCGGGAATTGATGCAGGAACCATGGTCGCGTTTATCCTCCATGTATACGATCGTCGCTATACTTTCTATTGCTGCATTAATCATAGCGTGGTTGGGGAAAAGGCTTGTACCTGTTGCTGCAATGCTTGTGTTGTTTTTCGTCTCCTTGTTTGTCGTTATTTATGTGGGGAATGATGATGCTGCTAAGATTCTGCAGGTATTATACAATTTGGTACTTGTTGGCACCGGAATAGGATTAATTATTCAAGGTGTTCGTCATGCGGTGACCCATTATTTTTTCTTGGGTGTGGTTACTATTCTTCTTGTCGCACTACTACGCTATTTTGATTTGGTAGGTGATTATATAGGTGGGACAATTTTATTTGCTGTATTTGCTACCATTCTATTAGGGGCGGCTAAATTTTGGAAAATAAACTATAAAAAGTCGATGCATCATGTACAGTAAAATGATTGCATTAATCGTAGTGGCCATTTTTCAGGTGGTGGTTTTGGTGGGTATGGTCGCTACTTCTGCAATGCCACTGTGGACAGGGGAAGAAATAAAAATTAAAACTATTCCTGTTGATCCACGTTCATTATTTAGAGGGAACTATGCATTACTACGCTATGATATTTCTGAAATTAAATTAAGTGATTTGCCTGAAGGCGAAAATAAAATAAGGCAAGGTGAGATTGTGTACGTGTCTTTGCAACGTGGTGAAGATGAATATTATCAAATGTCCGCAGCATCTTTGGATAAGCCGAGTCACGGTATTTATTTGCGTGGGCGCATACAGAATAATCGCTATCATTCCCCGCAAGATAAGTTTAGGGTTAAGTATGGTATTGAAGCATTTTTTGCCCCCAAACAAAGCGCGCTTGCACTAGAAAAACAATTAAGAAATGGTGGCGTTGCTATATTGATGGTATCAAGTGACGGTACAGCACGCCTCAAAGATGTCATAGCTAAATAACAGATTGTTATATAAGTTACATGAAGCAATTTATTCTTGCTAGTTTACTTTGTTTGTCGTTTTCTGTAGTGCATGCGGAATGTGTCATTTTGTTGCATGGTTTAGCACGCACTAATGGTTCTATGGAAAAAATGGCTGACTACTTGCGCGAGCAAAAATATCAAGTGGTTAATGTCGATTATCCATCGAGGCATCATGCAATTGAAGAACTGGCTGGTATGGCTATTGAGCCTGCTATAGGTGAATGTAGTCCTGAGGTAAGAATAAACTTTGTCACGCATTCTCTGGGTGGCATTTTGGTCAGGTGGTATTTATGGAAGCATGAGATTCCCAAATTGCATCGTGTTGTCATGTTGGGTCCACCTAATCAGGGAAGTGAAGTAGTAGATAAACTGGCCAATGTGCCCGGTTTCCACTTTATTAATGGTGACGTAGGCTTACAACTGGGGACGACAAAGAGTAGCGTGCCGAAAATCATCGGTGCTGCAGATTTTGATGTAGGTATTATTGCAGGATCAAGCAGTATTAATTTAATTTTCTCTTACTTAATTCCAGGGCCTGATGACGGCACAGTGTCGGTTGAGAGTACAAAACTAATTGGAATGAATGATCATATTGTGATGCCAGTGACACACCCCTTTATGATGAGGAATAAACAAGTTATTAAGCAGACCGCTCATTATTTACAGCATGGTAGTTTTATCAAGGAGCGCGACAATTAAAATTTTATGGGTCGTTATTTATTTATGTGTATTGATTTGGTCAGCTATTCAACCTAAAGATCAATTTACCTGGTTCCTGGAAGCGCTGCCTGCCATGATTGGAGGCGTACTGTTACTCAGCACTTACCGAAGTTTTCGCCTTACCTCATTATTATATTTTTTTATTTTAATTCACTGCATTGTACTTATGGTGGGAGCCCACTATACGTACGCAGAAGTGCCTCTGTTTGACTGGTTCAAAGAAGTATTCAGCTTTGAGCGCAATAATTACGATAAAGTGGGTCATTTTATGCAGGGATTTATGCCTGCATTATTGGCAAGAGAAATTCTCATTCGTAAACAAGTTGTTAATGGCGATGCTTGGCTTAACCTGTTTACTGTCAGTTTATGCTTAGCCTTTAGTGCCTTTTATGAATTAATTGAATGGTGGGTGGCTTTGATTTCTGGAGCAAGTGCAGAAGCATTTCTGGGTACTCAGGGATATGTTTGGGATACTCAGTCAGATATGGCATGGGCACTTGTAGGTGCTGCAAGTTGTCTGATTTTATTGTCTAAACGACATAATTATCAGGTAAAAAATCTAATGATTACTCGTTAATTATAAGTAAAGAATTGATACGTTTGCCTGCTTATTTGTTTGCCTTGTTTCTCTTTCTTGTTTGCGCAGCTTCTTGCCATACATCATTTTCGGACCACTGAGTGGTTAAATATAATGCCTCTACTTTTTTTCGCGCCCAAGGGGTGCGGCGAAGAAATCTTAATGATGATGAAATGCTTGGTTCATTCAAGAAACATTTGATTTTAATGCGTTTACCTAGAGCCTCCCATCCATATCTATCGGCCAATTGAGTGACTATTTGCTCTAAAGTGATTCCGTGTAAGGGATCTTGTTTGTGTGAACTACTCATTTTATTTAGACATAAAGTTTTATGAAATTAGTAACTCACTTGTTACTGGGTTTTTGGTTGTGCTTTTTTGACGCGTAGCTTCTTGCCATCTATTTCTTTTCCGTTCAAATTTTTCATTGCTGCTTTTGCGTCACCGGGTTTTGGCATTTCAATGAAGCCAAAGCCTTTGGATATACCAGTTTGTTTATCGATGACGATACTGCATGACTGAATGGCGCCGTAGGCGTCAAACAGTGACTGCAATTGCTGTTCATTAAAATTGCGTGGAAGATTGCGGACGAGTAATTTCATGGCTATTAAATTATGGCTGAATAGATAGTTTATATTAGTTATTCTAGCAGTGTATGAAACAAAGAATTACTGCATATCACCAGGATGAGCTAAATGACTGGGTGGCTGAACTTGAATGCGGCCATTTTCAGCATGTTAGACATAATCCGCCATGGATTAATCGGCCCTGGGTTATTACTCAAAAAGGAAGAGAGTCTAAGCTAGGGGAGCTGCTGGATTGTGTTAAATGTGATCGTGGTGCGGCTAAAGATAATCAGCATAGCTAAAGCATCAGAGTGCGCGACGGTTCAAAGTGTTTGACGGCATATTCTTTTAGCCAGTCGACATTAAGCTGTTTGCTGTCGTTGCTGGTTTTGGATATAGCATTTTGATATGCATCAGTAAATTCTTTTTCGTTATTGTTTTTCCAGATGTCTGCTTGCCGGAGTACACTGGTAGCATCAGCGCGAAATACCTCTTCAAAAACAGCATCAGTGATTAGTGCAACGGCTTGGGGTTTGGTTATATTTAAATTACTGGCGTAAGCTTCACATATGCCAAGCATAGCGCCAGTAATGTACTGGCTCTCATTCAGAGCAGGTGGGACATTTCCCACCTCGCCTTTTAATGGGTCAAAGCAATCTGATAGCGCGCGTTGCAAGTGACGTTTGCATTTGCCTGAGTTAAGTCCAAACATGTGTTAATAATCTTAATAGTGATAGTTAAAATAAATAGTAAAACAATATTATAATGTGTCATGCCAGACTTGTTTAGCTATAGCTTGTTTCTGGTTTGATGTAATGTTCTTTTCTGCATGACACAAACTACATTTTATATTGTTACGCTTTTCGTTTATGAGATTGTAATGGATATTACTATAAAGTTTATTTGATGGCGCCTATACAGCTGATTATATTTACAGATATGGATGGTTCGTTACTGGATCATCAGACTTATAGCCATATGGAAGCTAATGATTTACTCGCCTGGCTGAGAAATAAACACATCCCCGTTATTCCGTGTACAAGTAAAACACAAGCCGAAATGGAAATTCTGCGCCAGGACCTCAATAATGACTATCCATTCATTGTTGAGAACGGGGCAGCCGTTTATATACCAAAAAAGTATTTTTCTGCTGACGATAATCTTTTCAATAGTGATGTCTTAGATGATGTAGGAGATTTTTATGTAAAGAGATTTACTCAGGTACGAGCTCATTGGCAGGCAATATTAGCCCAGGTACCAATGCACCTAAATGATGCATTTATAACATTTGAACAAGCGGGTGTTGAAGGTGTCATGCAAATGACTGGTTTGGCGCTGAAAGAAGCGCGACTTGCTTCGCAGCGTAAGTATGGTGAACCATTAAAATGGCTGGGTAATGATCAACAATTTAATCAGTTTGAAGAGTATATACATTCACAACAAGGTAAATTATTAAAAGGTGGGCGTTTTGTACATCTCTCTGGAGATTGTAATAAGGGTAAGGCGTTAGTTTGGCTGTTGCAGAAATATCAACAAAAAAATCATAATCAGCAAATCATCAGTATTGTACTAGGTGATAGTCAAAATGATGTAGCCATGCTTAGTGTTGCAGATTATGCTGTGGTTATTCGTTCACCTGTGCATGAGTTCCCGGTGATGAGCAGTAAACAAGGGCAACAGATTTACTACACTGACAATGAAGGGCCTAAAGGCTGGCAAGAGGGAGTGTCTCATGTGCTCGCTGAATTGGGTATTAATAAATAAAATTTTATAATTTAAAAACAGAGTAATAGGTTTGGTATGGGTGATTTTCATCAAAGCGGCATTGTAACGACCTTACATAATTTAACTAATCGAACGTTAGAAGATTTAGAGGCGGAGCTACTAAGTTTCAGTCAACAACGCCGTATGGGTTTAATACTTCCTTCGTTATATTCGGAGCTTCAAACCGAAGCGTTACCTAAAATTGTTAATACGCTTGAACAGGTACCTTATCTCAATCAAATAGTGATTGGCTTGGACCGTGCTAATGAATCTGAATATCGTCATGCGCTTGAGTTTTTTTCAAGCTTGCCGCAACAACATCGTGTGTTATGGAATGATGGTCCGCGATTAAAGGCTTTGCATGAAGAGCTAAATGCCAGTGACCTGGCGCCAACTGAGCTGGGCAAAGGCAGAAATGTTTGGTATTGCATGGGCTATATTCTTGCTTCAGACCAGACAGATTCAGTTGCCTTGCATGACTGTGATATATTGACTTATGAACGTGACTTGCTGGCGCGTTTGATATATCCGGTAGCTAATCCACGTTTCAATTATGAATTTTGTAAAGGTTATTATGCGCGTTTTGCCAATGGCAAAATCAATGGCCGTGTCAGCCGCTTATTTGTCACGCCACTATTACGCGCGCTTAAAAAGGTCGTAGGGCACAATGATTACTTGGAATTCATGGATAGTTTCCGCTATCCACTTGCAGGCGAGTTTTCGTTTAGAACTGATGTGTTAAATGACTTGCGTATTCCCAGTGACTGGGGATTAGAGATTGGCGTTTTGTCTGAAATGCACCGTAATTATGCACATAACCGATTATGCCAGGTCGATATTGCTGATACTTATGACCATAAACATCAAGAGTTGTCATTGGAAGATAAACAAAAAGGCCTGTCTAAAATGTCTATGGACATTGCCAAAGCTTTGTTTAGAAAAATGGCGACACAAGGTGTGGTGTTTTCAAATGAAACCTTCCGTACATTAAAAGCCACTTATTTACGTATCGCATTGGATTTTGTTGAAACTTACCATAACGATGCCAGCTTTAATGGCTTGGAGCATGATATACATTTGGAAGAGCTGGCTGTAGAAGCTTTTTCGGAAAACCTGGTTAATGCCGGCCAGAAATTCTTAGATAATCCAATGGAAACACCTTTTATCCCTAGCTGGAACCGCATCGCAAGTGCCATGCCGGATGTTTTTTCTCGTTTGCGCGAAGCGGTAGAACAAGATAACCAAGAATTTTCCAAATAATATTTTATGAGTGAAGTATTGCACGCGTTAACACAACGCACTGTTTTGCATGTTGAAGCTATTTATGATGGTGTCGATGAAGTAAATGACTATCAACAACTTGCAGAAGACATTATTGATGCTGCACAGTTAAGAAATAAACAATGCGCACCTGTCGCGCATCATGATTATTGGGATCAAGCAGACATCGCGATGATTACCTATGCTGATACTGTGCGTGAGGAAGGTGTCGCGCCTTTGCATGTATTGCATAAGGCACTCGATGAGTTATTTAAAAAAACAATTAATATTGTACATGTTCTGCCATTTTTTCCATTCAGTTCGGATGATGGCTTTGCTGTTATGGACTATAAGGAAGTCAATGAAGCACATGGCAGCTGGAATGATGTTGCTAACATCGCACACAATTATCATTTAATGTCTGATTTAGTGATAAATCATTGCTCCAGCCGTAGTGGCTGGTTTCAAAACTTTCTTAAAGGTGTTGAACCAGGAAAAGATTATTTTTTTACTGCTTCACCAAATGATGACTTGTCGGAAGTAATCCGACCAAGAACCAATCCATTATTGCACGCAGTGGAAACGGCTGATGGTGATAAACATGTATGGTGCACCTTTAGTCACGATCAAGTTGACTTAAACTTTGCTAACCCTAGTGTGTTGCTGGAGTTTGTCAAAATAGTACGCTTCTATTTGGATAGAGGAGTACGCATATTCAGATTGGATGCGGTAGCATTTTTATGGAAAATTATTGGTACCAGTTGTCTTAATTTAACTCAAACACATGAAGTGGTTAGATTGTTAAGAACTTTGATTGAACATATTCGACCTGATGCCATGATTATTACGGAAACGAATATCCCTAACCGTGAAAACTTGTCTTACTTTGGTAATGCCAATGAAGCACATTGCGTGTATAACTTTTCATTACCGCCTTTATTGCTAAATACATTGATCACAGGTGATTGTAGTTATTTAAAACAATGGATGATGAGTATGCCGCCCGCACAACATGGTACAGCCTACTTTAATTTTATTGCTTCGCATGATGGTATTGGTTTGCGTCCTGCGGAAGGTTTAATGCAGGAAGATGAAATTGAAAAACTGATCAACACCATGCAATCTTTTGGTGGAAAAATTTCCTGGCGCACGGGTCAGGATGGGCATATGCGGCCCTATGAGATAAACATAGCATTGTATGATGCGCTAAAAGGTACAGCTGAAGGTGTAGATGAGTTCGGGGAGGATCGATTTATTTGTGCACATGCGATAATGCTCGCACTAGAGGGTATTCCGGCATTTTATATTCATAGTTTGCTTGCTACCGGTAATGATTATGAAAGATTAGAAAGTACGCAGCGTAATCGCACTATTAACCGGCATCGTTGGCAGTATGATGAATTAGTCGATGCATTAAATGACGAAACTACGCAGCATGCACGTGTTTATAATCGATTGCGTAATTTAATTGCTATTAGACGTGAACAAGCAGCTTTTCACCCTAATGCAACACAGTTCACTTTGCATTTAGGCAATCAGATTTTTGGTTTTTGGCGCCAGAGCATGGATCGGCGCCAAAGTATCTTTTGCATTAATAATATTTCAAATCAGGCACTGAGCTTGTCATTGCTGGATATTAATCTAATCAGCACTGAAAATTGGTGCGATTTAATTAATGGTGAACAGCTAGAAAAACTGGATGATACGATCGAGTTAGCACCGTATCAAACACGCTGGATAACCAACGTTTAAGAAATCAATCTTCTTTTAATTGCTTTAATTCATAAAGTAACTCTAATGCTTGCTTGGGCGTGAGTTCGTCTGGTTTGATCTCGGCTAATCTATCTGCAACAGCATCACTGTCATTTTCCGCTTCAATTACTAAAGGCAACTGTGTTTGAACTGAATCTTTGGATTGGGCTTGCTGTTCAAGTAGTGTCAAACGCTGTTTTGCACTCTTGATGACGCTTCTCGGTACACCAGCTAATTGCGCAACTTGCAGGCCATAACTTTGATTAGCAGGGCCAGGTTTGACGGTATGCAGGAATACAATTTCGTCATCATGTTCAATGGCATCAATGTGAATATTTACAGCACCTTCCACTTCGTTGGCCAGGGAAGTAAGTTCAAAGTAATGTGTTGCAAAGGTGGTCAGAGCGCGATTTTTTTGTAGTAAATGGTCTGCGCATCCCCAGGCCAAGGATAAGCCATCAAAGGTACTTGTGCCGCGGCCAATTTCATCCATTAACACCAGGCTTTTTTCAGTAGCATTATTTAAAATATTCGCAGCTTCCGTCATTTCCACCATAAATGTTGACCGGCCTGTACTTAAGTCGTCGGCTGCCCCTACACGTGTGAAGATGCGGTCAATCGCTCCTAAACGAGCTGCTTGTGCTGGTACATAGCAACCTGCAAATGCCAAAATTGTTATTAAGGCAGTTTGACGCATGAAAGTGGATTTGCCACCCATGTTAGGTCCAGTAATTAATAATAAGCGTTTATCGGGTGTGAGCTGAATGTCGTTAGCAACAAAAGGTGAATCCTGAATACGTTCAACAACAGGGTGTCGGCCCTGTTGGATTTCAATACCGATTCCATCCGTTAGTTCAGGCTTAACATAATTAAACGTTAATGCCACATGTGCAAAACATGCCAATACGTCTAATTCAGCAACGGCATGGGCAATTGTCTGTAATGGTGTCAGGTATTCTAATAGCTGTTCAAGAATCTGTTCATATAAATATTTCTCACGACTTAAGGCGCGTTCTTTTGCGCTAAGCACTTTATCTTCAAATTCTTTTAATTCCGGTGTGATGTAACGTTCAACATTCTTTAATGTCTGTCTGCGGGTAAATCTGTCGGGGATATTTTCAGATTGCAGCTTGCTGACTTCTATATAGTAACCGTGCACTCGATTATAAGCGACTTTAAGTGTAGATATTCCTGTTTCTTGTTGTTCACGCTGCTCTAATTGTATTAAGTAATCATCAGCATTAGTATGAAGTGTGCGTAACTCGTCTAGTTCACTATCATAGCCATAAGCAATTACGCCGCCGTCTTTAATAAATGCGGAGGGTTCATCTTGTAATGATGAAGTTAATAAATTTACTAGAACCTCGGGTGCGTCCAGTTCTGATTGTAGAAGGTTAATTCTGCCTTCAGTAAATACCTGCAATAGACTTTGTATGCTGGGTAACTGATGCAAAGAGTCGCGCAATGCTGTCAAGTCACGCGGTCTGGCAGTTTGAATCGCGATGCGCGCACGAATGCGTTCAATGTCAGCAATGAGTTTTAGAGAATCTTGTAAGTCTGTGAAAACTTTTGCCTGGATTAGTGCATCAATGGCCTGATAGCGGTTTCTTAATATTGAAAAATCTAATGATGGCTGCCCAATCCAGCGCCGCAGGCAGCGTGCGCCCATGGCAGTTTGGGTGAAATCAATCACACCTGTTAAGCAGTGCTTATTACTACCATCAATCGACTCATCAATTTCTAAATTCTTGCGGCTAATCGCGTCGACAATAATATATTCATCATGCCGCTGCACACGACAGCCAGTGATGTGGGGTAATGCTTTGCGTTGGGTGTCTTTAACATATTGCAGTAAAGCCCCTGCAGCTGAAATAGCTGCAGGCGAATCTTCGCAACCAAAACCGATCAGGTCTTTAGTTCCAAATTGCTCTTTGAGTAAACGGTATGCGCTGTCAAACTCAAAAATCCATTCGGCTTGAGTTTGAGTTTTACGCCCTGCAAGCTTAGTTGTGGAATATTCTTGAATAATGACTTCTGCTGGCTTCAAGCGTTCGAGCTCGGCATGTAATTCTTGTTCGCTAGTGAGAGTTTGTAATAAGAAGTCACCTGAACCTAATTCTATGCTGGCTAGACCAATTACATTAGCCTGCTGATAAATCGCACAAATATGATTATCTCTTTTTTGGTCTAGTAAGTTTTCGTCAGTGATAGTGCCAGGGGTGACAATTCTGACCACTTCGCGCTTAACTAAGCCTTTACTCGTAGCGGGGTCGCTTACTTGTTCGCAGACAGCTATCGATTGACCGGATTTCACTAGGCGGCCGAGATAGCTTTCCGCAGCATGCACAGGCACACCTGCCATTGGGATACGCTGGCCGTTAGAGCTGCCGCGTGAGGTCAGTGTTAAGTCAAGCAGGCGGGCAGCATGTTCTGCATCTTCCATGAATAATTCATAGAAGTCGCCCATGCGGTAAAACAGTAATTTGTCTGGATGCTCGGCTTTGATACCCAGATACTGTTGCATCATGGGGGTATGTTTTTCTGCAGCGTGTGTCATGTGAATAGTTTAACCAAGAACAATCATATTCGTGTTACTTTCTTGTCTTAAACTCATAGGTGCAAATGCGACCTAAAAGTAATCAATGAATAATGTAATTTCGAATGTTGCAGGGCGTTTAATTTCTCGCCAGCAGATGCTTGCTGTGGCCGAGTCTTGTACAGGAGGCTGGTTGGCTAAAGTGTGCACTGATTTACCTGGTAGTTCTACTTGGTTTGAGCGCGGTTTTGTCACATACAGTAATGAGGCAAAGCATGAGATGTTAGGTGTAAGCCTTGAAACTATAAATACTTTTGGTGCTGTCAGTCAGCAGACAGTTGAAGCCATGGCAAGCGGTGTGTTGAGTCACAGTCGTGCACATTGGAGTATTGCGATTTCAGGTGTGGCTGGTCCAGACGGTGGGTCAGAAGTGAACCCGGTGGGTTCGGTGTGGTTTGCCTGGATGCAAAACAATCAAAGTGTATTAACAAGTAAACAAAAATTTTCTGGAGACAGAGATGATGTTCGGCGAAAGTCTGTTGAGTTTGCATTAGAAGAATTATCTAAGTTATTGAAATGAATGCCAGGCGCTTATTTTTGGCTTTTTGGCCAAATGAAAAACAACTTGAGAAACTACATGAGATTCAGGTCGAATATGTTGGCTGGGGAAGAGAAGTACTACCTGAGAATTTCCATGTAACACTTTTATTCTTAGGAAATATTTCATACCAGGTGGCTGATTGTTTTATACAAAATGTGCAAGAGGTTTCAGTGCAGCCATTTCGTATGCGCTTAGATCGCTTGGGCTACTTTGATAAAACGAAAATTTTTTGGGTGGGTCCCACGCATACACCCAACGAACTAGAAAGTTTATATAAAAGTGTGCGCAACTGTGCGCAGCAATGTGGTATTTCAAAATTAAGCAAGCGTTATGTGCCACATGTTTCTTTACTCAGAAACTGCGATATTCCCATTTCTAATCCTAATTTTTGTCCCATTGATTGGCAGGTAGAAGAGTTTCATCTCGTAGAATCACGCCTTGATAAAGACAGCGCACGCTACTACACAGTGGAGAGCTTTCCATTAGCAAATCTTGTGTAGACTGTGTGTGTCGACACTATTAATATAGCCCGATCAGTGAGGATTGAACCGTCTTAATAGACACTGTTTTTAAGCACCATTGTTCTATTCTTAAAGTTATGCCGATCATAAATTTTATTTAACTACATACATTACTTAGAAGCCGAGGTTATTCGTGGAAGAAGATAAGAAGAAAGCGCTAACAGCTGCCTTAGGGCAAATTGAACGTCAGTTTGGAAAAGGGGCCGTGATGCGCCTGGGTGATGACGTCGGTCCGCGAAACATTGATGTCATCTCGACTGGGTCGCTCGCACTTGATGTTGCGCTCGGTATTGGCGGGCTTCCAAAGGGGCGTGTGATTGAAATTTTTGGTCCGGAATCTTCTGGTAAAACAACCCTAACGCTGCAAGTAGTGGCGGAGTGTCAAAAAGCAGGAGGAACAGCGGCATTCGTTGATGCGGAGCATGCGCTGGATCCTTCTTATGCAGAAAAATTGGGCGTTAATGTAGATGACTTATTAGTATCTCAACCTGATACTGGTGAACAAGCGCTAGAAATCACCGATATGCTGGTTCGTTCGGGTGCAGTTGATGTCGTGATTGTTGACTCTGTAGCCGCTCTTACACCACGTGCAGAAATTGAAGGCGATATGGGTGATTCTCATATGGGCTTGCAGGCACGTTTGATGTCACAGGCATTAAGAAAGCTGACTGGCAACATTAAACGCTCAAATACTATGGTGATTTTCATTAACCAAATTCGCATGAAAATTGGCGTTATGTTTGGCAACCCTGAAACAACTACAGGTGGTAATGCATTGAAGTTCTATTCTTCTGTGCGCTTGGATATTCGCCGTATTGGCTCGATTAAGAAAGGCGAAGAAATTCTTGGCAACGAAACACGTGTCAAAGTGGTCAAGAACAAAATGGCACCTCCGTTTAAAAAGGCAGAATTTGAAATTCTCTATGGCGAGGGTATTTCGCGTATTGGTGAGTTGATTGACTTGGGTGTTGAGCATGACTTGGTTAAAAAATCAGGCTCGTGGTATAGCTATAAAGAAGACCGTATCGGGCAGGGTAAAGAAAATGCCAAAGCGTATCTGCGCGAGAATCCAGAAATTATTGAAGAACTGGATAATTTATTGCGCGCCAAATTGCTGCCTGATTTAAGCGATTACACTTCTGAAGACTCTGAGGAAGAGGCTGAGACAGCTGAAGTCTAACAGCAGTCAGGAGGATTGTTCGCAGAATAACTCCGCTTCTCGTCCTGGGCGTGATGCCTATTTTGTTGCAGTTGATTTACTCTCTCGGCGTGAGCATTCTCGCGTCGAGCTTGAGTCAAAACTAACTAACAAAGGTTTTAGTGAACAGCAAATTGCTGATGCTATGGAGCAACTCCTTAAGCATGATCTGCAAAGTGACGCGCGTTATTTAGAGGATTTTGTTCGCTCGCGTGTCCTTAAAGGGTCGGGGCCATTGAAGATCGCCCACGAATTACGTAACCGTGGTATCGACTCATCCCTGTTTCATGCCTACCTTGAAAATCAGGATATTGACTGGTTTGAAGTCGCTAGTGCCACTTACCATAAAAAATATCGATCAAATGACCAGATAGATGCGCGCGAACAGGCTAAACGCGTACGCTTTATGCAATCAAAAGGCTTTCCTAGTGATATAATTTTCCGCTTATTCAAATAACTGGCCGGTTAAAGATTAATCGTCTGGCTGGTGAATAAAGGAATACACGCAAAACCTTCAGCTTAAATATGTGCTATTACCTGAATTTACAAGATTTGGGTCAATATATGTAAGTTATGGGGTTGTGTATATTATTTGGTAATAATTACTAATGGATGGTTCTGCACGCTAAATTAATAGGTGCAAGTAAATCAAGTGACTTAAGATTAAGCTACTAGGAAAAACAGGCAATGGACGGTAGTGCGGAAATACGCAACGCATTTTTAGATTACTTTGAGAGTAACGGACATACTAAAGTGCCGAGTAGCTCGCTGGTGCCTGCGTCAGACCCTACCTTATTGTTTACCAATGCAGGCATGGTTCAGTTTAAAGATGTGTTCTTGGGTAAGGATAAACTTGCTTATAACCGCGCCACTTCAAGTCAGCGTTGTGTGCGCGCCGGAGGCAAACATAATGACCTTGAGAATGTCGGCTATACCGCCCGCCATCATACTTTCTTTGAAATGCTGGGTAACTTCAGTTTCGGTGATTATTTTAAAGACGAAGCGATTCACTATGCATGGGATCTGCTGACCAATGTAGTTGGCCTGCCTAAAGAAAAACTTTGGGTGACTGTGTTTGAAGAAGACCAGGAAGCGGAAGATATCTGGTTAAAGAAAATTGGTGTAAATCAGAATCAATTTAGACGTATCGGTGCTAAAGATAATTTCTGGGCAATGGGTGACACAGGCCCATGCGGTCCATGTACTGAAATTTTTTATGATCATGGTGATCACATAGCGGGAGGTCCGCCTGGAAGCCCCGATGAGGACGGTGACCGTTATGTAGAAATCTGGAATCTGGTGTTCATGCAATATGAGCGTGACCAAGCCGGTACATTAAATCCATTACCAAAACCTTCAGTTGATACTGGTATGGGTTTAGAAAGACTTTGTGCAGTACTGCAAGGGGTCAACAGTAATTACGATACTGATCTTTTTCAGAGTCTGATTAAAGAAATTGCAGCATTAGCGAAAATAAAAGATTTAACCAATCCTTCCTTAAAAGTAATTGCCGACCATATTCGTTCCTGTAGTTTCCTGATTACAGACGGTGTGTTGCCATCAAATGAAGGTCGTGGTTATGTGCTAAGAAGAATTATTCGTCGTGCTGCGCGCCATGGTCACCGCTTGGGGTTAAGTGAACCTTTCTTTTATCAACTTGTTGCACCATTAATTAATACATTCCATGGGGCCTATCCAGAATTAATAGAGAGTAAAGATAAAGTTGAGCGTGGTTTGCTTAATGAAGAAGAGCGCTTTAGTGAAACATTGGAACAAGGTATGCGTATTCTTCAAGATGATATCGACAATATGCAAGGTCAGACAATTTCAGGTGATACGGTATTTAAACTATACGACACTTATGGTTTTCCGGTTGACTTAACTGCTGATATTGCACGTGAAAAAAACCTTCAGCTCGACCTTGAAGGATTTGAAAAGAACATGCAACAGCAGCGTGAACGTGCGCGCGATGCGAGCCGTTTTGGTGAGGGTTATGATGTTGCGCTGGATGTTAAGTCGGCAACAGATTTTACTGGTTATGACACTTTACAGGGCGGAGCAAAAGTAAGTGAACTTTTTCTCAACAACCAAGCAGTAGAATCTTTATCTGCGGGTGATCAAGGTGTTGTGATGCTGACAGAAACACCTTTTTATGCTGAGTCAGGCGGCCAGGTGGGTGATACGGGAACACTTGAAGGTGATGGATTTATTTTTGAAGTTACTGATACGCAAAAGAAAGGTGCAGCATTTGCACATGTTGGCAAGTTACTTAAGGGTGGATTATCAGTAAGTGACCAGGTCATTGCTAATGTGAATCAAAAGCGCAGAGCAGATATCGTACTTAATCATTCTGCTACACATTTAATGCATGCCGCGTTACGCCAAGTGTTAGGCACACATGTACAACAAAAAGGTTCTTTGGTAGATCCTGAAAAATTGCGTTTTGATTTTTCTCACGATTCTCCAGTAACGGATGAAGAAATTGCGCAAATAGAACATATTGTTAATGCACAAATAAGAAAAAATACTGCTGCACAAGCTCAACTCATGGATAAGGATAAAGCCTTGGCTGCTGGTGCGATGGCATTGTTCGGTGAGAAGTATGGCGATGAAGTGCGGGTACTATCGATTGGCGATTTTTCTGTTGAGTTATGTGGTGGTACACATGTGGATCGCGCAGGGGATATTGGCTTATTTAAAATTGTTGCTGAAACAGGTGTGGCTTCCGGTATTAGAAGAATTGAAGCAGTTACAGGTGAAAATGCATTTAACTGGGTGCAACAATCACTGGCAAACTTTGCTAAAACTGCGCAAACATTAAATGCACGTATGGATGAGGCGCCACAAAAAGCAGTCAATGCAGCTAATCGAATTAAACAACTTGAAAAAGAGCTAGAAAAACTCAAGGCCAAGCTGGCAAGCCAGGCAAGTGCAGATATTGAAAGCCATGCAATTGATATTGATGGTATTAAAGTACTTGCACATCATATTGAAGGCGCTGATGTTAAAACATTACGCGAAACGTTAGATCGCTTGAAAGATAAACTTGGCAGCGCTGCGATTGTGTTAGGAACAACTAAAGATGAAAAAGTAAATCTGGTTGCAGGCGTTACCAAAGACCAAACTAATCGTATCAAAGCAGGCGATTTGGTGAATGTTGTTGCTACGCAGGTGGGAGGAAAAGGCGGTGGCCGTCCCGATATGGCACAAGCAGGAGGAAATAATCCTGCGGCACTGGATCAAGCATTACAAAGTGTACCTGATTGGGTGCGTGAGCATATTTAGGAACGTTTTTAGAGATTTAAAGTATGGCAGTGATTGTACAAAAATATGGGGGCACTTCTGTTGGTACGGTTGAGCGTATCGAAAATGTCGCCAGCAGAGTGATTAAGTACAGTGACCAGGGTGATAGTGTGGTTGTCGTTGTTTCTGCTATGAGTGGTGAAACTAACCGCTTGGTTTCATTGGCCGGTGAAATTTTAGGTGAGGTGCCGCATGGTCCTGAGTTAGATGTGCTGTTATCCACGGGTGAACAAGTGACGATTGCTTTATTAAGCATGGCGTTGCAAAAAAGAGGTTGTTCAGCAATTTCAAGAACCGGTTGGCAAGTAGGTATTCAAACAGATAATGCTAGCAATAAAGCGCGTATTAAGAATATTGATACCGACAAAATCAGTGCACATTTGGAAGCTGGCCAAGTCGTTGTAGTGGCTGGTTTTCAGGGAGTTGATGTGGATGGCAATATTACAACCTTGGGTCGGGGTGGTTCCGATACCACTGCGGTAGCGTTAGCAGCGGCGATTAATGCAGATGAGTGCCAAATCTATACTGATGTAGACGGCGTCTATACAACTGATCCACGTGTTGAACCAGAGGCGCGTCGCTTGCAACAAATCACTTTTGAAGAAATGCTAGAAATGGCAAGTCTAGGTTCAAAAGTTCTGCAAATTCGTGCCGTAGAGTTTGCAGGCAAATATAAAGTCCCGCTGAGAGTGTTATCGAGTTTTGAAGATGGTCCGGGCACACTGATTACAACAGAGGAAAACCAAATGGAACAGGCAAAAATCGCAGGCATTGCTTTTAACCGTGACGAAGCACAGCTGACTGTCAAAGGAGTGCCTGATCAACCAGGAATTGCAGCCAAAATATTGGGGCCAATATCGCGTGCAAATATTGAAATCGACATGATTGTACAAAATGTCGCCTGGGACACGACGGCTAACTTCACTTTTACCGTTCATCGCAATGATTTCAAACGTGCATTGGAGATCCTGGAAGATACTGCTAATAAGCTGGGGGCGACGACGGTCAGTGGTGATGATAGTATCGTCAAATTGTCCTTAGTCGGGGTAGGGATGCGTTCCCATGCCGGTATTGCCAGCCAAATGTTTGAGACTCTGGCCGATGAAGGGATTAATATACGCATGATTTCGACTTCAGAAATAAAAATCTCTGTTGTTGTGGACGAGAAGTATCTAGAATTAGGAGTACGCTGTCTGCACGAGAAATTTGGACTTGCTGGAGACGGTGTGGACGAATCATCAACAGCTTAATCTGGAGAGAAACTTAAGGGGAAATAAAGGATTTCTAGAAACAGAGTAATAAAAACAATAACTTATCTGTGATCTAGGGGTAGAGTAAATAATAATAATTATAATAAAACACACAGGAATAGGAGGACCGGGCATGTTGATACTAACCCGTAGGGTCGGAGAGACCTTGATGATAGGAGATGATGTGACTGTGACCGTGTTGGGTGTGAAAGGGAATCAAGTACGCATTGGCGTTAGTGCACCAAAAGATGTAGCAGTGCATCGCGAGGAGATTTACGAGAGAATCCGTAAAGAAAAAGAAGTTGATGCTTAGCCATTAAACTAGCGTATTCACGCTGTTTGAAACCCCTATGATGCTTAGCCGTCATGATGGTTGCTGATTCACAGATTTGATATGCACACATGAAGCGTGTGAGTTTAGCTCTGGGAAAGAGTAGACATGAGTGCATACAATAAACGCGCAAGGAAACGCATTCTGAAAATATTCAAGTTTAGTTAGAATTAAAAAAATAGATTTAGGAGAAGTGGCTGTGAGCACAGGATGTGCGAATGAAAAGTCGTATCATGGAAGATGCAAACAATATAAATTGTAAAGTATAGTAAGAAGGCTCCGAAGGGAGTGGAGTACAATTAATTTTATACGCTCCACATACGCTTTTTATCTCGTAATAGATGAAAAACTATAAGAATAAATAAAGGACAACCATAATAAAAATAAACAGATAGAATTGGAGAAGTGGCCGAGTGGCTGAAGGCGCTCCCCTGCTAAGGGAGTATACGGTTTATAGCCGTATCGAGGGTTCGAATCCCTCCTTCTCCGCCATCAATAAAAAATATTTCAATTGATACTATAAGCCGAATTTAGCATAATGCCCGGCTTTCCAAATAATGCGCCCGTAGCTCAGCTGGATAGAGTACCTGGCTACGAACTAGGGGGTCGGGAGTTCGAATCTCTCCGGGCGCGCCATATAAAAAAAGCTGACTTAATAGTCGGCTTTTTTTATATCTTGTTTCTGGAGTTAAGATGAGAACTCATGTTCGACAAAATCGTCAGGAACGATTTTGAATTTCGAGAGTAGCGAGAAAGCCCGCAGGGCGAAGTACAAGGATGTGCGTAGTAATCACTCCGGGTGCGCCATTACACTTTAATAATTATTTACCAGCCGGCAAAAATGCTAGCTAGTTCTTGTTTATCTTTTAAATAGTTACTGGATGTTTTCTGAAAACACATTTGTTAGCTTTCTCAACTATATTTATACATTCACTTCAGTTTATTAATCAATAAGTCTGTGCTCATACAAGATTATGCACAATAGCTAAGTGAAAGTTTCCATGAGATTCAGGATAACTATAATTGGATATTCATGCATATCATGCTAACGTTATAATATAACATTACGGTACATGGTAACTAATTCATGCAGGCTTATTTTGATCGTTTTGCCATCTTGTTATCTGGCATTTGCGCAATTCACTGTATTCTACTTCCAGTAGCAGCGGGTTTAATTCCGTTGCTAGCTGTTACTATTCAACATGGTCAGCAATTGCACCAATTTTGGTTTCATAGTTTTATATTGATATTTATAGTACCAGTTAGTGTTGTCGCACTAATCACAGGTTTTAGATCTCATCGTCAATGGCTTCCAACTACAATTGCTTTATTTGGGTTGTTGATGCTTACGTTAGTTGCTTTATTCGCAGGCACTTTGATATCACTACGAATTATTCCCCATCAGGGTGAAATGTTGTTAACAATCATCGGTGGAATAATTCATGCGGTTGGACATATCTTAAATTTACTTGCAACTCGTAAAACTTCTAAACATTGTACTGTCAGGGGATAAGCCGATGAAAACATTAATTCTAAGCCTCATGATTATTTTATTGGTGCCATTGGGTGTTAGTGCAGGCGACCATTCTCATGAACATGATGGCCATGCTCACGAACATGATGATGAGGGTTTTATAGATCATGGCTCCCACGTACATGGTTATGTAGAAGCAAATATTTCTAATTTTGAAGAAACTATAAATCTTGAGTTCATCTTTCCAGCTAAAGATATTTTCGGTTTTGAACACGAACCACGTAATGAAGCGCAACAAGCCATAGTAGCTAAACAGCTGGAGCTGGTGCGCGATGCAGACCGAGTATTTTTATTTAACCCTATATGCAAGTTAATTGACACTCGTTTAGAGAGCAAGTTAGAAACGCACCATGACCATGCTGGAAGTGAACACGAAGAAGAGCATCATGATCATGCCGAAAACAAACATGAGGAAGAACACCATGATCATGCTGAAGATGGATATGAAGAAGAAGTTCATTCTGATGTATTTGTAAAGTACGTTATGAAGTGTAGTGATGACAAAGATATGAAAATCACTTTTAATTTATTCAAAACATTTCCAACAGTTGAAGCGTTAAAGGTCAGATATGTATCTGAAAAAGGCCAAGACACTGTAAAACTGACCCCGGATCAGAATTCGTTTGCCATCCCTTGATTAGCTCTGCTGAGAGCTGCAGCAATGCGAATAACTTAGTATTTCGCTGAGCCTAGATGAATAAACGTGTACAATTTTGAGAAATTCACCTAAACAAGAGGGGGTATTATTTATTTAGGGCTTCAGTGAATGTGTTAAAGTCACCTTCCTTACATTTGCTAATTTAATGTCAGTATATAATGCATGTAAGCATGATTTATAAGTTGGATTAACGTCACGTTCATGAAAGTTATTTTTTTGCTATTTTCGATTTTTTGCTCGATATTTACTGCAAGCACTTTTGCTAATGAGATACGCGAAATTCAGTGGGATGATTTAATGCCACCTGATTATGCTGAGTTATTGCGTGAACAAAAAAAGAATGAATCGAAATGGTTAGATATTTTTAGATGGGGTGATGATTCAAAACAGGCGAAAAATTCTTTTGATTCATTACAGGCAAAATTGAACTCCGCTCCAATTGTCTCAGGATTAGATAATCAACGTATAAAGCTCGCTGGGTTCATTGTGCCTTTGGATTTTGATTTTGATACAGAAACATTTAATGATTTTTTATTAGTCCCTTATTTCGGTGCCTGTATACATGTACCGCCGCCAC
>Ga0207422_1002853_pt1 | contig 20214 bp, 18 predicted proteins | sample MarCyaLeptolynsp_FD_187757 | JGI IMG/M metagenome (GOLD analysis project Ga0207422, IMG submission 187757) | Marine cyanobacterial communities from Panama - species 1 Leptolyngbya sp. (SPAdes) | ecosystem: Environmental > Aquatic > Marine > Unclassified | place: Panama: Panama City | collected...
TCGGATCGTTCAGGATCAGATGGAAGGCGTAATCCGTATACGCGCGAGGCTCTGCCCGCCCACGATAGGCATCGACCACCTCGCGCAGCGTCTGTCCGTCCCGCTGCATGGCAAACGGCATGACGGTGGTCGTCCCGCCAAAGATGGCCGAACGGGTACCCGTTTCGAAGTCATCGGCGCATTGCGGCCCACCGTCGGATTCCTGATCCAGATGACAATGGCTGTCGACCCCGCCTGGCAGGATCAGCTTGTCCTTACAGTCGATGGTGCGATCCGCCGTTCCTAGCTCTGCGCCAAGTGCGACAATCTTCCCATCCCGCACCGCGATGTCGGCGCGAAACGTCTCGCTGGCCGTCGCACAGGTGCCGCCCGTCAGGATCAGGTCGAAGTCAGCCTTCACGTCAAGCCAAGTTAAAGAGGTGCCCGATTAAAATTCGGCCACCCTCAATCCATTGTCGGAACCGTTATCTGCTTTTTCCTCAGCGGCCATTCCGGACATCTTACTCGCGCGCTCAACTAGACGGGAGGGCTTCCCGCGTGTACGCCGTTCCTCCATGTATCCTTCTTCGGCAAGCGCAAGCGCGACCTTCTGTGCGACGGCAATGGCAATCCACTGATTGTCGGAGACGCCGTCCTTTTCTGCCAAGCGTCGAACGGTCTCTCGCAGAGAGTGTGGCAGACTAAGTGGAAACCTGCTCTTTTTCGCGGACACTAAACTCATTTCCATTGCCTTTCCTAAGTACGGAGCTTTTCCAAGAACGCCATCGCGCTCATACATTCACCTGACCAATACTCCGACACCAGTCCCGGTCGATCCGTAACCACGATGTCGGCATCTCCGGTTTTTGCCGTATCGATCACGACAGCGAGGTCGAAACTATCTTTAACCTTCGTCATCGTTCGAAATGCTATGACCTCATCCGCATACGCGATTATATCGTCAATAAAGCTGCTAATCTCATGAAAGCTTACATGATTTGGCTTTCCCTCCATCAACTTGACTTCATACTCACCGATCAAGATAGAGGTTACGATAAGCCGGCATTTTTTTGATACCGCCGCACTTAATGCACAATCTGCCTCAGATCCTGGGTTTCTCTGCGCGTCGACAATTACGCCGACATCAAACACCAGACCTATCATATTGATACCCTATATGATGTCATATGTGATGTCAATTTAGTTTTCCTTTTCCCCTAGGATGAGACCAAACCTGTGTTTGATCTGCCAATCCGTGCGCGCGGACTCAAACCCGGACATTTCGCTTTTTCTGTTTTCCAGCTCATCCCGAACGGCACTTAACCAGGGCCGTTCACCGGGAAACGCCGTGTCGATTCCCCCCCTGCCGCGATACCTGCGTATGAGAGCCCCAAGGACCGTTTCTTTTTGATCTCCGGTTAGTGCGACAAAGGCATCAACAAATGCGTTCCTATCGATCTTCGCCAGAACTGGATCGTCAACATAGCGGCTCATTATTGACGTCACAGACGTCAAATCGCTGGCAAACCCGTCGATGTCATTATCCTGAATCTTGCCGAGAAGATCGGACGCGCAGCCCGCAACCCGCTGCTCGCGAATGTCTTGACATGCTTGCCGCAGGGTTTCGGCGAAATCTTTATGAAACTGCTCGCCCGCACTGGCAAATGTATAGCCACCAAAGCCGCTGCCTCGAAAACCCGCGCCAACTTCTGGATCGTATTTCAGGCTCCCATCGTCAACGCGCGCGGCAATATACGTTTTGAACGATTCCAAAAGAGCGGCCTCATCCTCCTCAATCAAGCCGTTTCTCGATGCCTGAACCATGGCCGACAGAATATGGAGCAACTCTCCAGGCGCTTTGATAGCGCCTGCCGCCAGATCCATTTTTGCTGTATTCAGTGCCGACAAATAGGCGTCTTCCGAGGCGACATAAAACTCGGTTAGAATCTTCCAGTTCGGGACAGCCTCTTTCGCGCCAAATTCCAGAGTTGTTTCTAAGTGGCGCTGAATCTTGTCTTTGGAAAAAATCCCATCGAACAGCATCGGCTCGAGCAGTTCGCTCGATAAAATAGGATCAAAAAGATTGATCGCTGAATAACGATCATTTGCGTATGAAAGCGGTGTTTCCGGCCCACCTCGTAAAGTCACATGACCTTCGCGCGCTTGAATATCGGCCCGCAGAATCTCGCCGGACTTTTGTTGCAGGCATAGCGCAAAGAATAGCAACACCAACTTTTCAAGCGCATCGGGTTTGGACTTTTGCGCCTCATTCAGACACTTGTACAAACGCTCGACATCCCAAAGCGATTGCTGCAGTCCGCGCAGGTTTTCTGTTCCGGACTGCCGATAAACATCAACCAGCTTCGCTTTTCGCGATTGGAAATAGCCCGATGCCTCTTCGCTCTCTACGCGAGAAACAAAATAAATAAAGGCTTCTTCAATATCGGATTGGATCGTAAGGACCCGCCCGATCACCTTTTCGCGACGCTTGAAGTAGCTATTCTCCGACGCGCCGGCGGATCCGGACGGAGCTCCATTTTCATCCGCTGCGGCACCATCATTCGTCTTGGCCTCGCTATGTGCACCGGAGATTTTTTCTTCATGAGCGATCAAAATGACACGATGGTCCCCGTGCTCTACTAAGGTATTCACGAACCCGAAGATCTCATTGATATCGAGTTTAGCTCGCTCCAAATCATCAAAAACGTAGATCGCGTTGTCCGGAATTTTCGCCAGAATAGAAAAATCCAATTCCGACGACCCGCCGAAGAAACTCAATCCGGTCTTAATAAGACCCATCCCGAAACTGAGGTAGTTATTGTTGGTCGCCGGCAGCACTTCTGAAATGATGGCGGCATGAATGTCTTTAATGCTGGACGCTCCATACAAGCTTACATAAAACCAGATTTTGTCGTCATGACCGTCCAGAACCCGCTTCAGCGCGCCCCTGCGATCCCCGATCTCCTTCGCCAAAAACGTATCGACGACATGCGTTTTTCCGCAGCCCCACGGCCCCTTTACAAGAACGGCATAATGGGGCGGGTTTGAATAGGTGATGTAGTTCTTAAGAACGTCTAGCGTTTCGATATTCGAGTCGGTCATAAAACCATTTTAGCGTGTGTTTTATCGCACGCTAGCGAAAACACTTTCTTGTTCACAGAATTGGTTCAAAGGACCCTCTTATACGGCCCGACCTCGCTCAGGTAATCGCGCAGCTCTGCCTCGTGGTTTCGCTCCCGCTCCAGAAATTGCGCCACGGCATTGCGGAAGTTCGGATCGGGGATCAGGTGGGCGGAATAGGTCGGGACCGGCAAATAGCCGCGCTGAATTTTGTGCTCGCCCTGGGTTCCCGCCTCGACGCGCTTCAACCCATGCTCGATCGCCCAATCGATCGCCATGTAATAGCACAGCTCGAAATGCAGGAACTTGTAGTCGACGAGACAGCCCCAGTTACGCCCGAAGATCGCATCGCTGCCGACTAGGTTCAGCGCGCCGGCGATGGGCTGGTTCAGGCCGTCGAACGCCATCATCAGGACGATCCGGTCCCGCATCTTCTCATGCATCAGATCGAAGAACGAGCGGGTGAGATACGGGCCACCCCATTTGCGCTGATAGGTGTCGATATAGAAGGCGTAGAAGGCGTCCCACAGATCCGGCGTGATCGCGTCGCCCGTCAGTGCCTCGCAGCGCAGGCCAGCTTCGGTGATCTTTCGACGCTCTTTCCGGATGGCCTTGCGTTTGCGTGACGCCAGCGCGCCCAGAAAATCGTCGAAACTCTGATAGTCCTGATTGTGCCAATGGAACTGATGGCCGTGGCGCATCAGGAACCCGGCGTCTTTCAGGATGTCGGCCTGATCCGGCTCCAGGAAATTCACATGCAGGCTGGAAACACCGTGCCGTTCCGTGAGTTGCGCCATCGCGCCGATCAAAAACTGCGCCGCCGCCCTTGGGTCTGGCGCGGCCTTGGTCAGCAGCCGGGGTCCAGGTACTGGCGTGAAAGGCACGGCGGAGAGGAGTTTCGGGTAATATTCGCCGCCCGCATTCTCATAGGCATGAGCCCAGGCATAATCGAAGACATATTCGCCCTGGGAATGACCCTTCAGATAGAGTGGCATCGCCCCCATGAGGCCGCCCGCCTCGTCCTTCAGCAACAGGTGCTGGGGCAGCCATCCGGTTTCCGCGCGCACAGACTGGCTTTCCTCCAGACTGGCGAGGAAATCATAGCTGACGAACGGGTTCTCCGGCCCTGCGCAGGCACCCCACGCATCGCGATCCACCTGCGCCAGAGACGGGCAGACTTCGACCAACAGAGATGTTTCGCCATCCGGCATGAAGGCGGCCTTCATTGTTACTGCGCTGCTGATCAAGGGTGGTCGCATCGCTTCTGGCTTTCAAGGCCGGTCGGCATATGAAAGAAGTGGAAAGACGCGATTTGGGAACTTTAGGAGAGATCGACCGTGCGGGATGCGGACGCCATCGTCATCGGAGCAGGTCATAACGGCCTGACCTGCGCGGGCTATTTGGCCCGCGGCGGGCTGAAAACCATTGTCGTGGAACGGCGCGACGTCGTGGGCGGCGCGGCACTGACCGAAGAGTTCCACCCCGGTTTTCGGAACTCCGTCTTCTCCTATCTGGTCAGCCTGCTGGACCGAGACGTGATCCGCGAGCTGGACCTGTTCAACCATGGACTACAGTTGCTGGAACGACCCGGTGGCAGCCTGTCGATCCTAAGGGACGATCATTTCTACCTGTCGCGGGACGAGGAACATAACGCCCGGGAGATCGGTCGATTCTCCAAGGCGGATGCAGAGGCGAATGTCGTCTTCGAAGCGATGCTGGATGAGATCGGCACCGCGATCCGCGCCATCGCCAAGGAAGTGCCGCCCAATCTTGGTGGTGGCCTGGGTGATGTCTGGAAGCTTCTGGGGCAAGCCAATGTGATGCGGAAGCTTTCTGCCGAGCGGCAGGCCGACCTTGCCGAGCTGATGACCATGTCCATCGGCGATTATCTAGACCGCTGGTTCGAAAGCGATCCGATCAAGGGCCTCTATGGCTTCGAGGGGATCATCGGAAACTTCGTCGACCCCTATGCGCCGGGATCGGCCTATGTGCTGCTTCACCACGTCTTTGGCGATGTCGATGGGCGAACCGGAGCCTGGGCTTACGCCAAGGGTGGCATGGGTGCGATCACCCAGGCCATGGCGAAATCCTGCGAAGCAAAGGGCGTTGAAATTCGCACCGGCAGCCCAGTGAAGGAGGTCATTGTCGAAAGCGGCAAGACAACCGGCGTCGTGTTGGAAGACGGCACAGTCCTGAAAGCGCCGGTCGTCGCCGCGAACTGTCATCCGCAAATTCTGTTCGGTGGGTTGATCGACCCCGCGCTGACACCGGAACGCTTCCGCAAGCGGATCGATGGCTGGCGCAGCGAGAGTGCGACCTTCCGCATGAATGTGGCGCTGAGCGAACTGCCGAAATTCGATACGGTCAGGCATGACGAAGACGGCTTTACGGCGATGAAGAACACCATCGATATCTGCCCGTCCCTCGATTACATCCGCGCTGCCTATGACGACGCGCGACAGGATGGCTGGGCCAAGGGGCCGGTCGTCTCCATGTGTATCCCGACCCTGATGGATGACAGCCTGGCACCGGAGGGTTGCCATGTGATGAGCCTGTTCTGTCAGCATTTCCGGCGTCACCTGCCGGACGGCCGGGACTGGGACGATCACCGCGAAGAGGTTGCCGACCACATCGTTAACTCAGTTGCGCAATACAGCCCGAATTTCCGCCAGGCGATTGTCGGGCGGCAGATCAACAGCCCGAAAGACATCGAATCCAAGCTGAACATGGTGGGGGGCGATATCTTCCACGGCGCGCTGCATCTGGATCAGATCTTCTCGCTTCGGCCAGCGGCCGGGCATGCTGACCACCGCATGCCGGTAACCGGCGTCTATCTCTGTGGGTCCGGGGCGCATCCCGGTGGCGGTGTCAGCGGCATCCCCGGGCGCAACGCGGCACAGGAAATTCTAAAGGACGTGAAACGGCGTCGCGTCGCATGATGTCTCCAACCCGTTTTCCCGGCATGCCGGAATTCGTGACGCTGATCGCGTTGCTGATCTCACTGGTCGCACTGACCATCGATGCAATGCTGCCGGCGATGCCCCATATCGGGGAGGCGCTGAATGTCGCGCGGGCCAACGATACTCAGTTCATTGTCTCGTTCTTTTTTATCGGCTTTGCGGGCGGTCAGCTGTTCTTCGGTCCGATATCGGACTCGCTTGGACGAAAGAACACGATCATCGGCGGATTGCTGATCTATGGCGCAGGCTGCGCGCTGTCGATCTTCGCGACCGAATACTGGGTCATGCTGGCAGGCCGTATCCTTCAGGGCCTAGGTGCAGCCGCGCCTCGCACGGTGACTATCGCCGTGGTGCGCGACCGCTATGCCGGGCGGGAAATGGCAAAAATCATGTCGATCATCATGTCGGTCTTCATCATCGTCCCGGCCCTCGCCCCCTTCCTGGGGCAGGCGGTGCTGGAGGTGTCGGGCTGGCGGATGATCTTTGTCTGTCTGGTGGTAATCGCGATCACCGCGGTACTCTGGATGATGCTTCGCCTGCCGGAGACACTGGATCCGGAAAAGCGCCTGCCGCTTGAGTTCGGAAAGATACTCGCCGCGTTTGGAGAAACCATCCGGAACCGGATCGCGCTGGGGTATACCATTGCCGCCGGGTTTATCTTTGGTGCCTTTCTCGGCTATTTGAAGTCCGCCCAACAGGTGTTTCAGGATGTCTTTGGCGTCGGCGATCTTTTTCCGACCTATTTCGCGGCCATGGCCCTATCACTGGGTGCGGCATCCATCGTGAATTCCCAGCTCGTGATGCGTCTTGGCATGCGGTTTCTGTCCTTCAGCGCCATCACCGGCCTGACCCTGCTGTCGGCCGCCTATCTGTTCTACACGACCTTCGAGACGGGTGAGGCGAGCCTAATCGCCTTCCTGATCTGGGGGCTCAGTGCATTTTTCTGCGTTGGTCTTCTGTTCGGAAACCTCAACGCCTTGGCGATGGAACCGATGGGCCATATCGCGGGAACCGCCGCCTCCATGATCGGCGCAGCCAGCACGGCCTTGTCTCTTTTGTTCAGCTATCCGATCGGCCAGGCCTTCAATGGAACTGTCATCCCGCTGGTCGGTGGATTCGCGGTCCTGGGCCTGTGCTGTGGCCTGACGATGGTGATCACGAATAAAGGCATTCGTGGGGCAGACTAGGGTGTAGGCTAATTGCTGCGTTGCGGCAGCGCGCGACCGGGTTTATATCCGATCTGTCATGATGCTTCTCTACCACCTCTGGCTTTCGCCTCATTGCCGCAAGGTTCGTCTTGTCCTGGGTGAAAAACAGCTGACCTTCGAAACCCGGATCCAGAAGACCTGGGACCGGGACGAAGCCTTCCTGGCCATCAATCCGACGGGTGAGGTCCCTGTTCTGGTGGACGAGGACGGAAACCGCGTCTGCGGGTCCCAACCGATCTGTGAGTATTTGGATGAGATGTATGGCGACCAGCCGATCATCGGCACGGGGGCCGTCATGCGCGCCGAAGTCCGCCGTTTGGTGGAATGGTTCGACGTGAAGTTCCATGAGGAAGTCGGCGTCAATCTGGTTGAAGAGAAGATGATGAAGCGCTTCCTGGGACTGGGGGAGCCGAGCTCTGCCTCTGTCCGGGCGGGCGGACGTAACATCCACACGCATCTGGGTTACATCTCGTGGCTGGCCGAACGCCGTACCTGGTTGGCGGGCGATGAGCTGACGCTCGCCGATCTGACTGCTGCCGCGCATCTGTCCTGCGTCGACTATATTGGCGACGTGCCTTGGGAAGATCATCCCGATGCGAAGGACTGGTATGCGCGCGTGAAGTCGCGCCCCTCTTTCCGCCCGATCCTGGGCGATCATATTCCGGGCGCTCCGCCGCCCCGGCACTACGCCGATTTGGATTTCTAGAACCGCAACCTGACCTTTGGGAGACTGATGATGGACATTAACGGCCTGGCAGCAATCGTGACCGGCGGTGCATCCGGTCTTGGCAAAGGGACTGCGACGGCGCTGGCGGAAAAGGGTGCGAAGGTCGCTATCCTGGACCTGAACGAAGACGCACTGGCCGCGACGGCGGAAGAAATCGGCGCCCTGCCGATCAAATGCAACGTCGCCGATGCCGGGGATGCAGAAGCTGCCTTCGCCACGGCGCGCGACGCCCATGGTGCCTGCGCCATCGCGGTTAACTGCGCGGGCATTGCGCCGGCGGCGAAGATTGTTGGGCGCGACGGGCCGATGCCGCTGGACGATTTCGCAAAGGTTATTCAGGTGAACCTGGTCGGCTCGTTCAACATCTTGCGCCTGGCGGCTGCCGAAATGGCAACGCGGGAACCAAACGCGGATGGAGAGCGCGGCCTGATCGTCAACACGGCCTCCGTCGCGGGATATGAGGGACAAATCGGCCAAGCCGCCTATTCCGCCTCCAAGGGTGGGATCATCGGCCTGACGCTGCCGGCTGCGCGGGAATTCGCGCGGAGCGGCATCCGCGTCAACGCAATCGCGCCGGGTCTGTTCGGCACCCCGCTTCTATTGGGTATGCCGCAGGAAGTCCAAGACAGCCTTGCCGCTTCGGTTCCTTTCCCGTCCCGCTTCGGCACACCCGCGGAATATGCGGCGCTGGTCGTCCATATGGCTGAAAATGCGATGATCAATGGAGAGTGCATCCGCCTGGACGGCGCGATCCGCATGCAGCCGCGCTAATCGTAGCTGGCGGAACCCGACTGTATGGGTGGACACGGCACCGTCCCAAAGGAGCAGTAGACGCAGCAGTCGCCCGGAAGCGGCCGCAGCACCGCGCCGCACCCCTTGCAGTCATAGAACCACTGACAGAAATTCGTCGGCATTTCCTCAGCGCCGACATGACCGCATTTGGGGCATGTGATTTCAGATCTCAGGGTCGGCGACGGCGCCATAGCGCAAATCCCGTTAACGCGAGGAAGAAGGCCAGGGCCGGCAGCAGAACGAAGTCCAGCCAGCCGAGCCAGGCGCTCAGCCCAACTGCACCCAGTAGGATAACCAGTACCGGTGAGAAGCAGCACAGTGCCGCGATCACCGTGCCAGCCAATCCCGTAACGAGGAGCCTTTCCGCCATACCCAGATTATTGGCGGAAACGGCTCAAATTCGAAGTAAACACTGCGTTATGGGGCAATCGGCGGTTCGTTGCGGCCGGTCTGAGGATCGAAATATCCGCCACCCAGCGTTTCGCGGCCCCAGGCCATGGTTGCTTTGAGGACCGGTTCCAGCGCCTGCCCGCGCTCCGTCAAGCGATAGCGATATCGAACCGGCCGTTCCTGATACGGCTCTCGCTCGACCAGGCCCCAGTCGACCAGCCGCTTGAGGCGATCCGCCAAAATGTTGGTCGGCACCCGTTCGCGGCTATCCTGCAGATCCTGATAGGTGTGTTTTCCATGCCATAGCAGATCGCGCACGATCAGCAGGGTCCACTTGTCCCCAAGAATTTCCAGCGAGCGGGCAATCGAACAGTCGGACCGGAATTCATGATCGTCCGGATGTGCTGGAAGCTTTCCTGTCATTTTCACCCGCATCGCACACTCCCACCCCTTCAGATTAACGGCTGCTGCTTCACTCTTAGGCCTCGTTCCATTGGCCCAATTCCACTGGCTCAACTCCGCAGGCCCAACTCCGCAGGCCCAACTCCGCAGGCCCAACTCCGCAGGCCCAACTCCGCAGGCCCATTCCCATCGACGAAACACCATACCAAAGCCGTGTCACATAGTCACTTGCGTTTCACAAGTCACTATTCTATACAGTGACTTTCATTGTGCAAGTAACTGAGTTGCGGCCGCTGAAAGTGAGGTTGGTTGCGGGAAATCGAAGCGATCCCTTCGGCTGCGTTGCTGTGTTTCGACTGCTGAAGGTGTCGCGTGGTGCTGGATTGCTCGGCAATCCCTTCGGCTGCGTTGCTATGTTTAAGCAACTGAAGGTGTGGCTCGTTGCTCGATTGTTGGGCGACCCATTCGGCTGAAGAGAGCAAGACCGACGCCGAAGGCCCGAGAAGGTCGCCTGGCCGCTGAATGGAGGGATGGTTCCTGCAAGCCCGCGCCGCTCAAAAGGAAGGGAGTTTCGAAATGGAGGCTGATAGACGCCGCGTTATCCTGGCCAATGTCGCCGCTGCGGTGGCGGCATTGAGTGCGGGCGTATCGGTCGTTGCGACGCGCTATGTCGTCGGGGATACGGACCCCGTCAGCCTCGCCTTCTATCGGTATGCCGTCGCGGGGCTGTGTATGCTGCCCTTGCTGGCGGTCCTGTGGCCGAAGGATGGCGTGGCGCGGATCGAGGTTGGAAAGATCGCGCTGTGCGGCGCGGTCTTCTATGCCTTTTTCCCGTGGTCGTTCAGTGCGGCATTGGATTTCACGACCGGTGCGCGGGGCGCCATCGGCCTCGCCACCATTCCCATTCAGACGCTTATTGTCGCGGCGATTTTCGGAAAGGAGCTGCTGAGCCTCCGGGCCATCCTGAGCGTGCTGCTCGCCTTCTGCGGGATTGCCTCAGTCTTTGGTCCGGAGGCATTGGCCGCCGACCGCCCGGACCTCCTAAAAGGCGATGCCCTGATGCTCTTGGCCGGGTTCAGCGCCGCGCTCTATTCCGTCTTCGGGCGTCCAACCCTGATGCGGAACGGCCCGCTTTTTGTCACCGCGCTGGCCATGGTTTTCGGCTGCCTGTTCCTGATGCCCGTCGCCTGGAGCGTAAACCCGGACGTCTTCCAACCCGACTTCACGGTCGAGGGATGGGTCGCGGTCATCTTCCTCGGCACATTGGGCGGGGCGATCCAGTTTTCCCTTTTCACCTGGGCGCTGCGTTGGTTGCCGCCGTCTCGCACCGTGATCTATCTGTGCCTGAATCCGATCTCCGCCATGGCGTTGTCGGCGGCCGTGCTGGGTGAGTCCGTCACAACGATCCTGTTGGTCGGGCTGGTGCTGGTCTTAAGCGGAGTGCTGGTGGCCAATCTGAAGCCGCGCGCAAACCCAGATTCTAAGCCGCCCGCAGCCGACGAAGCCGCGGATCCAGAAGGTCGCGCAGCCCGTCGCCCAGCAGGTTGAGGCCCAGCACGGCGATAAAAATCGCGAGGCCCGGGAAAATTGCCTGCAACGGGTCGAGGTAGAGCAGCGTCTGCGCATCCGCCAGCATCTTGCCCCAGCTCGGATTGGGCGGCTTCACGCCCAGACCCAGATAGCTGAGCCCCGCCTCCGCCAGGATTGCGACGGCGAACTGCACCGTCGCCTGCACCGCGATGACGCCGCCAATATTCGGCAGCAGGTGCTTCACCGCGATCGACGGCCAGGGCCGCCCCATGGCAGCGGCAGCGCGCAGGAAAGGCCTGGCCATGACCGACAGCGCGGCACCTCGCACGACCCGCGCGAAGACCGCGATGTTGAAGATACCAACCGCGACGATGACATTCCCGGCGCCCGGTCCATGCACCGCAGCGATCAGCACCGCAGACAGCAAAGCCGGGAAGGCAAAGATCAAGTCTGCGCCCCGTGCAATCAACGTATCAGCAATGCCGTCCCGGTTCATCGCAGCGGCCAAACCGAGGGGCAGTCCCCCAGCGAGGCCCAGCCCGACCGCCGACAGTCCGACGAACAGCGCCGTCCCCGCACCCCCCATAATGCGGGACAGGATATCGCGCCCGAACATATCGGTGCCGAGCCAATGCGCCTCGCTTGGTCCCTGCAGCCGATCGACGATGGATTGCTGTGCGACTTCATAGGGTGTCCAGAAAAGCGACAGCAGCCCAATCAGCGCGAGCATCAGCGTGATCGCACCACCAATCCATATCTGGGGACTGTCCGGGAGGGTTCTCATGCCAGCACTCATGAGGGCCGCCTCAAACGCGGATCGATCACGCCATAGGCCATATCGACGATAAAGCTGAGCACGACGACAAACCCGGATAGAAGCAGCACCAGATCGCGGACCAGGACCAAGTCCCGTTCAAAAATCGCCTGCAGCAGCAGCCGTCCGACGCCAGGCAGGTAGAAGACATTCTCCACCACCACCGCGCCGGCCACCAGAAAGGCGAATTGCAGGCCCATCAGGGTTGCAATCGGGATCATGGCATTGCCCAGCGCATGGCCCAGGACGATGCGGCTTTCCTCCAGCCCTTTCGCGCGGGCGGTGCGGACATAGTCTTCGGAGAGCGTCTCCAGCATAGAGGCGCGCACCATGCGGGACAGGATCGCAGCCTCCGATACTGCAAGCGCCAGGGCCGGCAGGATCAGCGCGCCTAACGCCGGGAGTATACCTTCTTCCCAGCCCGGAAAGCCGCCGGACCCTGTCCAGCCGAGATGTACTGCAAACAGCAGGATCAGGAGGATGCCGAACCAAAAGTTCGGGACCGCAAGCCCCATCTGTGCGAAGCCCATGATCAGGGCATCCGCCGGGCGTCCGCGCCGCAGCGAGGCGGTGATCCCAAACGGCAGCGCAATCGCGCAGGTGATCACAAAAGCCATGACCGCGAGCGGCAGGGAAATCGCCAACCGATCGCGCAGCATCTCCCAAATCGGGACACCGTATACCTGACTTTCGCCGAGGTCGCCCACGGCCAGGCCACCGATCCATTCCAGGTAGCGGATGGGTGCCGGCCGGTCGAGGCCGAGCTGCGCGCGCATGGCGGCAAGCGTATCCTCGCGCACCTCCGTCCCCAAAAGCAGCTGCGCGGCATCGCCCGGCAGCAGTTCCAGGACCCAGAAGACGACCAGAGAGGCCGCCAGCAACGTTAGAATAAGCGCCGACAGACGGCGGATCAGATAATCCGCCATCGTCTAGCCGTCGCTGCGCGGATCGGCGCCGATCAGGTTATTCCCAGCGCACGCCGGTCAGGTCGTTCGCCTGAATGGGCGCGCTCGGCCATAGGCCCACCAGATCGCTTCGGTGCACCATGACCTTGGCGAGCTGGAAGAGGAAGCCGTTCACGGCATCGTCTGCCAGTTGCTGTTGCGCCTGACCATAGAGCGTGTTGCGCTGCGCCGGATCGGCAACGCCGTCGATCTCCGCCATAAGCGCCCGGAACTCCTCGCTCACATAGCCGAAGTAGTATTCGTCGCGGGCGTAGATTCCGATATCCAGCGGTTCCGTATGGGACACGATGGTCAGATCGAAGTCATAATCGTTCTGGAAGACTTCCGAGACCCACTGACCCCAGTCAACCGGCACGATCTCGACATCGAATCCGACCTCTTCCAGCTGGGCCGCGACGATTTCTCCGCCACGGCGGGCATAGGTCGGCGGCGGCAGCTTGAGGACCAGCGGCGTACCTTCCGCGACACCGGCTTCCGCCAGCAATGCGCGTGCCTGATCCGGGTCGTGCGGATAAGCGTCGGTCAGATCGCGATAAGCCGGGCTGTGCGGCGCGAAATGCGATCCGATCGGCGTGCCAAAGCCAAACATGGCGCCATCCACAATCGCCTGACGGTCGATGGCATGCTGGATAGCACGGCGGACCCGCACGTCCGACAGCAACTCGCGGCGATGGTTCATGGAAAGGATCGTCTCCCCTTCCGTCGTGCCGGCGACAACGGTGAAGTTCGGGTCGGCTTCGAACTGGGCAACCGACTCCGGTGCGCCGGTGTTCGGGATCGCATCCACGTCGCCAGACAGCAGGGCCGCAACCTGGGCCGCCGCGTCGGGAATGATCCGGAAGGTGGCGCTTTCCAGGGCCACCGGCTCACCCCAATAGTCGTTGTTCCGAACGATACGGATCGAATCACCCTGGTTCCAGCGGTCGAAGCGGAATGGACCAGTGCCGACAGGGTTGGTCTTATTCTCGTCCGCGGAAGCCGGATCGACGATGACAGCGTCTCCCCAACCCATATTCCACAGGAAGTTCCCCTCGCGGCGGGAGAGTCGGATGACGACTGTGTTGTCGTCCGGTGTCTCGATGCTGTCGATGGCAGAGAATAGACCTTTCTGGGCGTTCTCGGAGTCTTCCGCCATGGCGCGCTCGAAAGAGAACTGCACGTCGGACGACTCGAACGTCGCACCGTCATGGAAAGTGACGCCCTGGCGCAGGATGAACCGATAGGTCATGCCGTTATCTTCGATGACCCAGCGTTCAGCCAGGGCGGGACGAACCTGCCCTTGGGAATTGATCCGGGTCAGGCCTTCGAACACATTCGCATAGACCACTTCGTCGATCGCCGCCGGAGCGCCAGCGGTCGGGTCGAGATGCGCCGGCTCCAGCGTGATGCCAAGCGTCACGCCAGTTCGGGCCTCTGCCGCGCCCGCAAAAACCCCTGCAGTGAGAAACGCTGCGCTAACCGCGCCCGCCAGTAGCTTCTTCATCGTTCAACCCCTTGTTCTTTTTGACTCTCTGTTCTTTGTTCGGAGGTTTCTCCGGCTCTTTATATTCAACCTAACAAGCGAAACTTTAGGCGTGAAGGATTATCCTTTCGCGCCGCACAAGTCCGTGTATTTGTCTCGCCAGCAAACCCTGTCCTTACCGAGCGGCCTCGCCTCATAAACACCGCGCGCGATGGCGCGGGTCAGGCAATCCGCGGCAATAGCACCAAGGCGGGCGAGGCCAATCAAATCCACCTCAGGACCCTTTCCAGTCGCCAGCGAAAAGACGATATCGCCATCGAAGGGCGAGAAAACAGGCCGGATCGCACGGGCAAAACCGGCGCGCGACATAACCGCCAAGCGGCACGTGTCTTCGTGAGACAGTGCAGCATCACACGCAACAACAGCCAGTGTTGTGTTCATTTTTCCCATCTGCACGCCATGGCCGAGTTTGGGATAGACCGGATCTGGCGTCAGGGGCGATGTCGGCGGCCCAAACCCGCCGAACTCGTCATCCATCTCGAGCAGCCCGGCAATAAACCGCCCATCTTCTGCGACGACATCTCCGCAGCTGTTAACGGCCGCAATGGCGCCGATGGTACAGCCCGTGACAGGATCGACGGCCGATGCGGTGCCAAGTCCGCCTTCCAGCGATCCCGACCGCGCCCCATATCCGGCCCCCGCATTGCCAAGCGCAAAATCCGCGGATGCAGACTTGGCGGCCTGAATGCCGAGCGCCCGAAACGGTGGGGTTTCGCCCCAATTCTTGTCGCCGCCATTGGCCAGGTCATAGAGGATCGCGCCCGGTACGATGGGAACCTTGGCAACGCCTGTGTTAAATCCGCGGTCCTGGGCGCCGAGCCAGGCGTGGACGCCGCCCGCCGCTTCCAGCCCATAAGCCGACCCACCGGCAATCACCACCGCATCCACGGCATCTACCAGCGTACCCGAGGCCAGTGCGTCTGTTTCCCGCGTGCCAGGGCCGCCACCGCTGACATCGACCGCGGCCGTCGCCCGCAGACCGTCCTCACAGAGTACGACTGTCGCGCCTGTGATCGCCGCTTCGTCTTCGGCATTGCCGACGATCAGACCCGACACATCGGTGATCGCATTCTTCGGACCGGTATGAATTGCTCCGTGAAGACCGCTCACGTTTCACCTTCCCCCACCGCGCTGCGATCCCAATCCGCATCCAATTCCAGCGGATAGATGGGGCGGCGCACCTTCTTATAGTTCAATCGCGTGTTGTCCGAGATGGTGACGCCATCACCGTCCAGCGTCAATGTATGCTTCGGCAGCGCGCCGAACCCGGCACGATAGTGGATCCTGGATTTCAGGAGCAGATACCGGGTTCGTGCCGGATCAATCCCCATCATCGTCAGCACCCCGATGTCCCAGGGCTCATGATGCCGCGACGTAACGACAATGCGCACGCCCGCGACCCTGAGCATCGCCGTCGGCCCGCAATGGACGGTGACGCCGGTATACATCGGACCTTCGACGATAAAGTCCCCATCCGACAGTTTCTCCACAATACCGGTTACCGTCAGCGGCCGCCCGGTCCGACCGATCGAGGGCATATCCGTTTTGCCGCCCAGATCTAGGGTCACTTCGGCACCCTCACCGGCGGCCTGCATCGCCGCGACCGATTGCGGATCCCAGACCGTGGCGACCGCCACATCCTGCAGATCCTGGCGCAGGACCTCCGCTATTACCGTCATATCGTCCTGCGTCGCACCCGACCCGCAATTATCGGCGTGATCCAGAAGGACGACCGGCCCGTCATTGTATCCCCGCGCCGTGGCGACCGCCGCCTCCAACGGGCGATGGTCATAGACGAAATCCGCTCGAGCCGCCCAGGTACGGTCCAATAAGTCGTCGCAGGCTTCTCGCGCCAGAGACAGATCGCCCTTGTCCGCCACCACAACGGCGCTGTTGCCCGCATCATGGATATCCGCCAGCGCGAAACCGCCAAAACAGGTTGCCGCGCCAATACCGTCCCGTGCCTCCCATTCCCGGCAGCGCGCGATCAGCCCAGCCATCGGTTCGTCATCGGTGCCTTGGCGCAGGGTCTGGGACAGCAGCGGGACATTCCCCCACACCATCACGGGATCCGCTTCCCCACGCAGCATCGCCATGACAATCCCGCCGACCCTTTCCGCGACCTCATACATATCGACATGGGGATAGGTTTTGTAGCCGATCAGCGCGGTCGAATTCTCAATCATCGCCGCCGTGAGGTTCGTATGCAGATCGCAGGTCACGGCAATGGGCAGATCCGGGGCAATCTCACGGATGCGGGCAAGAAGCGTCCCTTCTCCGTCATCGGTCGCTTCGCTGACCATCGCGCCGTGAAGGTCCAACAAGGCGGCATCGCATCCCGCCGATACACCATCCAGGATTGCCTGGCTCAGTTTTTCATAAGCATCGGCAGTTACGAGGCCCGCCGGCATCGCCTCCGCCGCCACGGGTGTCACGATCTCCGCGCCCGCTTCGTCGGCCAACTTATAATATGCGGCCAACGGCATGCGGGTGCCTCTATAGGCGGTTTCCGCCGCTTCGCCGTAATGCAGTCCCCATTCCTCGAACCGCGCCAAATCGGTCACGATCGGCGAAAATGTGTTGGTCTCGTGTTTGAACATCGCGCAGAGAATGCGCATCCTAGACATCCTCCGCCGCCGCGGGCCTTAGTCGGCCCCTTCAGCCAAGTCTCTGAGCTGATCTATGTCGCCGATCTGAACCCGGCCGCCTTCCAACAACCGAATGGCGCCGGTCTTCTTGAGATTGGTGAATGTCCGGCTGACGGTTTCCGTCGTCAGACCCAGAAAATCACCGATATCGTTCCGGCTCATGGGAACTTTGACGATCGAGGGGTCGGCCCCAGTGCGCGCGATCCGGTCCGACAGGCGAAGCAGAAAACTGCAGAGCTTTTCCTGCGCGGTTTTGCGACCAAGCAGCAACATTTGGTCCTGCGCCTGCGCCAGTTCATGGCTTGCCATGGAAAGGAGCTGTCGTTCCAGCTTCGGGAAACGATCCATCAACGCCTCAAGCTTGCGGCGGTTGAACCGGCACAGCGAAACGTCGTTCACCGCCTCTGCCGAATATTGATAGGTCTCATTCATCGCGATTCCCAGGAAATCGCCTTCGAAGAGAAAACCCGTGATCTGCCGCCGTCCATCGGGCAGCAGTTTGTAAAGCTTCACGGCGCCGCCCGTCACATTGAAGACGTAGTTCGCGGCTTCCCCTTCATCGATGATCGGGTCATGAGCCTGGCATTCAAGACGCGTGAGGATGCGGATCAGTTCGTCGAGCTCGGCCGGCTGCAGAACACCGCAGATCGAAAGCTCGCGAATCTCGCAGGACGCGCATGGATTGGTCAGGTCAACGCCGACACTGCGCGGTACATCCAGATCATCCAGGTCCGGCAAAGAGGATTTTGGAGAACAGCCCGACATCACCCTAACCTAGTCCCTCCTTAGGTACGCACCGCGATCCGGCTCGAACCCTGCTCATCTGAGCGCCCATCGTAAAAACCCGGCCAACCGACCGAATTATCCAAACCCGTTACATTTTGTCTGATCGGATTGACGTAAATCAAGGTTCTTGTGCGATCTCCGCGACAACATGCCGCCATGGTGCCGCAGTAGCGCCGTAAAACAGTGTAACCAAGGAAAACAGCGAACAGATGGCGATGACCGACATCTCACCGAGCCGACAAATGACACATGTCGAGCCGCTGACCAGCGCCTGCATTGCGCTATCTCTGCCGCTGGCCAAATCCATCGACCCAGGCCTAACGCTGAAAAGCTGGCAGACATTTTGTGAGCAGATGATGGGCCGCGCGGAACGCGGCATGGACTGTGTGCGCGACGATAATGGCTATATTCTGGGACTGATGGCCTATCGCGCGGAGCCGGAACCCCGCGTCGGACGCATTTTGGCGGTCGACCCTCTCATCGCCGCGGACTTATACGGTCGCGACTCCGTCTTCGAGGCGCTTCTGGAGCACATGGAATATATCGCGTTGGAATTTCAATGTGCCGCCACCCGCCTCTTCCTGCCGGAACAGGGCTGCAAGCAGCATGTCAGCGCCCTCGAAAAATTCGCCAGCAGAGGCTTTACGCTTCAGACAATCTGCGCCTCTAAGCCGATCTCAGCTCAGGCGGCGTCGCTCCTTGCTTCCGTCGGCAGCGACAATCGGAAAACGGTCCCGTCCGGACCGGTATTGAGCAGCGACAAATCTCCACCGTGAGCGCGGGCTAGTTCCCGGGATATCGACAGGCCCAGTCCCGTGCCGCCGGCGCGTCCCGACCCCTCGAAGGGCTTAAACAGGTTTTCCTCCGCTCTTGGCGGCATACCCGGCCCATCATCTGAGATCAGAAGCTCTAATCCTTCTGGGCAGGACTCGGCCTCGACCGAAATCTCGCTGGCACCCGCCTCAGCGGCATTGCGGATCAGGTTCTTGAAGATGCGGAAAAGCTGCGTCTTGTCCGCGTGCACCGTGATGGACCGCGACACATTGTTCTTCAGGACCGCGCCGTTCGGGATGCCGAAACCCGCCTCGTCGATCGTCGCCCGGACGGTCACGTCGCACAGATCCATCTGCGGCCGGTCGGTTCCCACATATTTCAGGCTGCGTTCGCAGAACTGAACGGCGCGATCGAGAGCATCCAGAATTCCGGGTGCAATGCGCCGCACTTCCGGATCGTCCGAGCTTTCTAGCCGGTCGGAGACAAGCAGCGCGCTGGACAGAATACCGCGCAGGTCGTGATTGATCTTCGCCACCGCGGTCCCCAGCGCCGCCAAATGCTTTCGCTGAGTCAACGCATCACGGATCGCATTCTGCATGACGGCGAGCTCGCGTTCGGCGACACCCACCTCGTCCGCCCGACCCGACGGTCGGATCACCAGGCTTTGGTCCTCAGGATGGGCGCGAAAGTTCACCATGTTGCGGCTGAGACGTTTCAAGGGACGCACGAGCTGACGGCGCAGAACCAAAAAGACCATAAAGGCGGTCAGAACCGAAATCGCCAGGCTCAAGAAAAAGATGCGAAGCGCAAAGGCCCGTACTTCTTCGATCAGCTGTTCGTCGGACAGCACAAGCTCCATGCCGATCGCCGCATCGCGGGGCGACGCTGCCAGAAGACGCAGCATGCGTGACTCTTCCTGAACCAGTACCGAAAGCGCCGCGCCGATCATCGCGATCGGTCCTTCGTCGTCCAGCCGGATCGTCTCGTCGATCGACGATGGCATATCCATCATCAGGGACAGCTTTGAATCGCCAAGCTCAACCCCAACCGACTGCGCACCGATGAAATGCAGCAGTTCCGTGCTCATTTCCTCTGAAACCATGCCGTCGGGCGCGGCTTCGAGCACCAGGATCGAGAGATGCGCCGCCTCCAGTCGCTCCGTCAAATAGGTGTGCCGAAAGCGCGCGACGGAGGGTACGAAAATAAGGATTTCGGCCATCATCACGAAGAAGATGGTCAGAACCAACAACCGTGCCGACAGGCTCTTCATACCGACGCTGCTCCCTCCTGGATTTTGCGTCCTTTTTTCGCAGGGTTGAACCCGCGTTGACTTGCGCCAATCTCCCCACTATACAGCGGCTTCGAATTGAAGGGCGCAACCCCAAATATCGTCGGAGATTGAACCGTGAAACGCACTTTTCAGCCTAGCCGCCTGGTCCGGAAACGCCGGCACGGCTTCCGCGCGCGCATGGCCACCAAAGCCGGTCGCCGCGTTCTGGCAAATCGCCGCGCCAAAGGCCGCGCGAAACTGTCCGCTTAAGCTCGGTATCGGCAGCGTGATGCTGCCGGTCCGCCGCTCGCCGCTTCAATTGTCCCA
>Ga0207422_1002858_pt1 | contig 20169 bp, 16 predicted proteins | sample MarCyaLeptolynsp_FD_187757 | JGI IMG/M metagenome (GOLD analysis project Ga0207422, IMG submission 187757) | Marine cyanobacterial communities from Panama - species 1 Leptolyngbya sp. (SPAdes) | ecosystem: Environmental > Aquatic > Marine > Unclassified | place: Panama: Panama City | collected...
CTGAATTAATCAAAAATATGTGATTATATTTTCCTTCTCGAAAACTAAATTACTAGGTAATCAAGTAAAATAAAAATACCCCAAACTCTCAGAGCCTGGGGTCATTATTAGGGTGCATCTACCATTTCATTTTTCTCAAATACAACCCTACTATCCGGAATATCTACTACTGAATTAATCAAAAAATTGTAATTGTATTTTCTTTCTCAAAAACTAAATTATCAGCTAATCAAGTAAAATAAAAATACCCCTGACTCTAAGAGTCAGGGGTCATTATCAGGGTGCATCTACTACTTCTCTCTTCTCAAAGAAAACTCCATTATCCGGATAAATGGGCAACTATACGAAAGATTTTATAATTTACAGCAAATTTCATTTAAGTGGGGTAGACAAGGACAGGCAAGATGCCTATCCCACAAGAGTTTGATTATTGATATCTGTACTTCATTTACCTGCAATCTGCCGTATCATGAAAAGTCAGTTTCAGATTGACGTGTAGAGCTTCCTGTACGGTGAGCTACAACTCGCAAAAATTCTAAGGGAAGTCCATCAGTATCAGCAATAAAAGCAACTTCGTAGACGTGCTCGCCAATAATCTGTTGAGTTGGTTGCAGCAGAATCTTCAGCGGCTCAAATTGCTCCGGGTTCTGACTGGAAGCCTCATTAAATTTATTTTGCAGGCACTCAAGCCAGGTGGGAAGATCAGTAGTAAGATTACTTAAGTCAAAAGACAAATGGTAGTATCCAACATAATGCTCATCACCAAAGGCATCAGGAGCAGGCTTGGGTTCGGGAATTTGGATAAGTTCAATGCGCCCACCTAGTCCCTCCATCCAACAGGCTAGGGTTATCCCAGTAGTAAAGCGCTCGGAAACAGTAAATCCCAATTGTTCGTAGAAAGCAATGGCACGGTGAATGTTCGCTGTACGAATTGAAGCATGATGCATCGGTTGTTATTTGTTGTTTGTTATTTGTTGTTTGAAGATTGGGGATATTTCGCTTGTCTTCTTCTCTCCCCAACTCCCCAACTACCAGCTCCTTGCTTACTCAAATAGACGGAAGTAAGGATAGCGTACAGGAACACCTGGTTCTTTTTCGAGATCAAAATTGATCACTTCCCAACAGCTGTCTTCTTCTGGTTCGGGGCTAAATTCCACTGGTAAACCATAAAGCCTAGGTTTGGCAGGTTCTGAGTTACCGCGCCAGGGAGTACTACGCTCTAAGTAAGAGCTGACTAAATCTCGATAACGACTAGCAATAATCACCCGCGTCGCTCGGTAACCTTGGGTGTAGAGTTTGTCTAGGGCTTCGTGAATCTCAAAACGAATTCCATCGGGGTGGGTGTGCTGGCGATACCATTTATCTTGCCACCGACGCCAGTGACGCCCTGATTGTAAATGAATCAATTCACCTGTCTTGGGATTAGCCTCAAAGGCACCATGACGAGGACATAAATAAGTATCTGTCAGTGTTAATGCCTGAATTACCTGGCGGCAGTGAGGGCACTGAATCTCTGAACCAAATATGGGGTACTGTGAACCTGAATTAATCATCAACTTTCTTCCGACAGAAGTCATCCGTTATACCCATTGGCGATAACCAGAGAAGGTGACGTACTTATCGGTGTCTTTAGCGTGTGTACTCGTTTCTATGGCTTTTTCATTATAGAATACACTCGAGAATAGCTATATCCTTAGTTCAGTGGTATCTATCTTAATTTGAACTAGCTATAGTCGTGAATCATCCTAATCAACCCTTATTTTTAACAACCTATTGGCCTACCCCTGATTTATCTCAAGCTGCTTTCGTTGCTCCCAATGCGGTAGTTATGGGCGAGGTGTTGCTAGCAGCAGGAGCCAGTGTCTGGTACAGTGCGGTTGTGCGGGGAGATGTGGAGCGCATTGAAATAGGTGAAGGAACTAATATTCAGGATGGAGCGATTTTACACGGAGATCCAGGTAAGCCAACTATTCTAGAAGCTCATGTCACAATCGGTCATCGCGCTGTAGTTCATTCTGCTCACATTGAACGAGGTTGTTTAATTGGTATTGGTGCGGTAGTACTAGATGGTGTCAGAGTGGGTACAGGTAGCATCGTTGGTGCTGGAGCTGTAGTTACTAGAGATGTTCCACCATTTTCTCTTGTCGCTGGAGTACCGGCTAAGCAATTGCGAGAGGTTTCTGAAGTTGAGGCGGCTGAATTGGTTGAACATGCCAAGGCATATGAAAAATTAGCTCTAGTACATGCAGGTAAAGGAACTGACTTAGGGTTTTAAAAGTAAATTTATAGATACTGTCTTGGGTATCAAAGGTGAGCACTGTTTTCGGGAAAGCGATCGCTTTACCACTGTAATTTAGACTAATAAGTAAAGAGTTCGTTCGGAATTTCCAATTCCCAATTCCCAATTCCCAATTCCCAATTCCCTGCTCCTTTATTTTTATAAGATTTACAAAGGAATTTCCACCACAAACTCAGTACCTTTTCCGGGTTCTGATAAACATTGTAGACTTCCCCCATGTTTTTCAACAATAATTTGATAGCTGATAGCCAACCCTAAACCAGTACCTTTTCCTACAGGTTTAGTGGTGAAGAAGTGATCAAAAATTCGTTGCCGGAGTTCTTCGGGAATACCAGGACCATTGTCGGCAATTCTAATAACAACGCTTTGACAGTTTTGGGTTACATCACAGCTGAAAGCTTCTGTTGAACAATAGTTCATTACCTCAGTGGAAATTGTAATAGTACTCTGATTGCGTTTGAGTTCATCGATAATTTGCCTTGAATCACGACCGAAGCTTCGCTTGTGATCATATTGTTCCAGAGCATCAATCGCATTATTGAGGATATTCATAAATACTTGATTAAGCTGCCCTGCATAACACTCGACTGGGGGCAAATCACCGTAGTTTTTAATCAACTTAATGTTGGCTGATGAGGGCTTTAAGCGATGCTGTAAAATCATGAGAGTATTATCAATACCCTCATGAATATCCACCGCTTTACGTTCTGCTTGCTCTAACCTTGAGAAATTTTTTAAACTTTGAACAATCTGGCGAATACGGTTTGCTCCCATATCCATTGATTTTAACAGTTTAGGGAAATCTTCTACCAGAAAATCGAAATCAATATCTTTAGTAAATTTGTCAATTTTCTCTACAGGTTGGGGATAGTACTGATTATAAAGCTGTACCAATTTCAACAAATCATGAGCATAGTGATCCGCATGAGAGATATTACCGTGGATAAAAGTAACTGGGTTATTAATTTCATGGGCAACACCAGCAACCAATTGTCCCAAGCTCGACATCTTTTCAGTTTGAATCAGCTGTAATTGAGTTTGTTGAAGTTGACACAGAGTTGCTTCTAACTTGCTTCTTTGCTGAATTAGAGTTGCTTCCGATTCTCGCAAAGCAGTTTCAGCAGCGTAGCGCTCTTTTAATTCATCTGCTAGCTGCTCGAATAATGCTGCTTGCTGAATTGCTACGCTTAACTGTACGCTTAATTGTCTGAGCAATTCTACTGACGATTGTTTCCATTTCCTTGGTTTATGACAGTGATGGGCAATCAACAATCCCCAAAGCTGATCTTTTTGTAGGATCGGAACCATGAGGTTGGCTCTTACCTGAAACCGCTCTAGCATTTTCACATAACACTGGTGCAAATCGGCATTATAGATATCCTCAACAACTCGAATTCCACCCTGTCGAAAGTAAGGAGCTTTGCTTTTATGAAAACAGTTATCCTGAATCTCTTCTTCCAGAATGGGACTCCACCCTTCACCAACTGATTCGACAACCATCGCTCCTGTAAGATCTTGATTAAAACGGTAAATGATTGCTCGATCACAGGCGAGAAATTGTCGCACTTCCTCTACAGTTGTGTTGAGTACTTCTTCCAGGTTCAAAGTCTTGCGGATGCGTTGATTCATCTCCCCCAGTAACTGCTCCCGCTCGGCTTGTCTCCTTAGTCTGGCTTCAGTTTGCTTGCTCTGGGTGATATCCCGGAAAGACCAGATTCTGCCGTAGTAGTTGCCATTTGCTGATAATACAGGAGTGGAGTAACAATCAAAAACCCTGCCGTCATTGAGGTTTATTTCATTGCGACTGGCAGTAGTAGGGTTCTCCTTTAAGTGCTTCATCTGACGCAAAACCTCTTGCGGTTCAGTGAGCAAGAGGAGGATGGATTTGATTAATTTTTCGTTATTTCCAAAGCGCATCAACTCCTCTGGTATTTGCCACATTTCGCAGAACTGGCGATTGTAGCTAGTGATTGTTTCTTGTTCATCAATTACCAATACACCATCAAGATCAGCTTCTTGTCGCGCCTTGAGCAAAGCCTTACTACGCTCGAGAGCCAGTTGAGTTTGCATGCGCTTAGTGATATCTGTTTGAATGCTGATAAAGTGGGTTAAACACCCACTAGCGTCTCTTATCGGTGAAATTTTTAGCTCATGCCAGAAAGCTGTGCCATCTTTTCGATAATTTTTTAACACTACTTGGCATTCTGTCCCTTCCTTGAGAGACTTGCGGATTTGCTCAAGTGTCTGCGTATCAGTATCTGAGCCTTGTAAAAACCGGCAGTTCTTGCCAATAATCTCCTCTCGGGAATAGCCGGTGATTTTCTCAAAAGCAGGATTGCAATAGATTATGGGAGTATCAGGTTGGCGAGCATCACTGATGACAATACCACAACTAGTGGCCGCTAGAGCACTGTTATATAACCAGAATGCCCCCACATCTAATTGTCCCACTATTTTCTGTTGAGCTGTTTCTAATGAACAATAACTGGCTTGCTGGCTTACCTGTAAATTCATAGCACTAAATAAACTAAGGGATTATTGACTTAGCTCGTACAGCTTTGTATAAGCACCCTTACGTCTCGGCTTCAAGAAGGCATTAAAGCCTCAATGATGAAAACAATGGTAGTTTTGCTCTCCAGATGCACTAACTGTTTCTACCGCTGTTGTAGAATTCCGACAAAGCTATCCAAGTGCAAGATAGTTTGGATAAACTAAACTTTGTTTTGGGAATATTGATAATTTTTTCAAAATTACACTATGGTTATCGGAAGAAAATTTGGTAGAAGAGCTTAGAACCTACTTTCAGATGTTGGCCATTAGCCAATGTGAGGTTCAAAGTATTGATTGGTTTGGATTATATTGAGTTTTTAAAGCTGTGAGCTCTAGAGGATTTACGGGTTAATAATGTACCAATCCAATTGCTCGAGGTTTTTGATAGCTATGGTTTAGCTGGTACTCTATTTTTACGCAAGCCTTTAGCGAAACAACTTACTTAACTTATTAGTTTATTGTATTGCATGTTACTAAGCTAGTGTGGATTTTTGTAAAGTTATATGTGATTTCATAATGTCAGCCCCAACCGCAACTACGAAAAAATCACTCCAACCCATTGATCGTGTGGCTTTGGGGGTAATGATTGTGCTGAGTCTGTTGATTGGAATATTGCTGTTGAGTGGCAATCACACTAAGCCCCGAGTTAGGGATTTCAGTTGGCAGGAACAACAAGTAGGTGCAGAGGATACTGGTTTTGTCCTGACTTTTAGCCGCCCAATGAACCATGATAGCGTTGAGGACAATCTCAAAGTCAATCAACTGCTTCCTGGAGTAGAGCCACCTCAGCCACAAGGTGAGCCTATTGAGGGTAAAATTAGCTGGGCTGGACGTCGAATGGCTTTTACCTTTAACTCCCCCTTACCCTATGGCAGCGAATATCAAGTGCAACTAGAGGGAGCAAAAGAAGATTTACCTAGTCTTACAGACAAGGAAAGGGGAACCGAAATAGAGCCATTCAACGCAGTATTCCGTACTCGCGATCGCATTTTTGCCTATATTGGTGTAGAAGCCGAAGAGGAAGGACGATTAATTCTCTACAACCTAACTCAGCAGCAAAAAACTCTCCTGACACCCCAAGATTTGTTGGTGACGGATTTTAGAATTTACCCAGATGGGGAACAAATTTTGTTTTCTGCTACTGATCCCTTGAGTCGGAGTCGAGGGTTACTAGCAGAGCAGCTTTACACTGTAACCACGGGAATATCTTTTCAATCCCCAACGAGAAAGTCAAGATCTCCAGAACCAGCAGGTAAAATTAATCGAGTTTTGGATAATCAAGCCTACCAAAATCTGAAATTTGACTTGTCTAATGATGGCAAGACAATTGTTGTCCAGCGAGTCAACCGAGAAAATCCTGCTGACTATGGTTTGTGGATTATACAACCTGATGCCAAACCACAGCCATTGAAAAATGAGCCAGGAGGTGAATTTTTGATCACCCCTGATAGTAACTCAGTTGCAGTTGCTCAGGGGCAGGGGGTAGCAATTTTACCTTTAACACCAGAAGCCAAACCTCTAGATTTTTTGGCTAAATTTGGAATAGTTCTGAGCTTTGCTAGAGATGGTTCAGCAGCGACAATGGTACAGTTTAACGCTGACTATACGCGATCGCTGTTTTTGGTAACTAATCAAGGGGATGAGAGAGAATTGCTACGCACTACTGGTTCAATCAACAGCTGCGAATTTAATCCCAACAAGGAAATTCTCTATTGTTTGCTTACTCAATTGATTGAAGGGGAAGAATATGTAGAGGAACCATTCATCGCGGCTATTGCTCTCGAAGCTCCTAAGAATGATGAAAAGTTGCCAGTGAAGCCGTTGGTAGTTTTACCCGAGCAACGGGATATTAAAGTAAGTTTATCCTCAGACGGCTTAGCTTTGCTGTTTGATCAGATAGTTAGCACAACAACCTCAGCTGGCAATAGTTTGAGGACAGATGAGGGACAAGCTATCACTGATGCAGTGCTTTGGTTATTGCCTGTAGTTGATTCTACCTCATCCCAAACCCCAGTTCAGCTAGAACCAGAGAGGCTGTTACCAGGCTTCAAACCTCGTTGGTTACCCTAAAGCAGAGATGCGCCTGCCTTGATGATGCCCGTAGGGCTGTTGACGCATCTCTACAGGGTTTTCGCAGTTTGCTCAAAGGATTTGGTATCTATTAGTAGCAACCACCATAGCCATAGTTACGGCCACCATAGCCATAGCTACGGCGATAGCTATAATAGACACGGCGGGGGCGATAGTAGTTATAACGCCGATAGCCACTGTAATAATTCCAACCACCGTTGACGGTAGCTGATTCTTCAGCACTAATTTCTGTGAAAAGGGTTTTTTCTTGAGTATCCTGAGTGTCCTTCATCATTAACTCCTAATTTGAATTGAGTAAATTAAGAAACGGAGATGAGTATCTGGAGTACTCACTCCCACCTGTTTAATTCAACCCACTTTTCGGAAGTCAATAGATTTATCCGGGTATCTTTAATATTTCTTGATGAAAACCTTCCTGATGGTAGTTAAGTAGAGCAGGGAAGTTTCTCTCAGACAAAAACCCGATGTTGTAAGGAGGGCATCTGGCGACGAACTTGCTGTAGACGAGCAGGATTTATTTCTGCAATTGCGACTCCTGGTGTATCAGAGGCATCAGCTAAAATAACACCCCATGGATCAACAATCATAGCGTGACCATGAGTTTGACGCATGGCATAATGAAGCCCAGTTTGTGCAGGTGCAATGACATAGCAGGTGTTTTCAATTGCTCTAGCTTGGATTAAAACTTGCCAGTGGTCTTTACCAGTGTAGGCTGTGAAGGCAGCAGGAACAAATAAAATGTCAGCGCCTTTATAAGCCAAGTGTCGGTAAAGTTCTGGGAAACGGACATCGTAGCATACAGAAAGTCCCAAGTTTCCCAGTTGCTCAGATGAGTAAACGGACGGCAACTCAGTACCAGACATCACTGTGCTAGATTCCTGGTAGGTATTACCATCAGGCAAATTGACATCAAATAGATGTACTTTATGATAACGGGTAAGTTCTACGCCGTTGCGATCAATGAGTAAGGCAGTGTTATAGACTTTGTCTTGTGTTACTGGCACAGGGAAACCACCACCAAGAATAGTTACCTGAAAACGCTGTGCCATAGTTTTGAGGAATTTCTCACTTGCTTGGGCAATCGTCTGAGCCTGAGCAATTTTATCTTCCTCTGTACCGAGAAAGGAGAAGTTTTCAGGTAAGCTCACTAGTTCTGCACCCTGACGGACAGCAAGTTCTATAAGTTCTTCCGCCTCAACCAGGTTTTTGTCTAGATCTGACAGACTAGTCATTTGAATTGCCGCAGCTAGGTAGGACTTCATCAATGTCCTCTTCTAATCCTTTATCTATTTTTAAGTTAAGCAATTATTCTACCTTAGGCAGATAGTTCAGTACTAATTATTATTTATACTTTCCATAGAATTAATATTTGCAGTAATATGTAAATAAATGTAAAATAAATGAGCGTCATTTTTACAAAACCACCGAAGGTGAAAACAAAACTTAAGCCAAAGATGAATCCAATCTGCGAAATTGTCCAGCAAGCTTTGGCGACTGGTTATCTGACGGTGGAAGCAGAAAATCAACTGCGCCAACTTTTATCCACAAAGTACGACGGCGAAGACTTTAAGGCTTTCATTCAATTGCAGCAAGAAGCAATGGAAGGTCGTGTCAAGCAAGAATCTCGTGAGTTGCTACACTCCTAAGAAAGAAGGCAGGAGGCAGAGGGCAGAAGGCAGAAGGAAAGAGGGTTTAGCCTGTTTCTTCCATCTGTTACGGGAGCGGAAAACGTGCCCATTGGGCACTCTTAGGAGAACCAGTAAAGCTACTCATTTCCATCCTAATCGGTTTGACTGCTGCAACCGCCGCTTCCAATAAACAAGCGCTGGCTCATCTGGGTCTATGTTTTCCCACATTCCCAACCAGGAGCGAGCGCCTTCAAGCTCTTTTTTCGCTAGACGCAGTTCAATTTGAGTCTGACAAAAGAGGGCAAACTCTTGGAAATGGAATTGCTTCCACTGAAGCATCGGTTTGAGCAATTCTTCTGCTGCTTTATACTCTTTGTTTTTGATGTGGAATCTTGCTAAACCTAGCCGAGCAAATGGATAATCTGGATGATTCTGGTGAATTAGTTGGGTTAGCTCATAAGCTTCTTCAGTGCGCTTCTGTTGTTCATAAGCTGTGGCAAGGTTAAACATCAAATCAGGAGCTTCGGGTTCAATTGCCAAAGCCTCTTTTAGCAGTGATTCAGCTTCTTCAGGATCATCCTCTTCCAAGGCATCGAGCGCGTCAATGAGCAAATCTTCTACCTGGGGTTGATGAGTCTCAGTTGGTTCATTGTGGATTTCCATCCCCAGCAACAAAACTTCCTGCCACTTGCCCTTGAGCCACATTCGCACTTCTCCAGGAGGCAGAAGCCCAGCATCTGAAGCTGCCTGAGCTGCCCTTTGCCGCATTTCATCAGGTCCACAGTCACTTAGAGCAAAGTCCCGCAGAGCTTCCAGCATTGCCGGTGTTTTTGCTATCATGGCAAAGCGCAGAGCAAAGTCCCTACCTTGGGGGTCTCCTCGCTCAAGTAAGAGGGAAACCAAGGTAACTATTTCTGGATGTTTTTGCAGATACTGCTCGACTTGATCAGTATCTGATGCCTGTTTAGCTTTTCCTTGAGGCTCTTTTATATTCTCAAGTAGGTCGTCGATAGTCTGTTCAGTAATCCAGTTACCAAAACTAAAAGCCCAAGGAGCATGACGCTTGCTGATAGGTTGTTTGAGGTCATCCAAGTTTTCACGAGCGCTCTTAAATCCTGGGGAAGTTTCCAGAACTTGCTGCCAGAGTTGACGAGCCTCCTGTTCTTGCCCCAATCGCATTTGGGCAGCAGCAACTAGGTGATAGAAGAATGGGGGCGCTAATTCCCAATGCTCTGTCTGCTTGGCAGCCGTAAAAGTATCTAAAATACCTTGGTCATCTCCTATATAGGAAAGTGCCTCTGCTTTTTTCAGCCAACATTCCACTACGTCATTTTCGATGGCTTTTAATTGCTCAGCGGTTTTTTTTGCTTCTTGCAGTTGACCATTCAGACAAAGAAAACGAGTAAGGTTGGAGTAAGCATGAAAATTCTGAGGATCGATGTCGATAACGCGACTAGCTGTAGCGATCGCTTCTTTAAATTTACCTTCTTGCCAGTAGCATAAACTGATGTTGTTAAAAGCAGCAGTAAAGTTGGGACGGCTTTCTAGTAGCTGTTCTTCTAATTGACGTGCTTTGGTTAAGTTGCCTTGCTCTAAGGAGGATGTCGCTTCCTCATGCAGGATTGCTAAAGAGAGACTATCTTCTCCTTCTAAGCCCATATCAGTTAGAATATTATCTAGGTCTGCTTCTAGATCAACCACGACTTTCTGTACATTCCCTATCTCTTCATAATTGGGGTATTTATCGAGAACTTGACGGAAAGTTCGTAGTGTTAACAGAGAACGAGAATTGCTTAGGTATGCTTCCCCTAGTTTCAAAAGAGCTTCAGGATTATCTGGATCAACTTGCACTAAGCGCTCAGCAGCTTCCTGGCAGCTCTTAGTGTCGCCAATTTGATAGTAAAAATATACTATACAACTCAGCACTTCTGGATGGTTAGGATAGCGCTGTTCAAGGGAGTGAAGCTGTTTGAGTGCTTTTGACCACTCTTGGTGACGCATCTGATGCTCAAGTTTAGCTACCCCGACTGCTAATGCTTGAGCATTGAAGCCGAAGCCTTGAGCCGCTTTTTGGCGTTTTTTCTTTGGCATGGGATTGACATTTGGGAATCCTCTTACCAATATTTGCACAGGAGCTATCATCTTTACTAATGACCAATGACTAATGACTAATGACAAAAGCGACGGGGTGACATTTCCTCCAACTCTTTTAATGAGCTGGCTACCACGTCGCTTTTTATAAATATTTTCAAAAACTTACTTGACTTATTAGCTTTGAACAAAAGATAATGGTAGATTGTGTGTCTAATCTAGCTCGGATCAGGTTCAGACATCGCCAAAGCTGACAAATGAGAGTAATTCTTACTTAATACTCACATTAAGCAGCTACCTGTACGGCAACTTTTAAGGACAATCCCATGAGTTATGCAATTATCGAAACTGGTGGCAAACAACTGCGAGTAGAGCCAGGTCGTTTTTACGATATTGAGCTGCTGCCAGTTGAACCAGAACAGAAGGTCACAATAGACAAAGTCTTATTGGTAAACCAAGACGGTGAAGTCACAATCGGTCAACCTTTGGTTGAAGGAGCAACCGTTGAAGGAACGGTAATGCGACATTATCGTGGTCGCAAAATCATCGTTTACAAGATGCTACCAAAGAAGAAAACTCGTAAGAAGCGCGGACATCGGCAGGAAATTACTCGCCTGATGATTGATTCTATCAATATGAATGGTTCTGTTATTGCTTCTTCTGGTGCAGAGTCAGATGAGACACCAATCAAGGATGAAACTACTGCTGAAGTTTCCGCTACCGAGGAAACAGTAGAAGCTTCCGCTACTGAAGAAACGACAGAAGCTGCCACCAATAAAGAATAAGAGCTTTTGTTTTGCTCTTCTACAGCTAGGATCTAATTAAAAGCATACTTAGGAGGACACAATGGCTCATAAGAAAGGAACTGGTAGTACTCGCAATGGTCGTGATTCTAATGCCCAAAGGCTAGGAGTCAAACGCTATGGTGGTCAAGTAGTAAAAGCTGGCAATATTTTAGTGCGTCAGCGGGGAACTAAATTTCACCCTGGCACAAATGTAGGTCGCGGCAATGACGATACTCTGTTTTCCTTGATTGATGGTGTAGTTAAATTTGAGAGAAAGGACAGATCTCGCAAGAAAGTCAGTGTTTATCCTGTAGCTGCAGAAGCTTAAGGAAACTTAGACTTCAATTTTGGGTAGGGAGTTTTCCTTACCCACAATGCGAATGGTACTAAAGAAAGTTCAAAGGCAAAAAAATAATATCAGGATATTCAATAGGTAAGGGAAAAAGTTTAAACAGAAGAAACAGAGTTTGATTAAATCTTGATTGATATCTGTATATTTACTGATAAAGTTTACTTTCCCAATCTGATAATCACTTAATTATTTTGGATACTATATCATAGTAGGCATACATCAATAGTATCTCTTCGTTAATCATGCCTGTAAATAATGTAGATAGCAGACTAGTTAACTTTGGTGATTTATTCAAGGGAAATAGTCATTACATTGTACCACATTTTCAAAGAGATTTTTCCTGGACAGAAATACAGACCAATGAGTTATGGACTGATATTAGCAATACTATTAACGAAGATCGTCCTGAACACTTTATAGGAGCAGTAGTTATCAATATATCTGATAAGCCAAAATTAATGTTAATCGATGGTCAACAACGTATTACAACAATCTCATTATTAATGTGTGCTATCAGGGATATTGCAAGACAAAAGGGAGATGATGAGTTATCTATTCTTATCTCAGAAAGCTATTTAGGATCTCGTAATCTACGTACTCGAAAAACTGAACCTAAGCTGACTTTGAATGAAACAAATAATCAGTTTTACAGAGAAAATTTTCTTGAGCCTAAAGATATAAGTATTCTAATTGAGCGAAGGAGAGCTCTCAGAACTAAATCTAAGCTATATCAAGACAAATCCAATCAATTAATGCTTGAGTCTTACTTATTACTACATAGCAAAGTGCGAGATTATATATCTCAGAAAGGAAACTTTGTAGAAGCATTGATCCAAATTGAAGAGTGTATTCGTGATAAATTGGTTGCGATTGTAATTTCTGTTGCTGACGAAGCCAATTCATATATGATTTTTGAAACTCTCAATAATAGAGGATTAGACTTATCAGGCTCTGATTTACTAAAGAATCATCTGTTTGCAAAGGCTGGCGATAGTTTTGCTGAAGTTCAACAAAAATGGTCATATATTCAACAGAATGTAGATAAATATGAAGTGACAAGATTTATTCGATGTTATTGGATTTCAAAATATAGAGTTGTTAGTGAGAAGGAACTATTTAGGGATATATCAAGTAAATTCAGATCTAGCTTGAGTATTGTGCAGTTTATGTATTCCCTTTCTAATGCTTCAGAAATATTTGGAGCATTGAAAAATCCACAATCTTCTTTTTGGGATTCTTTTAATTCTAACGTTAAAAATGATATCTCTCGATTAAGTTTGTTAGGTATAACACAGTGCTACTCTATACTTCTTGCATCTAAAGAAGAACTATCTGACCAGTTTTTTATAAAAATCTTGAGGATGATAGTAATATTTTCCTTTAGATATACTACTATCTGTGGACTCAACCCGAATAAACTTGAGTCTATTTATAGTAAAATAGCTAAATATATTAGAGAAGAGAAGCCTAAGTCCGTAAGTTTAATTTTTAAAAAATTAGAACATCTCTATCCTAAAGATCAGGATTTTAAAGATGCTTTTCAAAAGAAAATTATACCTTCAAAAGATTCAGCACTAGCAAGGTATATTCTAAGTGAAATAAATAGTCACTACATGGGATATAAAGAATTAGTAGCTAATCCAAATGAATCACAACTAAATTTAGAGCATATTCTTCCTCAAAAGCCCAACGAAACCTGGAAATCAAAGTTTACAAAGAGTGATCCAGAATTATATATACAAAGGCTTGGAAATATGACACTTCTTGATGCATCGATCAATCGGAAGGTAGGCAATGGCTCTTTTCAGGAGAAATGCTCAAAGGCTTACTCGCAATCTAAGCTAGAAATTACTAAAAGAATCCTAGAAGATTCAACCTGGGGACCAAAGCAAATTGAGCAAAGACAAAGTGAGATGAGCAAAGTCGCATGTCAAATTTGGCGGCTTGACTATTAATTTAGTAGACAAACACTGAAGCATAGGTAGCTCTAATTGATTAGGTCATTTTCTACAGGTTATCAAAACTTCACAAAGTTGGGTATTGTCACTGGATGCGATCGCACTACTGGCATATCAAAATCACGCTTGATTAAAATTGCTCAAACCTTGATTTAGTTTGAATTTTAACCTATCTCTTGTCTTAACCCTACGGTATAACGAGAGAAGGTGACTTAACAGAAGTTAACCTATCTGGAGAGTGAGATGAGAAAACAACGCTTTACACTATTAACACGCTTTTAATATTCATTAACTATGTTCCCAACTCATCGTCCTCGACGCCTCCGCCAATCAACCCAGTTGCGACGGATGGTGTGTGAGAATGTTCTGACAACTAATGATTTAATCTACCCTCTATTTGCTTTACCCGGTGAAAGCATTGCCAATGAAGTCAAGTCAATGCCAGGAGTTTACCAATTGTCGGTAGACAAAATTGTTGAAGAAGCTAAGGAAGTTTATGACCTAGGTATTCCTTCAATTATTTTGTTTGGCATTCCTGAAAATAAAGATGTAGAAGCTACGGGTGCGTGGCATGATTGTGGCATGATCCAGAAAGCTGCTACAGCTGTTAAAGAAGCTGTACCAGATTTGGTGATTATTGCGGATACCTGTTTGTGTGAATACACTAGTCATGGTCACTGTGGTTATTTAGAAGTAGGTGACTTAACAGGACGTGTCCTTAACGACCCGACACTGGAATTACTTAAGAAAACAGCAGTATCTCAAGCGAAGGCGGGAGCAGATATCATTGCTCCTTCAGGAATGATGGACGGCTTTGTCCAGGCAATTCGGACGGGATTGGATGAAGCAGGGTTCCAGGATACACCCATTCTGTCCTATGCTGCCAAGTATGCTTCTGCCTACTATGGACCATTTCGAGATGCTGCTGATTCTGCACCTCAATTTGGCGATCGCAGAACTTACCAAATGGACCCCGCTAATGCTAAGGAAGCCATCAAGGAAATTGCTCTGGATATCGCTGAAGGAGCAGATATGTTGATGGTTAAACCAGCGTTAGCCTATATGGATGTTATCTGGCGTGTTAAAGAGGCTACCAATTTACCAGTGGCTGCCTACAACGTCTCCGGTGAATATTCGATGATTAAAGCTGCTGCTCTCAATGACTGGATTGACGAACAGCGAGTAGTAATGGAAACCTTAACAGGCTTTAAGCGTGCTGGTGCTGACTTGATTCTCACTTACCATGCTAAAGATGCTGCCCGTTGGCTGCAGGGCTAAGGAGATGGGGAGCTGGGGAGATGGGGGTGAGCGAAAAAAAAGTGTGGGGAGTGTGGGGAGTGTGGGAAGTGTGGGGAGATAGAGAGACAAAGGAGAACTTATGATTTTTTGAACACTAAGGCTATAAATCCCACGAAAATTTCGTTCACCCGGGAGATGGGGAGATGGGGAGAAAAATGATTGGTAGTCATTCTCTTTTCAATTCCCGATTCCCAAACAACAAACAACAAACAACAATTTTAAACAAAGTCTTTGATCGCATTATGAGCCTCATAACGTAGGTTAGTGGCAATTCTGAAAAGTTCTCGACCAATGTGCAGGTAGTGGTCGTCATAATTGAGAGTAAACAACTCTAACTCTTCTATGCCATCCCCTAACTGATTGAGACAGTAGTAGAGGCTAGCAGCTGCACCAGCAATATTAGCCGGATTGGGATAAGAACTAAATGACTGCTGAGCTTGATTGAGGTAGTCACGACATTCTTCTAGATAAGCCTGGAATTCTGCCATGAGTTCGTCATCAAAAGGATCTGCAGAAAGTTCGTCAAGTTGCTCTTCTAAGGGATTAAGGATACAAGTAATCAAGTGGTTGACGGGTTTGTATACCTGCTGGAGCCAATCACTAAGTTGAGTATCGGCATATTGTGAGGTTTGTCGATAACGCCAATAAGATTGTTGAGCTTGAGCAGTTCGGTTGTGTTGCTTACGAGATTTAGTTTGAGAGTGTTGGTATCGCAGTTGTCGATCGTAAGACTGGCGGCGTTGAGAATCGCTTAGTACCTCGTAGGCAGCATTCACCTGGATAATTTTTTCTGAGTCTGCTGTTTCGCGCTTGCTATCGGGATGAAAGAGTTTAGCTAGATGCCTGTAGGCTTGTTTGATTTCTGCGAGGGTTGCACTACGGCTAACATTCAGGGTGTCGTAGTGGTTGGAGTGTGACATTTTAATTGGAAATTGTTGTTTGTTGTTTGTCCTTTGTTATTTGTTATTTGGGAATTGGGAATTGGGAAGAATATGTAGTTATATTGTCTCCCCTATCTCCTCATCTCCCCATGATTAAATTTGTAGTCACTCTAAATGAAATTGATATTAACCCCAGATAGTTGGCATTCGCGGTTGTAGATCTTGAAAGAGGGGAGTACTTAAGTAACGTTCTCCAAAGCTAGGTTGAATCATCACAATCAAACGTCCCTGATTTTCGGAACGCTGAGCGACTTGAATTGCTGCATAGAGTGCAGCTCCGGTGGAAATTCCAGACAGTAGTCCTTCTTCTCTAGCCAAACGACGTCCATAGGCGATCGCATCATTATCTGTTACTGTAATTACTTCATCGATTAGTTCAACTTTGAGTACTTCAGGAATGAAACCAGCACCAATACCTTGAATTTTGTGGGAGCCTGGACAGCCTCCGGAGAGAACAGAACTACTGGCAGGTTCAACAGCAATGGCACGGAAACTGGTTTTGCGTTTTTTGAGGACTTCTGCAACACCAGTAATTGTGCCACCTGTACCGACACCAGCAACTAGGAAGTCCACCTGTCCTTCTGTATCTTCCCAAATTTCTGTGGCAGTTGTCTCCTGATGAATTTGCGGATTAGCTGGGTTACTGAATTGTTGCAGCATATAAGCATTTGGTGTAGTTTGAGCGATTTCCTGAGCTCGATGAATACAACCACTCATACCCTGAGTGCCAGGAGTCAGTTCCAGTTGAGCACCATAAGCTCGCAACATGGCCCGTCGCTCTATGCTCATAGTTTCTGGCATTGTTAAAATTAGCTGGTAGCCTTTAGCAGCAGCCGTCATCGCTAGAGCAATACCAGTATTTCCCGATGTCGGTTCCACCAAAACGGTTTTTCCTGGGGTAATTAATCCTTGCCGTTCTGCAGCATTAATCATATTAGCCCCAATACGGTCTTTGACAGAAGCTGCTGGGTTCATTCCCTCCAGTTTCACAACAATCTGAGCGACACAGCCTTCTGCTTGGGGAATACGATTTAACTGTACCAAAGGAGTATGACCTACAAGTTCCGTAATATTTTGGGCAATCCGCATGATTTTTTAGAGGCAATCTTATCTAGTATATGTCGGTTTTTATCAACCGAATTTGTTATTACATCTAGTAGCGAGTGCTTTGACTGGGTTCTCATTACAACAAAACCCACCCTCATTAATATCTGTAGGTGAGGGTGGGTTTGATTAAGTATTATTCAGTATTCTTGAGCTTTCAACTAATCACTCTAGAAAGTGAAAGTCGTTCTGAGGGTACCAATGAAAGCATCATTATCCCGAGTTTGGTTGGGGCTAAGCAACCAGATGACTCCAGGAGTAACTGAAATATTATCTGTTACCTGGTACTTGTAGAAAGCTTCAATATGATAGGGGACCTCGTTGACCCGGAAACCTCCTGCACCTCCAAAGACATCAATACTTCCGGCATAGGGTTGGGCTCCTCCGAAGATACCCAAAACATTACCTTCCTTACCTGCATTGGCGAACGCAATACCAGCTCCGTAAGTCCAGATTTCCGCTTCCCCTTGCTCAATCAAGATGGCATCGGTATAAGTTCCAAAGCCACTAATGGAAATGTTCTCACTCAGGCGTAGGGCAATTTGTCCACCATAGGAGTTAGTTACTGTGGGAGCAGCATTTACTACACCTGGGAAGAGTAACGAACCCAAAGCCCCTGGTTGGTTAGCAGCAAAGCTACCGACTACACCACCATTAAATCCTGCATCAGCACGACCACCACCTAGGTCAAAAATTGGGCTGCGAGCCCTGTGGTAGGCGTGGTTATAGGTTAAACCAATGCCGATGCGATCGCCTAGATTAAAGCTTAGTTGACCCAAGGCTGAGTATTCACCATTAGCAATACCATTGCCCTCAGTAGGATTAGCTGCATCAGGCCCTGCCAAGTAACCTAAGGTCAAGGCTGCATTTGGTCCTAGGATACTTTCCAAGGGACCTACACCTATGGTGATTGCTCCACCAGCACCACCACCAATCCGGTAGATGGGGTTCTCGGAAGCAAAGGTACTAAGAGCACCATTACCACCGTCAAAGTCTTCAAAGTAGGGGTTGAAGGTGTTAGCAACGTAGTCGCTATGAATACCTCCGAAAGCAGCAACATACAGAGATGAAGCTTCCCAGTTGAAGTAATAAGCTAGCCAGTCTACGACAACGTCGTTGCCAGTATCACCAAGATTAAAGGTTTGGAATGTCTCCCCTGTAGGTAGGGCACCACCAGGGTTATTGATGTCAAAAGCACCAAGGTTACCAGCCGCCAAACGAGTAATCAGGCTATCAGTACCGGTGAAACTGGTGTTGAGTACTAAACGAACCCTGTCCCCAAAGATGGTTTCAGTATCGTTATCAACTGTTATATCGCCGTTAACGTCTGCACCCAAGGCAGTAGCAGTAGCTGCATCCAAACCAAAGACGTCTTGGATATTGAAAGTTTCCTGATCATCAGGAAAGCTATCAGTAAGGGCAAAGATTACTTCCCCTTGCAGCTTGGTGGTAGTGGAGAACTGATGGTCTTCCAAAAAGGCTACCCGTGCATCCAGGTTGTCCACTCGGGTTCCTAGTACTGCTAGTTCTGCGTCAAACTGCTGAATTAGGGTTCTTAGTTTTTCTAAGTCTTCTTCAGTAACTACACCACCTGCGGCAATTAGTTCCTGAATCCGGTCTAAACAGGCTCTCAAACCAGCAGCAAATTCGTAACGGCTGGTGGGTCGATTGCCTCGGAAAGTACGGTCAGGATATCCCACAAGACACTTGTAGTCTTCAACTAGCTCCCGTAGGGCGTCGTAGGCCCAATCTCCGGGAGAAACATCAGTAAGCTCAGTGATGCTAGTGAGCTGGGACTGGCTTTCTCCTTCACGGCTGTACTGGTCAAGTTGATTTAAAATTTCAGTTTCGTTACTCGGTGCTGCGGGAGTAACTTGGGCAAGTTGGGTTGCTGGCGCTGCTACCTCTGTCAATTCGCCCAACTGGTTTTCGGTAACTTGAGCCTCAACAGTTTCTGTTGCCGCTAGGGTGTCAGCGGCGCTTGAACTGGTACTTTCGGTTGCACGTACCTCACCACCAGAAAGTACTAGAGTTGCCCCTAAGACTAGGGGGCTAATTAGGAGAGATTTCCACAGTAACTTAGACATCGTTTTTTGTCCTCACACCTTTGTAGAAAGAGTTTTATTGTCTTTCTGGGATTAATGGTACACCGTTTGTTTGCTAACGGCTACACATAAATTTTTATTCATTTTCGTCGGTATGTGGTATTTGCTTATACTTCACACCGTCATAATTTGTCATTCTGTTTGCGGAGCATGGTCCGTAGGATTAGAAGGAGCACTAGCGGAGTGAAGAATCTCGCCAGATGCTAGGGTTAAACTCAGCATGACAAAAGTTCAATTTGTGACCGTGTGTAGTATAGAACAAGACCCAAATACCGAACTTCAGACAATCATTTTTTAACGTATTAAGGCTTTCGGCATCAAGTTCTAGAACATCTATCGAGATACTATCACGTTCAGACTGAATGGAAAAGTAATCAAACAAGAGTCTGAACTGGTGGCTATTTAGGCCAGATTTAGAGGAATTAAACTCAGTCTTTTGACAAGCTATCCGCTCTCACGGAAAGTGTTTTAGTTGATTTATTACACTTGATGTGAGAGCGGTCTAGTGGGTCTTTTGATTGAAACCAGACTGCCGGGAGGAACTCTGAGCTAACCCAGCAGCTTAACTATATATTCTCAACTTGGAGAACTGAGCTAACTGCTAGAGAACAGCCCCGGCACACAGCCGGCTAATTTCAATCAAGTGACCCATGCACATACTACTATCTGTCATGGGCATCACCTCCTCTAACCATAATAAGCAATTCTTACTCAGTTGTGTCAAGAAAATGCAGACGAAAAAAAATACCCCTGCTTACTAGCAGAGGTACAAAGTTTTTTTTAGTTCTTTTGTGATTAATTATTAGTCTTTTGTACTAATGACTAATAACTAATGACATTTTTACAGAGCGTTACCGCGAGGAAGAACTTCCTCAGGGAACTCAAAGTGCTCATGAGGTTGGTCTTGAGGAGCCATCCATGCCCTCACTCCCTCATTGAGCAGAATGTTCTTGGTGTAGAATGTCT
>Ga0207422_1002862_pt1 | contig 20105 bp, 16 predicted proteins | sample MarCyaLeptolynsp_FD_187757 | JGI IMG/M metagenome (GOLD analysis project Ga0207422, IMG submission 187757) | Marine cyanobacterial communities from Panama - species 1 Leptolyngbya sp. (SPAdes) | ecosystem: Environmental > Aquatic > Marine > Unclassified | place: Panama: Panama City | collected...
AAAATTTCGATTCAATTTAGCATGGAGAAACGTATCAATTATGCTAGATCAAATACCTACGAGAACAGAATCGCACAAATTGAAAGACTGCTTATTGATATAGAGAAGTAGAAAAACAAATTATAACAATTAAGTTTGTGAGACTAAATTGAATCATTAAAAAAGAATGATAAGACTATGAAGAATCCAGTTATTTTGGGAGTATCGGGAAGTTTGAGAAATGCTAGAAGAGGTCTTGGAGGATATGATCTTATTCAAGATTTAAATAGTATTTCTTCTAAAGAAGAATTGAATAAATATTTGTACCAAGAAGCACAAACTCATCTGAAAAATTTTGAAAAGGCTGGAAGAACAGAATCCTTGCCATTTGATGAAATGTACAGAAACCTAAAAAAGGAAAAAGGTAACAAGGGGTTAAGTAACTCAGAAGTTGCACTGGCTGCAGCCTTATGGTCAGCAAAAGAGATAGGTGTTGAGATAGATTATGTTTCCTTAAGCGAATTTTATACCGAATCTGGGGTTAAGGATTTAAGCAAATTGAAGCAAAAAATCAAAGATGCAGATGGTATAATTGTTTCCACACCAGTATACTTTGGTGATCGAGGATCTTTGGTACAAACACTAATTAATGAGATTAGAAGAGATGCGGACTTATTGGCATCTGTTAAGAATAAAATATTCGCTGGCGTAGCCGTAGGTGCAAAAAGGAATGGAGGACAGGAGACTGCCTTAATATACCAATTGATGGATATGATGAATGTTGGTATGCTAGGAGTTGGAAACGACTCTGAAACGACTTCACAATATGGAGGAACAGGATTAGCAGGAGATATTGGTACTATGCCGCAAGATCAGTATGGATTAGATACTGCAATGGGAACAGGTAGGAGAGTAGCAAGAACAGTGAAAATGATTTCATTAGGAGAAGGGAAGAAGCTGAAAAATAATCCAAGAGTATTATTTTGGGTACTTCAAGATGCCAACGATAAAGCAATTGATTTTGTAAAGAATCTCCCAAGGGAATTCTATGAAGGAGTAGAAGCTGAAATTATTAATGTCTCGGAGAAGAACATCATGCGATGTATAGCATGTGATGTTTGTCCAACACATATTGATCTAGACGAAGAGTATCGTTGTATCATTAAAAGCAAAAAAGATGATTTAAGTGATATTCATGAGAGTTTACTTGACTACGATGCAATTATTCCTGTAATCTACAGCAATAAGAATGCTTCTAACATTAAATCAAATTATCAGAAATTCTTGGAACGAACTCGATATCTCAGAAGAGGAGATTATGTGTTTAGCGATATTGTTGTAGCACCTCTAATCATTGAAGAGATAGGCACGAATGATAATATGCATATTCGAGTTACAACTTCTATGATAAGGCATCATACTTTAATGTATGCACCTATTTCAATTCATACTTTAAATGAGGAAGCTTTAAATCAAAATGCTTTAGAGGAAAATTTGACCGATCTTTTATCTACTATCAGAATGGTGTCCAGAGGTAGATTAGTTTCTTATTCAGAAGAAGTGAATCATTTAAAATATAATCCTGTTGGTTATGTCTTAAGTGCTGTAAAGGATAGAGAAGATGAAAAGATGTTTGCGCGCGAAAAAATGATCGAGAATAGAATTGATAGAGTCAAAAAAATTAAGAGTGAAAGAATTGAATGAACCCCTAATTGAGGATCTTTTAATTAGTATCAATACACTTCCTTTAAAAAAACCTTATAAATTATCATTCGTTACGCTTGATAGATTTCAATCAATTCAAGTTAAACTGCGTTTCAGTAATCATAAAGAAACTATTGCAGAAGTAGTACCATTATTGGGTTATAATGATGAATCTGAAGAAGAAATTTACGATAGTATAATTGCTTGGAAAGATGAATTAGTCGGTAAGAAAGTTTCTAAAGCAAGGGAATTTGTGTCGTCTTTTATTTCGCAAAAACCGTTTACTACTTCAGCAATATTGACTGCGATAGATCTTATGAGTTATAGTGTTAATCCTGATACTCATCATTCTATTAAATATGTTGTTCCAAGCTCTACTACCGAAACCGATGAATTGAAATCGCTTTTATTGAATTCCAGGGACAGCATAAAAGTGAAATTGACTCAAGATGTAGATGCGGATATAAATGGATTATTAGCAGTTAAAAAGGAAGTTCTTGGGTTTCACTCTAATATTCGGTTTGATGCAAATCAGGCTTACGATTTTGAAGCTGCAAGAAAATTTTGTGAATTACTCCAATTCACCAAACTGGATCTGAAAACGCAATATATCGAACAACCATTCCCTGTTGGAAAAGAAAATTGGATTGGAGAACTGAGAAAACAATTTAAAAGCATTGCTTTTATGTTAGATGAGTCTATCGTAACAATAAATGACTTGGATTTGGCTACTACCAATGATGTAGAATATATTAAACTTAAATTATTTAAGCAGGGTGGTATTAAAGAACTTTTAGAGATAGCAAATGAAGCCAATAGAAAGGGCATAAAAGTAATTCTTGGTAATGGAGTTGCCACTTCAATTTCCAATGAGATTGAAAACGAAATTTATATGAAGAATAAAGCCTTATTTGTTGCTCCTCTAGAGTCTAATGGATTTAAAAAGTTAATCTAACAGAACAAACACTAAAAGAGTAAATTCGCATTCAAATTCAATTAATGGATTCAATAAAAGTTGTTGTAACTGCTTGTGGATGCCCAGGTGCATCTACCTTTATTCACTGGCTCAAGCATAAGGTTAATGAAAGGGAAATTTATATCATTGGAACTGATATGTCACCAGAACCAATCGGTAGATTCATATCAGATAAATTTGTTCAAGTACCTTCTGCCGAAGAAGATGAATTTATTCCTCAAGTAAAAGAATTAATAATTAAAGAAAAACCAGATATTTTTTTCTGCGTTTCTTCTTATGAAGTAGGCAAAATTTCTCTACACAAAGATGAATTAGAAGCTTTGGGAACTAAAGTGATTGTTTCAGATCACGAGGTAATAAATGTAGCTTCCAATAAATTTAGTCTTTATGAAGCGTTAAAAGATGAAACGGGTATAAGTCTGCCAAGATATTATTGCCCAAAAAGTTTGGAAGAATTTATGGACGATGCCAAATTGCTTGGTTATCCAGAAAAAAGAGTTTGTTTCAAGCCTCACTTCTCTAAGGGCAGTAGAGGATTTAGAATTATAGACGATAACATCTCAAGGAAAGACCTACTATTAAACTACAAACCGGAATCTACTTTCATGTCCATGAACGAATTTTATTCAATCTTTAAAGACGAGAAGGAGTTTCCTGAATTTTTGTTGATGGAAGTAGTCGAAGGTGAGGAAATTGATGCTATGACACTTTCTATGGATGGTGATGTACTATTGACTACGGTGAAAACAAGAGAGTCAGCGAGAGCAGGTGTTATCACCTCTGGAGAACTGGTTGTTCGACCTGCTATAGTGGAAAGCTGTAATAAGATTATTGAAAAACTTCCATTAGATTATAATGCCTGTATTCAGTTTATTGGTGAGTATTTGATTGAAATCAACACAAGGGTATCGACATTCATATATCAAGATGATATGATAGAACCCTATCTGTCTATTAAACTTGCTTTGGGAGAATTTTCCAAGGAAGATGTGGCAAATTATCAACAAAAGGTCGACTATGGTAGAAGGATGATAAGATACATGGATCAAGTTTTTTTTAAATAAACATTTGACAACCTTAGTTTAACAATGGAAAATATATTAATACTTTCACCACATACTGATGATGCAGAACTTGGGTGTGGTGGAACAATTTCAAAATTTCAAAGAGAAGGCAAGAACATTCTTTGGTTAGCATTTTCAACTGCTTCTGAGTCCCTACCCTCACATTTGGCTCCAGATACCCTAAAGAATGAATTTACAGGTGTGGCAAGACATCTTGGATTGAAAGAGAACCAATTTCGGACTTACGATTATAAGGTCCGGAAATTAAAAGAAAGTAGACAGGAGATTTTAGAGGAATTAGTTAAGGTAGGCAAAGAGTTTAATCCCGACTTGGTGATTGGTCCCTCTTTAAATGATTACCATCAGGACCATCAAGTAATTTCTAACGAAATGATACGAGCATTTAAGACGAAAGCAAGCATATTGTGTTATGAATTACCTTGGAATCATATTGAATTCAAAACTCAATTTTTTGTACAATTAAATGAAGATGATATTCGCATGAAACAAGAAATGTTAACCTTCTATGAATCTCAAGTTGTTGTAAATAGGCATTATTTCACGGAAGACTTTGTTAGGGGGATTGCTTGCACAAGAGGAACGCAAATTAATACTAAGTACGCAGAAGCATTTGAAGTGATACGTTGGCGATTATAGTACATTTTATTTGAGCATCTAAATATAATTTCACAATGACCTTTAAGGATAAAGTTAATATTTGGCGTAGACTTTTGGCAATTGATCCAATGCTGGCGTTTCAAATTATTTGGAGAAGAAATACTAGAAATAGTTGGCTGAAAAAGAAATATATTTTAGGAAATATTAAACAAGTAAAGTTTGGATTTGATTTCGGCCTTTCGAAAATGGTAAGCTTTATGTATACTGGTAGTTATGAGGTAGATACATACATAACACTAAAGAATTTACTGAAGAAAGGAGATACATTTATTGATGTAGGAGCAAATATTGGTTACATAACCGCTTTGGGAATGGGAATTGTAGAAGAAAGTGGTGAAGTACATTCGTTTGAGCCAATTCAAAGGTATTTTAAAAAACTTTCTGAATTGAAGGAATTGAATCCAACTTACAATTTATATACGGTAAATTCAGCCATTAGTGAAAATGCAGGAAGCGCTACAATTACAGTCAATAGCTCCGATAACATTGGTAATAATTCTATGATTAGTGATTCTATGCAAAAAGAGAATCAAGGAGAAGAAGAAACGATTAGTACAATTAATCTTTCTGATTATTTAGAAGGGAACAATTTAAATCCTAATTTAATTAAGATTGACACGGAAGGTTATGAACTGATTGTATTGAAGAGTTTGGTTCGTTATTACCAGGAAAATGATAAGGGAAATAAACCTGCAATTTTGTGTGAAATAACACCTAATGCTTATAAATTGATGGATAAGTCTATCGAAGATTTAGAAGATATCATTGAATCACTAGGTTTAAGTGCATTTTCAACTACAAACCTAGAAAATCCAATCGATCTAAAACAAATTAGTGAGCGGGTAGACGTGGTATTTAAAACGGATTAATTCGCGATGAAAGTCTCTATTATCATCCCAACAATTAATCGATATGATGATTTAGAAAATAGCATTGATTATTTATTGAATCAAAATTTTCAGGATTATGAAATAATCATCATTGATCAATCAAATGATAATAATGTAGAATTAATAACGAAGCTTAGATCAAAGGCAAATATCCATTACTTATATCATAAAGGACTAAATTCAGCATCTGCGGCTAGAAACATTGGGATAAAGAAAAGTTCAGGAGAAATATTATTATTTGTGGATGATGATGTTGTAATAGAAGATAGAAATTTCATTTATAAACATTACCGACATTATCAAGACGATTCAATTCCCGGAGTATTTGGGTGTCCTCTTGAGCTTAATCCAGTTCAACATAAAAGATATTTAAAGCATTGGATGAGTACCTTAAATCCAAAAATCGCTTGGCTTTACTTTCCCAGCAACTATGGATGCAGTTCATTTATTGCTGTTGGAAGATCTAATAACCTATCTGTAAGAAGGACAATTGCCATTGATGTAAAAGGCATGAATGAAAATTATCAGAAAGGTGCACATAGAGAAGAGGGTGACTTTTGTTTGAGGGTTCATAAAAAATATGGCGAATTCCTTTTTGATCCACAAGCTTCTTTGAAACACATAGGAAATAAAGATGGCGGGATACGCTCTTGGAATGATAATGATTATGTAAAAGCAGAACATAATATGGTAGGAGCCATATACTTCGATATGAGGGTTGTTAACTTCTTCAATTGGCCTCATTATTTGATTGCTACCTTACATTATTTATTTATGAATAAAACCATACTTACTAGACCCTCCCTTTATCTATTAACTTTACGAAGAATACTTAAATCACTAACAGTAGCGATTAAACTATTAATTAAAGGACCAAGTTATTTGAATTAGTCCTTTATCATTATTAAAACGAATGGTAGATAACATTCTTTTGATTTCAGAACATTATGCTCCAAAGGTTGGTGGTACAGTGACTTATGTTAATAAAGTGGCTAGGCATTTGGCTAATTCCAAAAGAAAAGTCTATCTAATGGTGCCAGGAGTATATAATGAGAAAAAAACGACTATAGATGAGATTGATGAAAACCTTAAAATTCTTTCTGTAAGTGTTGCAGCATCTAGCAAATTAGAATTTACAAATAAGGAAAGAGATGGGTTCTGTGCTTATATTAAGAATCATGTTAATGAAGTGATTGACCAATATGACATTGACATCGTTCATTTGTTATATGGATTATTTGTCGCAGATGTAATTAACACTGATGCATTGCGAGCAAAAGGCGTTAAAGTTTTTCATACCATTCATAATATTCCTCCAGAAGAATGTTCTCTTTCCTGGAGGGGGGATAATTGGATATATCAACTAAAAGATAAGTTAAGAAAGATCGGAGTAAAGGCAATCAATAAAAAGAGAATTACAAATAATGCCTTCGATAAATATATAGTACCATCGATTAATGTGAAGCAATTATTGGCAGAATATATTAATTCTAATGATATTGTAGTGATAGACCACGGGGTGGATCCAAAAGAATTTAAGCAAACCAGGCACACCAAAGAACAAAAAGGTAAAATTGAAATAGTAACAGTAGGTGGGTTCGTGCCTCATAAAAATCAGCATTTGGTACCAAGACTTGCAAGGTATTTAGCTGATAATGGTATTGAATTTCAATGGACATTAGCCGGTCCTGTAAGAAATAAAAGGTATTTTAAATTCGTAGAAAATCAAGTACTGAAATTTGGGGTAAATTCTCATATAGAAATTAAAAATCACATTAATGATCCAGACTTAAAAAAACTTTACCAAGATTCGGATTTATATATTCACTTATCATCTGAAGAAGGCTTTTGTATGACAGTTCTTGATGCCATATGCAATGGTGTTCCAGTAATTAGCACTGCGGTTGGTGCGATTCCTCAAATGATGGAAAAAATAAATGGGACATTAATTGACCTTAACCTTAAAAGTACAAAAAAGGTATTGGTGCATTATTGCAAAATACTTCCAGAGCTGAAGTTTGAAAATCAAGAACATAATGAGTTTGTAGAGGCCTACTCTTGGGATCGTTCAATCGATAAACTGCTAAACACATATAATGGTTGATGATAATTTAATTGGTCATGGAATATTTGATTATTTAGTAGTATTCGGGCTAATTCTTTATGGAATATATGCAGGGATCACAAAGCCAAGTAGGATTTTATATATTTTTCCTGCATGCCTAAGTTTTTTCTTTTTTATCGAAGTTGGGCCAAGATTAACCGCAGATAAATTAGTTCCCTTTCTTTTTATTTTATCTGTTATATTTTCTAAGGGAATAGGTTATTTTAAGATAAACAACTCCGTTGCTAGGCATTGGTCATTTAAAATAACTTTATTAATAAGTATTTCATTTCTAATAGGACTTATTTACCAAAATTTTTATTCTACAGTACTCTCAACACCATTCTTAAAAACAAGATTATATATTCAAGTAATTGGATATTTTAACATTGTACTTATTTTATTGATTGCTAAGATAGAATGCTCTAAACCAGGCGGAAAACGAAAATTATTAGTATCATTTGTAGTAACAACTACTATCCTCTGTTTATATGGAGGCTACCAATATTTTGCACATTTAAATGGTTGGGCATATAGGGGAATTGTATATAGTGATGCTAAAACAGGATTGGGATCATTTTCAGATGCAGAAAATATCATATTTAGAGTAAATTCTTTTGCTAATGAACCTAAAAGGTTAACTTATTTCTTAGTGATTGGCATTTTAATATTGTTCAATTATCGGGATAGATTTATTAAAAAGATTGGAATTCTATTGTTTTACGGAATATTAGCATTACATCTTGTTATCCTTTGGTTAACCTATTCTACATCAATATATATATCATTAGCCATATTTCTTGGTATAATTTCTATTTATGCCACCCTAGTTTCAGCCAATAAAAGACTCACTACAAGGCTTATAGGCGTTTCAATAGTACTTGGTGTGGGGTTTTACTATCAAGAAGCATATGTCTCTAGTTTATATGAAATAAGAGTAAAGAAGCAATTTGATACTGAGGAGATTAGGGCAGAGGTAAGAGGACAGGAGTTTATAGCAAACCAACCTTTAAAATTCATAGTAGGAATAGGTCCGGGAAACTATAATTTTGCTTTGGCATACTATTATCCTTATGGTGCTGGAATATCTGTTGAAGGCTTTCTAATCCCCTTTAATTCTGCCATGATGACTTATGTGTACGATTTTGGTATTATTGGATTTTACTTATTGATGATACCATTATTTAGAATTATTGCTAATCGCAAAAGATCTAATAGTCCATTCGCTGTATATATAGTCTTTTTATACTGCACATCGATTACTTTAAACCCTAGCGCATCATTATTTTATTTTATTGGGGCATTTGAGGGACAAGACTTGCTAGGAAATGAGAGTTAAGTTATTTTTTCGCAAGCATTCGGAAGATAAATTCAGTATTGAAAGGGTATATTCAACCCTAATTACAAATTCTTCTAATGGGGTAGAGTGGATTGTAAAAGAAGTACCATTTGAAAGTAGAGGGATTCTTAAAAGACTTATGAATATATTATTCGTATTACTAAATAGAAGCCCTAATGAGATTATTCATATTACAGGTGATATTCATTATACTTTATTGTTAACTCCCAAGAAGAATAGTGTTCTTACAATACATGATATCAGTCCAATTAAAATTAACAAAGGAGTTAAATTTTACTTACTCAAATATTTATGGTTTGTATTTCCAATTAGGAGAGCTTCTAAAATAATTACCGTTTCAAAATTTAGTCAGAGTGAAATCTGTAATAATTTCAATTTAAAGAAGGAAAACTGTGAGGTTATTTATAATCCAGTTCACCCATTATTCATAAGGAATGAAAAAACACATTTAAATCCGGTACCTAAAATTTTACAAGTTGGTACGAAAGCGAACAAAAATATTGAGAGGTTAGCCTTAGCGTTAGAAGGTATCAGCTCAGAATTAATAATTGTTGGCCCACTGGATACTGAACTGAAAAATACACTTCAAAAACTTGAAATAAAGTATGAAAATCACATAGCAGTCTCTAACCAAGAATTAGTTAAATTGTATCATGATAGCGATTTAGTCAGTTTTGTGTCAACCTATGAAGGATTTGGTTTACCAATTATTGAAGCGCAGGCAGTAGGTAGAGTGGTGCTTACTTCAAATTGCTCTTCTATGCCTGAAATTGCAGGAGAAGGGGCACTTTTTGTTAACCCTTATTCAGTTCAAGAAATCAGGGAGGGAATTACTAAAATTCTTAATGACAATGACATGAGGGCTAGAATTATTCAAAAAGGATATGAGAATGTTGAAAGGTTTAAATTCACGCATATTCTGGACAAATATTTAGATCTGTATAAAGAATTATTCTCTTGAAAACCAAGGTGCTAATATTTATTGATTGGTATTATCCTGCATTCAAAGGTGGAGGGCCAATAAAGTCTATCGACTTAATTATTAAAGCATTAGCAGATCAAAATGAGTTTACAATAATTACTTCGAATAAAGATGCAGATGGTAAAGAACTCAATTTAAAAAGCAATCACCTTTACGAAAGAGATTACTACAGAATAATTTATTTGAGTTCTGAGCATGAAAATGCAAAACAACTGAGAAAATTATACCATGAGATACAGCCGGATATCATTTATTATAACAGTCTTTTCTCTTTGAATTATACTTTGATTCCTTATTTGTTATTCAAAGGTTATGAAAACATTCAAAATATACTTGCACCAAGGGGTATGCTTGGAGAAGGCGCACTATCTATAAAGCCTATTAAAAAGAAGGTATTCTTATTATTATCTCGTTTCCTGTTTTTTAAATCATCTCTAGTTTGGCATGCTTCAACACCGGAAGAAAAAGCTGAAATTATTTGCGCATACCCAAAGGCTAAAGTTCATGTAGCACAAAATATTTCAGGAGCCATAAGTAGTCGATCCATAAACGAAAACTTTAAGAACGAGAACCAATTAGATATCATATTTATATCTAGAATATCTGAAAAAAAGAACCTGCTTTTTTTGCTCAAAATATTCAAAAATTTAAAAGCACTTAGCAATGCCACATTTAGAATATTTGGTCCCATAGAAGATCAATCATATTGGAAGGAATGCAAGACATTAATTGATCAAGATCAGCGCATTGATTATAAGGGCACTCTTAACCCAGATGAAATTGTGAAAAACTTACAACAAAATCATTTGTACGTTTTGCCAAGTTTAAATGAAAACTATGGGCATTCAATTGTTGAGTCTATTAATTCTGGAGTTCCAGTATTAATTAGTGATCAGACACCATGGAAAAATATTAAAGATGAGGGGATTGGTAATGATATATCTCTAACGAATGAAAAAAAATGGGAAGATAGCATTATTCGATTTTATCAAATGAATATGAATGATTATTCAGATTGCGTAGATGCTTGTTATAACTATTCAAAAAGGCACTTTTTTAAGCAAGAAATAATAGATCGGAATCGACTCCTTTTTAAAGGAAAATTCTAAAATCAATTCGATAATTTAGCCGCTTAAATTCTCATAGATGTACATACTAGGAATAAATGCTTACCATGGAGATTCGTCTGCATGTATCTTAAAAGATGGTAAGATTATAGCTGCTACTGAAGAAGAAAGATTCAGAAGAATTAAACATTGGGCAGGATTCCCTTCAGAAGCAATAAAATTCTGTTTAAATGAGGCTGGAGTTGACATTAGAGATGTTGACTTCTTCACAATTTCAAGAAATCCATCTTCGAATTTGCATAAAAAGATATTACACTCCTTTAAAAACCTAGTCTCAATTAAAACATTAAAGGATCGATTAGCTAATTCTAAAAAAGTTGGAAGTGTGAAGTCTGAATTGGCTAAGGTCTTCGATATTTCTGAGAGCGAAATTAAGGGGGAAGTTAGAAATGTGGAACACCATAGAAGTCATTTAGCTAGTACATTTTTTGCTTCACCATTTGAAGAGTCAGCTATACTTTCCATCGATGGTTTTGGAGACTTTACATCAACGATGATTGCCAAAGGAAAAGGAAATAAAATAGAGGTAATTGATTCAGTCTTATATCCTCATTCATGTGGTATTTTTTATACCGCTATGACTCAATATCTTGGTTTTCCAAATTATGGAGATGAATATAAAGTAATGGGATTGGCACCGTATGGAGAACCTAAATACCTAGAACAGTTACGACAAGTAATAATTTTTAAAGAGAATGGCTTATTTGAGTTAGATACAAAATACTTCAAACACGCCAAAGAAGGTGTGAGCATGAGTTGGGAAGGTGGAAATCCTACTATGGAATCAGTTTTTTCAAGCGAATTGGAGAATCTTTTGGGCCCTTCACGTAGCAAGGGGGATGATTTGATGCAAAAGCATAAAGATATCGCTTCGTCAGTTCAGAAGATTACAGAAGAATTAATTTTTCACATTCTAAACCATTTGCAGTCCAGAACTGGGATTAAGAATATTTGTATTGCAGGTGGTGTGGCTCAAAATTCAGTTGCAAATGGCAAAGTGCTTGATCAAACTACCTTTGATCAAGTATATATTCCTTCAGCTGGACATGACGCAGGTACGGCTTTAGGTTCAGCCTTATGGTTATATAACCAAGAACTTGGTAATAATCGTTTACCCGCAATCTATGATGCATATACCGGTTATATTGCAAAGGATAAGGAAATAGAAGATTGTTTAAACAAGAATGAAGTTTCTTATAAGCGATATGAAGAAGAAGAATTGTTGGATATTGTATCAGATGCAATTGTTGATGGTAATGTAGTAGGATGGTATCATGGACGAGCTGAATTTGGACCTAGGGCATTAGGTCATCGTTCAATTTTAGTTGATCCTAGAAGAGAAGATGCTAAAGAGTTGCTTAATTCTAAAATAAAAAGAAGAGAAAGCTTTAGACCATTTGCACCTTCAATATTAGAAGATCATGTTGAAATTTACTTTGAAAGAGTAGATAAGGTTCCATTTATGGAAAAAGTTTATCCTATAAAAGAAGATAAACATAAGGTTATTCCTGCTGTAACCCATGTCGATGGAACTGGAAGATTACAAACAGTAGAAAAAGGCAATAGATATTATGATCTAATTGAAAGATTTAGACAAAAAACAAATGTTCCTGTATTACTTAATACTTCTTTTAATGAGAATGAACCTATCGTTAATAATCCTTCAGAAGCATTAGATTGTTATTTGAGAACTAAAATGGATATGCTTGTTCTTGAAAATTATGTTGTAAGACGAGAAAAATAAACGACAAAATATTTATTAGAAGTACTACTATTTACAATGTTAATATTCAGGCTAGGTGAGAGGATATTTATCTATGAAATTTAAAAAGGACAAATGAAAAAAACACTTTTAGTAACCGGCTCTTCAGGCCTAATTGGATCAGCAGTAGTTGAAAATTTGTATCAGGATTTTGATATCGTTTACGGTATAGATAACAACATGAGAGCATCTTTTTTTGGAGAATCTGGTGACACTCGTTGGAATCAAAATAGATTAGAAAGAAGTTATTCAAATTTCCAACATGTAGAATTAGATATTAGAGATCGGAAAGCAGTAATGGATTTTATGGATAAAGCAAAGCCGCATTTAATCGTTCATGCTGCAGCTCAACCAAGTCATGATTTAGCTGCTTCAAGACCTTTTGATGATTTTGATACAAATGCTGTTGGTACCTTGAATTTATTAGAGGCTACGAGGACACATTGTCCGAAATCTGTATTCGCTCATATGTCTACTAATAAGGTATATGGGGATGCTCCGAATTTAATAGATATGAAGGAATTAGATTCTAGATATGACTATAATGATACCTCTTATATGGGTGGGATTGCCGAAGATTTTACGATTGATCAATCCAAACATTCATTGTTTGGAGCGTCAAAAGTTGCTGCAGATATCATGGTTCAAGAATATGGAAGATATTTTGATATGTATACTTGCTGCTTGCGAGGCGGATGTTTGACGGGGCCTCAACACTCAGGAGTAGAATTACATGGATTTTTAAGTTACTTGATTAAATGTAACTTGGAAGGTAAACAATATAATATATTTGGTTATAAGGGTAAGCAAGTTAGAGATAATATTCACTCTTTTGATGTTGCTCAATTTATCAAATTCTTCTTTGAAAATCCCAAATCTGGTGTTGTATACAATTTAGGAGGAGGAAGAGCCAATTCAGTATCAATTTTAGAGGCATTCGATAGAATTGCTAATGTTTCTGGTATCCCAATGAAATACGAATATGTTGATAAAAACAGAGAAGGAGACCATATATGTTATATCAGTGATTTATCCAAGATCAAATCAGATTACCCACAATGGGGCATCACCAAGAACTTAGATGATATATTTGGAGAAATTCATAATGCATGGCAGGAAAGAGAAGCATTAAAGTAGCCATTGTCAATAGGTTTTTTCCGCCGAATCATTCCATAACTGGCGAATCTGCTTTTGAGTTAGCTAATTACCTTGAAAGTACATCAGATAAGATAGAGGTTCAAGCATTCTCAATTAAATCTACATATAAAGGAGATGGGGCTTCTTCCAAACAATCAAATAAACATGTTTACTTGTCTTCTTTTTATCATGGAAACAAGAAAATTTTTAGATTGATTGCCAATCTTTATGAAGGATATTCATTAATTAATAAAGCACTTAGATCAAATGCAGATATAATTATTTGCATGACAGATCCTCCCTTATTGAATTTTTGGGCTTCTATACTTATAAAAAATAAAAAACCATGGATGTTATGGTCAATGGATGTTTATCCTGATGCATTTATTTCAGCAAAATTGGTCGGGCATAAAAATAAGATCTATAATTATATAGGTAATAAAATAAGAAGGTATCGCCCATCGCATTTGATTGCTTTAGGTGATGTTCAAAAGAACTATCTCACATCAAATTACCTTCAATCTGAAATTAAAAGTTTTATATTACCATGTGGAATTCATGATGTCGCTAAAAATATTGAAGTTCCATTTTGGTACAATGCATCAAAAATTTCATTTGCTTATGCAGGGAATCTTGGTGAGGCGCATTCTGATAGGTTCTTGAAGAATTTAATCGAGATGCTTGATCCAAAGAAACACCAAATAATTGTTTCACTATACGGAAGTAAGTCCGATCATATTTTAAAGATGATAAACGACATGGAACATGTTGTAAAAGTTGATCGTTTATCAAAAGAAGATTTTAATTATGTTGATGTTCATTTGGTTAGTTTATTGCCTGAATGGACCAATGTTTGTGTGCCATCTAAAGCTGTAAGTGCAATTTGCTCTGAGGCAGCCATTCTATTTAATGGAGTTAAATCTTCAGATACATATAAGATGTTTGAAAGTGCATCGTGGTTTATTCCATATTCTGATTCAGAAGAGGAGGAGAGAATATCTATTTCTCGCTTTATAAATAAGCTAACAAGGGACGAAATTGACGAGAAACAAATTCAGGCTAAGCAAATTAAGAATACCCTTTCTAAAGAAAAGCTAATCACTTTTAATCAGATTAAACAAGAAATACTAAAGATTAGTTAATATAGAAATTCTTCTATTAGAACTTAGTTCTTCTTCTTCTACGCTTAATTAAGCTATTATATCTAGGCTTGTAGAAAGAATTTCCTCCACCAAAAACCATCGAGACATTGAATTGAGCAAGGAGATATCCATCATTGGTGTCAGGATTACCTCTTGGACTTCCTCTTCTGTAAGCACCTCTTGAAGGTAAATCCGGATTGCCTCTTGCAAATGCCTCATCACTTCGATTTGCAAATATCTTTGACTCTTCAAAAGGCAATTCAAAATCTTCATCTGGGAATTCAGAATCATAAGCGAAGTCAGTACTTACATCATCTAGATAATCAGTAAAGGTGAAACGATATCCAAACTCCATTCCCACTCTAAGTTTGTTATTAAAAACAAAACTTGCGCCAACACCTAATGGAACTGCAATAGTCATTTCATTATAAGCATTCTCAACTCCTTCGGTTTGTAATGGCCTTAAATAGAACCATTCATCATTGTGTTTTGCATGTGGATAGTACATTAATATACCTGCTCCAGTAAAGGCATGCGCTTTAAAGTCTACTCTTTGTTTGGACCTTCTTGCTAAATCATTGAAGGCAACAAATGTATATTCACCCATCAATAAAACTTCTATCATATCGGTTCGAAAACTAAGATTCCGTCCTATTCTGGTTGGTTCTGCGGATAAGCTATCTGCTCCTTCAATCCTGGCAAAATTTACATTCAATCTTGCTGCAATAGAATGAGTAAAATGGTACCTAAAAAAACCACCAGCAGCAAAACTCGTTTGATCAAATCTCATGTCCCAAAGAAAGCCTCTTGCCTCTCCTGATGTTCCACCTACTTCTCCTAAGTAATTTGCTGCCCCAAGATTCAAACCAATTTCCATTTCTTGGGCATTTAAACTAAAAACCCCTAGAATTGAGATGAATAATGCTAAAACTTTAGTTTTCATAAAGGCAAATATACTATATTTTACGTTTTACATTCAGCTTAGAAGCTAATAAACAGAAATTTGTTAACGTAAATTTAAAGGTTAATTTCGGCAGCTATATCATAAAAAATGATTCAATACCAAGAGCACACTTATAAAAATGGATTGAAACTGATTTTTCATCGAGATGTTAGTACTCCTTTGGCTATTGTAAATGTTTTATATGATGTAGGAGCGAAAGACGAATCACCCAAGATGACTGGATTTGCTCATTTATTTGAACATCTTATGTTTGGTGGTTCTAAGAATATTCCTTTTTTTGATGAACCACTGCAAAGTGTAGGTGGAGAAAATAATGCATTTACATCTAATGATATAACCAATTATTATATCAGTTTACCAGCTGCTAATTTAGAAACAGCCTTTTGGCTTGAGTCTGATCGCATGAAAGAACTTTCATTTACACAGAAAAGTCTTGATGTTCAGAAGAATGTTGTGGTTGAAGAATTTAAGCAAAATTACTTGAACCAGCCATATGGAGATTTGTACCATATAATTAGATCATTGTCTTATAAGAAACATCCTTATCGATGGCCAACAATTGGTGAGGAAGTATCACATATAGAGTCCGCTAAATTAGATGACGTTAAAGATTTCTTTCATAAACATTATAAACCCAATCGAGCGATAATATCAGTTGTCGGAAACTTTGAATTTGATTATGTCAAAAGCATGGTTGAAAAATGGTTCGGTAATATTAAAAGTAACTATGAATATGAAAGAAATTTACCAAAGGAGCCTAAACAAATAGAGGCTAGATTGTTGACTGTCAATAGGAATGTGCCTTATGATGCAATTTATAAATCATATCACATGTGTTCCAGGTTCGATGACAAATATTTTGCAACTGATCTAATTTCAGATATTTTATCGAGCGGTGATTCTTCAAGGTTTTACCGAAAATTGGTTCTTGAGCGTAAAATATTTGGTGAAATTCAAGCGTATATTGGTGGAGATATAGATGAGGGCCTCTTCTATATTAGTGGCAAATTAGTTCCGGGAATAACAATCCAAGAAGCTGATCAAGCTATCAATGAAGAATTAGATCAAATTCGAAAATATCCGGTTGAAGAATCTGAATTAATTCGAGCAAAAAATAAAATTCTGACCATAGATGCTTACGGAAAAATTTCTCCATTAAATAAGGCAATGGGTCTAGCCTATTCCTCTCTCTTAGGTGATCCAAACTTGATAAACTTAGAAGCTGGTAAATACATGGAAGTTGATAAATCACAAATTAGTGAGGTGGCTAATACGTTATTTGATCCTAAAAATTCATCTACAATTTATTATTTAAAGAAAGAAAGTTGATAGATAGATTAACCAATCCGAACAAAGGTTTACTCAGGCCATTTGATTTTCTTAAAGCAGAAACTCAAATTTTAAGCAATGGGATAAAATTGAGTTGGATCAATTCTAATTCCAATGATTTACTAAGATTACAATTCACTTTTGATTCTGGTTATGCTTCCCAAAATAAGCCTTTGATTGCCTCTACCTGTTCTAACTTATTGAATAAGGGTACTAATGAATTTAACAGCTATCAAATTAGTGATATAATTGAGCAAAAGGGCGCATTTATTGATTCAGACTGTACTGCAGATACATTAACCATTACCTTGTTTTGTTTGAAGAATAAATTAGAAGAGCTAATGTCCTTGATTCTTTCTTTTTTTAATGAGGCTAATTTTCCTGAAGAAGAGATAATTAATGATCTTCAGATTCGGAAACAGAAGTTCTTAATTAATCAAGAGAAAATATCATTTATCGCAAAGCGAAAATTTAATCAGGAGATTTTTGAAGATTTACCAGCCTATCAAAACAATATATCGATAGGTGATTTTGATAATTTGAAAAAAGAGGAGCTTAAAAGTTATTATCAAGACTTTATTCAAGGTAAATCATTTAAGGTTTTTTTAGCCGGCTCTATTGATGATATTTTGTTGAAAAAAATTGTCGCAAGATTAGAAAATTATTCATCAAAACTTGAAATCCCATTAGAAGTAGAAAAAAATAATCTCTTTGCTGAAACTAAATCCAATGAAATCATAAGGATTGAAAAAAAGGATGCCATGCAGTCGGCAGTAAGGCTGGGATGTAGGATAATTCCTAAAACAGAAATAGATTATCCAAATCTATATATTACGAATGTTTTATTAGGTGGGTTTTTTGGCTCCAGGTTAATGAAAAATATTAGAGAAGATAAAGGATATACCTATGGTATTCATAGTGGTTTAGTGCATTTTAAGAATGCAGCTTATTTTTTTATTGGGTCAGAAGTTGGCGAGGGACTAGCAGACAATACTTTAAAGGAAATTCGAACGGAAATTGAACAATTAGCGAATCAAAAAGTTAATGAAGAAGAGTTATCTTTATTAAAGAACTATATTATGGGGAGTTTAATGCGCGGATTTGATGGTTCGTTTGCAGCAATGGATAGATATAGAATGTTGGATTTATTAGGTTTGGATTATTCCTATTATCAGGAGCTAATGATTAGTGTGCAAAATATACGTTATAAGGATATTAATGCGATGATATTGAGTCATTTAAATTTTGATTCTATGATTAAGATAATTGTAGGTAAAACCTAAATAACAAACTTCTATTTAAATTTGGTAGAAAATATTTTATTTAAAAAGCAACCATCTGATAAATATGCGTCATCAACTTGGTTAAATATATATTGAAAACAAAAAAGTCATGAAAAAATTAGTATTACTCCTGATTACCTGCTTAACAATTTATGGAGAATCTCATGCATCACATATTTTGGGTGGTGAAATTGGATGGGACTGTTTATCCAATGGAAAATTTAGGTTCTTTATGGTAGTTTATAGGGATTGTACCGGTATTCAATTTGGTTATAATAACGAAACACTGGATATTGCCAGTAGTAAGTTGCCAAATAACGATGCAGGAAGTCCTATTAGTACCATAATTCTAAAACCGGATTCAAACAAATGGTTAAGTAGAAGAAATGGAGATACTTCTCCGACTTGTACGAATCAATATGGCTCGCCAAATACTTGTGCAAATAGAGATCAAGGTAGTGTTCAACAGTTCTTTTATGAATCGGATCCAGTAACACTAGATGGTATTCCGCCTAGAACTGGTTGGAATTTTTCTTGGACTTCGGCATGTTGTAGACCTGGTGATATTGATAATGTTAATACTACTGGAACTATGTTGTTGAGGGCTGCCATGTTTAGAACTAAAAATGCAAACAATGCCAATCCTTGTGTGGACTCTTCACCTCGATTTGAGGCATTACCTACTACTTCTGTTTGTAGAGGTTATGTGTTTACCTACAATTCTACTGTGATTGATCCAGATTTAGATTCTACAGTATTTTCATGGGATCGACCATACAATCCTGGTACTCCTCCAATTGCTTTGACTTATAAATCAGGATATTCTCCAAATAATCCTACTCCTGATAAAGCGATTGATGTAAATAATATTCCATCTACATTGAATAAGCTTACTGGTACGGTTAAGATGGCTGTTTATAGTGGTGGTGGAACTCAGAAGTTCATCACTGTTCACCAAGTTGATGCTTACCGAGAAGGAGTTAAGATTGCTACTGTTTATCGTGAAATTCCAGTATCAGTATTTAATTGTCCTAAATTACCTAACGGTAAAACGAATAACCCACCAACAATTAAAATCAATGGAGTAGATGCAGAAGGCTTAGTTACCTCTGTTACAGCTGGGCAGACTTTGAGAGTCGGTATTCAAGTGAAGGATGATGACCTAACTGGAGTTGGAACTCAATTGCAGACGATTACCTTAGTTCCTGGTGGATTGATGTTTTCTAAAAACAAAGCAAGTGCAGCACCCTGTCAAGTTACTCGGGGTCAGGGTAAGAACTTAGTTGTTGATCCCTGTGCTTATTTGCAGAACAAAGCACCATTTTTTGATGCTTCTGCTTCTCCACCTGAGCATAAAATTCAGGGTTTGGGGTCTATTACTACTAAATTCATTTGGCAAACAGATTGTAGACATATACAGACTAAAACGGGTGTGCCAGGTACAAATGAGGGTATTTATAGATTCGTTTTAAGAGTCTCCGACGACCACTGTCCAGTGCCTGCCTTGAACTATCCAACAATTACAGTGAAAGTAAGAGACCCTATTCCACTAGAAGATCCAATTATGAAGGGAATTTCTATTGATTTGGAAGGTAATGCTACCTACCAATGGGCGCCGCCATTA